>Ga0315289_10002231_pt1 | contig 29896 bp, 23 predicted proteins | sample YL17G11_40_MG_FD_203452 | JGI IMG/M metagenome (GOLD analysis project Ga0315289, IMG submission 203452) | Sediment microbial communities from Yellowstone Lake, YNP, Wyoming, USA - YL17G11_40 | ecosystem: Environmental > Aquatic > Freshwater > Lake > Sediment | place: USA: Wyoming | collected... | reverse complement strand
CCGCAGCATCCGATGGTGCAGGTGCAAGGTGAGATCAAGATCGGCAGCGTTTGGGTCAAGCTGAGCGAGTACAAGCCAGGTACATGATCAATGATTAGGTACCGCTGCCGTTGGTCGAAGCGGTGGTGACGACGGTCGCCGTAGCGGTTTCACCAGGGCCGGGCTTAAAGTCGCGATCGTGGCCCCTGTAGGCACAGACTTGGACCAAGCTTGGATCGGTGACGCTGCCGATGATCACCCGTAAGGGAGCTCGGCATCGTCGTCCTTCTTTAGATCCGCGCGTATGCAGTCGTCATCTCCGTGCGCCGGCGCATCATGTCTGAGACGTAAATGGCTCGAAGTAGCTTCCTATCATCTTATTTTTAGCACCAGGTCTATTTCTCTTGACGCGAATCATGGAAGCTCTAGCAGCAAAGCGAATGTAAGTTTCGACGTAGACCTTCATTTTTTTCAATGCGCAGCCCAAACGAGCTTGTATCGGTAGATCTTGCTGTCTCAGGACCTACTGCTGTTGCGAGCCAGCGGTCTGTCACAAAGGCATCGAAAAATCAGGTTGGTGTGGATCCATTAAGTTGAAAAAAATGCACGAAATTCTACGTGTGACGCATCGCTAGCTCAGAATGGCCAGGCGGTGACCGTCGTCGGCTGCTTGCCTTCGATGTAATCACTGAACCAGGTGCTAAACTTCACGCCGTTGGTTTCCAGCGTGTAGGTGTCCGGTAGCACCAGCACCGCGTGCGCCTTGCCGCCGGCGATGAACGAGTGGAAGTTCGGGACGTGGTCGACCAGGTCCTCGATCTTTAGGTACAAGCCAAGCGTCCAAAGGCTGGCAAGGCGGCCCGCGTTTTTGAAAAAATAGCTTTGGATGCCGTCGTGATTGTAGTTGAACTGAGAGAACTCAACGTCCGGGTAGTGCGCCGCTTCGAGCTTATAGATGGCGTTTAGCCCCAGGTGGGCGACGTCGTTCTTCGCTGGATCTAGGCCGGGCACCCAAGCCGGAAAGGAGGCAGCCGCATTCCACTGCGGAGGAAACGCACCGCGGTCATCACCGACGCCAGCGCCGCAGTCGGCAAACTGCCGTACAGTGGCCTTAGGAAACAACTCGCGCACGGCGGCCGTCCAAACGATCGAAGCGTAAGCTCCGGCGCTGGAACCGACGATAACGACCTTGCTCGGTGCCTTGGCTAGACCCTGATAACGCGTCTTCAACCAGGCTAAGGCAGCGCGGGTGTTGGGGGCGCCGTTGTGTTTGATCTTAAAGGTCGAGCCATCGGCGCGCGTGTAGGTCTGCTCGATATCGCCGAGGTTTAAATCGCCGGTGCAGTTGGGAATGACGAAATGCGTCCATCCCTTGAGCGGATTGTTGGATTGATCGGCGCTGCTAAAGACGCCGCGGCCAAAGGTCTCCGACACCAAGATCCTGGTGATGCCAAGGTCTTTGAAAAAGGTTGGCGACTTGCTCGTATCGCAGCTCTCTGCATCGGCACAGGCGCCACCACCGGTGAAGTTGATGATCAGCTTGTCCGGATCGCCGTCGAGGATGAAGTAGGCGTAGGGCGCGCCCTCAGAGCAGATCGCGCTTGGGTCGTTGGACGCAATCTCCTGCCACCGACTGCCCGGAGGTAGGGACGGTAAACCCGGTGGCAGTTTGGGAAAGTTGCCGTCGTTCGGCTCGCCTGGCTGCGGCGCTGGCTTGGGCGGAATGGGGCTGTAAAAATCTAAGATGGGCGGCGTTGGAAAAGCCACCTGCTCCGCCGCCAAACTCGCACCGGCTGTGCCACAGCTCAGCGCTAGAAACAGCCACCTTCCGACCAGGGACACCTTGTGCTTCTGCATAAATTCTCCTTCGGTTCCTGTGGAAAACGAACTTATATGTCGGACTTGGGGGGGGTCTGTGTGTCGTAGCGAGTTGGGGCGTGAAAGTCAACCTTACTGCGGCCGTTTGCCTTGCCGAGGTCATGATCAAGTCCCGCTTGCACATCGTATCAGAATTCACATGCAAATCCAGATTTCTAATCCACCAACCATCTTAAATGACAGTATTTAATATAAAATTAAAGTATTCATAAAAATGACGATGCGCGGCTGTGTGAAGCTTAGAACAGCGGCTTTGTTGGATCCCATATAAACGCCCTCGGAGCTCATGATGAAAGCACCACAGACCATGCAACGGGCGCCCGTTAACCGTACCACCAAAGCCGCCGTGCGAGTAGCCTCCGTCGCACCATCGACGGTGTTGGCTCCTGTTGTCACGGCGCATGGTGATTAAAGTGCCGTGACATTTCATTTAGAGGTAGGTAGAGTCTGGGCGATTAAACTTTATATACTCGAAGTTCAGCTTGGTTTGGAGTGGGCTGATGCGCAAGGTCGATATCGCACTCATAGAGCGCATCGAACGAATGTTCTCTGCTTCGCCCTTTATCATGTATCTGCTGCCTTTTCCTGCCGTTTGGCTGATGTTTGAGGGCATGCGCGGTATTTACCTGGCGGTGGGCGAAAATCGCAGTCCATTTATTCTCGTCTATGCCACCGTGTTGCTCGTGACGCGGCTAGCCGGTCTCGGGCCTGGCCTCCTTGTCAGCGTCTTGGCAACGGCGGTCTGCGATTTCTATTTTATTGCGCCGATCGGTCAGTTCTTTTTTCAGAGCTTGAATCTTTCCGATGGACTTGAGTCCCTCTTGGTCCTGCTCGAATGCTTCCTTATCTGCGGACTTACGAGCGGCCTGATGCGAAAGGCCGACAAGTTATCCAAATCCGCCGCAGAGCTTGCACAAGCCAAGGCCGGAGCCGAGCGAGCCAAGGCAGAAGCGGATGCGGCGAGGGAGTTGGCGGCCGAGGCTAGTCAGGCCAAGAGTCACTTTATCGCCAATATAAGTCACGAGATCCGTACCCCCTTGGGTGCGGTGATCGGCTTTGCCGATCTGCTGCAACATTCTGAGCCGTCCGCAGCTGATCGGACGTTCTATCTGGACGCCATCAAACGCAATGGCCACCTGCTGGCTAGCATCATCAATGATATTTTGGATCTGTCGAAGATTGAGGCAGGAAAGATCGAGATCGATCTGCAACCGGTCTCAGTCAGCCAGGTATTGCAGGACGTCACCTGCTTTCTTAAGATCCAGGCCGAGGACAAGGGCGTCAAGCTGTCTATGAAGTTGGACGGGTCGATTCCGGAGCTGATTGTTACGGATGCACTGAGGTTGCGGCAGATTTTGCTCAATATCGTCGGCAATGCCGTCAAGTTTACGTCGCGAGGTGAGGTCGACGTGCGGATTAAATCGGTCGTTTTACCTGGACAGAGCTGCGCCCAACTGGCCTTTACCATCACCGACACTGGCTGCGGTGTGTCTGCGGAGCAGGCAGAAAAGCTGTTTGCGGCGTTTACCCAGGCCGATGTGACGACGACGAGAAAATTTGGTGGCACCGGACTAGGCCTTGCTCTATCGCGACGCATGGCACGCCTCCTGGGAGGAGATGTGAAGCTAGTCGCCAGTCGGCCGGATCATGGCAGCAGTTTTGTCGTGTCCATCGCTCTGGTTGAGGTGCCGGCTGGTACGGCGGAACTTAGCAAGGCGGAGGACCAGCGTCGGCTCCAAAATCCAGCCAAAAGGTCGCCGCTGCAGGGCTGCCTGCCTGGGGTTAGGATATTGGTCGTGGATGATTCCGCCGACAATCGCTTGCTGCTCAATCGCATCTTGCTCGGTGCGGGAGCTACGGTAGACATGGCTGAGAATGGGCAAGAGGCCTTGAATAGAATCGGTCAATGCAGTTACGACATGGTGCTGATGGATCTGCAAATGCCGGTGATGGACGGCTATGCGGCCAATGAACGACTGCGCCAGCAGGGATATAAGACACCGGTGATCGCTCTGACCGCGCATGCGCTGAGGGAGGAGCGGCAGCTGTGTTTAGATAAGGGATTCACGGATCATATCGGCAAGCCGGTTGACCGGATCGCTTTGCTAAAGACGTTGACGCAGTATGCGCCGGCGGCGGTCGAGCTGCATTAGCTTTGCGGTGGTCTTCGTGGCTGTCCCTAATCGACGTGTAGTCCAGAGCCTATGCCACCTTGATGGTGACTCCGGTCGTGCCTAAAGTCACCGGATACTGACTCAAATTGCCACCATTGGGCCCGCCCGTGGCGGTCCCATTGGCGCTGAACGTCGCACCATGGCGCGGACAGGTCATGCTGGCGCCGGAGACGCCTCCAAGCGTGCTGGGTGCAGATGGCTTCGCTTTTTGGAAAAAATATAAAGACTAATTAGGCGGTCGTTTACCGAGTGGTCGGCTAGGGTTGAGTTGCAAGACAGGTGGCATGAAAGTAGCGGGGCTTCTTTTAACAGGAGATCGGGAAAGCTGGAGGGCGGGTGAGTTGATACCTGTCTTTCAACTCAACCCTGGCCGGCCATTAGTCACAGCGGTGCTCGGTCAGCCAGGCTACTAGTGCTGGCAAGCGCTCCGCGGCAAAGGCCCGCTGTGTTTGCGTCTGCAGCTCGATGCCTGCAGCCAGGGTCGCCGCATCCGCGGCGTGAAACTCATCTGGGTGCATCAGCTTCTTTTCCACGAGCCGTGTCAGTGCACGCTGCGGCGGCATACTGAGTTCACTTGCGATCTTTTGCTCGATGTGCGGCCAGCTCGTGACGATCGATAGGGCGCCGCGACGCCTGCCATCGTGGCAGTTGGTGCAGCCTTGCGCGCCGCCCAGCGCTGGTCCTAAAGTTTCCGGCGCGACCATCCCCTCCCAATCCGGCAGACCATAAGCGGCCAGGATGGCGTTGAACTCATTTAAGCGTCGCCGAGCAAAGCCGTCTGGAGCAGGTGCTGCATCATCCTGGTCAAAGTCACTTTCACCAGACACTGGCTTTGCGCTGGTCTGAGGGGTGATGAAATCGATCAGTGGACGCACACCGCTGGGATGGCAGGCGAAGCATTTTCCTGAGAAGTCCTTACTCAAACTGAGCTGGTAGCCTGCGCTACTCAGCGATACGTGGTAGTCGCGAAACCTGAGTGGGAATCGCGACAGTTTTTGGCCACTGCGGCTTAGCTTTTGCACGGCAAGAAAAGCGACTTCGGAATGTGCGTCGACTCGGTCTGGGTCGTGCTCATAGTTGATCAGCAGCCAACGGTCGAATTGGCTGGATGAGTCGGGGATATAAATCATGGTGCGGGTGCCGCGAATGGCCGAGACGTGGGTGAGGTACTTCCAGCCTTGCCGTCTGGCTACATGCTCCACCTGACTGCGTTCAGGCAGGGCGGCGATGATTTCGGGCGGGACGGTCATCATGCCTGGCGGTTTATCGGTGGCCTCTTGACTCTGATGGTACTGGTCGTTGCTCAGGCTAAACCCGTAACTGTTTGCGGCGTGAAGCTGTAGCCAACTGGTGACGAAGCCGCGAAAATTTGCGGTGCATCTGGACAGAACGGGGTCGGCGTGTAGCTCGTTGGCGCACGCAGTGAACGTGCTCTGGATGCGGTGTTGTACGAATTGGACGTACTGGGCGTCGCAGTCTTGCTCGCAGGTTTTCCCCCAGCGGTCATCGTGGGCGTAGGCTTCCAGAAAATGCTGCCACTGTGTGTGGCTTTGCATGCTGCAGGACTGTTGGTTGGTATCAGCGGTGCTTTGATCTTTTTGCGGTTGTTCGATGTGCTCGGGCCGGATGAACTTGCGCTTGAACGGTAGGGTGTCCTTCGCGCAGCTGCTCATCAAAGCTAGACTAGCAAGTATTAGTCCACTGCTTTTCCTTGTGATCAGCCACATACGGATCGCTAATAGTTTGCCACTTGGATGCCCAACCTGTGACCTCAAGTGCCTCATTGTCGCCTCAAAGGTAGTTCAGTAGGTTTTGTGGTGCGCGTCAAAATGACGCATCATAACAACTACTTGGACTAATTTAGGCGATTTTTTCTCGGGGTGGAAGAGCGCCGTTTTGGCCCTGTCCCCCAACCCCCTGGTTGCTACAGATCCACTTCCTGCAATGCCGACACCGCGGTCTTCTGCGACGGCGTCAACTGCGTCGGCAGACTCAGCTCCACGACCACATAAAGATCGCCGCGCGCTTCACGCCCCATGACGGGAAAGCCCAGACCCTTCAGCCGCACCTTCGTCCCAGGTTTGACGCCCGCCGGAATTTTAACCTTCTTGAAACCGTCCATGGTGTCGACCTCGCGCGAGACGCCAAGTAAAGCCTCAGAGATCTTGAGCGGCACCGTCGTCAGGAGGTCGTCCCCGTCGCGGACAAAATGCGGATGCGGCACCACCTCAAGGATGACGCTTAAATCCCCGGCTGGTCCACCATAAGGCGACGGCGCACCCATCGCACTGACGCGAAGTCGGCTACCGTCTTTAGCGCCTTTGGGAATACGCACCTTGAGGTCGCGGCGCGTTCCGTCTTGGAGTTGAAAGCTGATTTGGCGCTCACCGCCGCCAAAGGCTTCGGCGAAGCCAATCTGCAGCGGGTACTCGACGTCTTGTCCCTTGACGGCGCGGCGCTGGCCGGGACGGCCCGGCTGCGGTCCACCGGGACCCATGCCGCCACCGCCGAAGATGCGGCCGAAGATGCCCTCCATGCCGCTCATGTCGAACTCTTGAAACACCGAGCCAAAGTCGGTACTGCGGAAGATGTCTTCCTGCGAATACTGCTTGTGGAACTGCGAGTCGCCAAAGGCGTCGTATTGCTTTTTCTTGTCGTCGTCGCTTAAGACGGCATAGGCTTCGCTGATCTGCTTAAACTTCTCCTCGGCCCCCTTGTCGTCTTTGTTGCGGTCGGGGTGATACTGCAGCGCGAGTTTGCGATACGCCTTTTTGATCTCGTCAGCGCCGGCGCCTTTGCTCACACCTAGAGTTTTATAATAATCAGCCAAGGGGTCATCCTAATGGGCAGGTTGAGGACGCACGACTCACGCGGCCCTCGACTTTGGGTCCGCTTGTCGCTATCAGGAATTAACCTAAGGCTTTGTCGCCCTCTGTCAACCGCTGCTTCAGCCAAGCCAACTTGAGAAACTGCCGTTCCATGCTGCGTTCCTTGCTCGTCTGCCGCGCGGCCTCGACGCCAAACCACCGCAGATCGCGCGACTCCTCAGAAATCACTAAAGGATCAAGGTGGTTGGCAACAATCAGAAAGCGTACGTCGTAGTGCACATGGGCCGGCTCGCCGGGCCGGGCCGGGATGGCGTGGGCATCAAAGTCAAAGGGCATCGGTAGGCCCGGCTCCAGGTCCGTCCCGGGCGTCTGGCCCCCCCATAAGACCCGCTCGTAGGGGAGAAAATACAGTGATTCAAGGCCCGACTCCTCGTTGGCCTCGCGCATGGCCACTTCGTGCAGCAGCGGGCTGCCGTCGGCGTGGCCGCCGAGTTGGAGCCACTTGCCCAGCTTGCGATGCAAGGTGAGGAGGACTTGGTTGAGGTCCGGGGTGATCACCAAGGCCGAGCCGGTGAGGTGGCCGAGCGGTGAGTCGCGCTCGCAGCAATCCGGTGTGGCCGCGATGAAGGAGCGAAAGCGGTCCAGCACAGGGGCTTCCTCGGCTTCAAAATAAGGCGCGTCGGCCTCCACGGCAAGCCGTCGCCATTCCCTTTGGTAGGAATCGATGATTTGGAGGATTGAGCGACGATGCATCCCTAGCCCTTTTCGCGGCAACAGCGCTCTGACTGCGCGATCACTTATCGACCGGTACGAATAGTCGATTTGACTCGAGTCGTCTAGATCAGCTTGTGCCACCTAGGTCTGAGCCGGGGTCCGCCGCGAATTCAATTGGCGCAGGCGGTCCTTTTCGGACAGACTCTGGGGTCTTACAACTCCACGATGTCTGAGGCAGCCTTGGCAGGTAAGTTCAAAAACTGGCAGTCGCTCTCCGTCAAGTCGCCCAAGGACCTCGCGTCTGTGGCGGAAATCCTCATGGAGAACAGACGCTTTGAACAAGTTGCTGGACTGGTTTACGGCGATCATGGCCTGGCGCAGGTGGTCGATGCGGTGGAAGGGGCCATCCGCCTTGGCAAGCGCATTGGCCTGTATGCCGATTATGACGTCGACGGGACGATGAGCTGTGTCGCCTGGATTTGGTTTCTCGAGTCACTGGGCTACCGCAACTTCGTTCATTACATACCGTGCCGCTTCAAGGAGGGTTACGGGCTCAATCTAAAGGCCATTGAGCATCTGATCGACGACGAGAAGGCCGAGCTGATCATCACGATGGACACCGGCATCACCGCCAATGCCGAGGCTGCTTATTGCCGAGCCCGCGGCGTTGAGTTTATCTGCACCGATCATCACGTCATCCAGCCAGAAAAGATGCCTGATTGCATCATCCTCAATCCGAAGATGCATCCGGATGCCATGTACCAAGAGTTGTGTGGCTGCGGCATCACCTTTGTGCTGCTGCGCAAACTCGGCGAGCGCCTGAACCCTCCTGCGGCGATCTGGACCGATTTGCTCGCTTTGACCGGCATGGCGACGATCTGCGATGTGGTGCCGCTTAACGGGGTCAATCATCGGCTTGCCAAGCTCGGTGTCGCGGCGCTGAGCAAGAGCCAGAGGCCGGTCCTCCGGCAATTGATGGCGGCCTGTCAAACCCTCAAGGGCGTCGACGAAAAGGATGTCGGATTTCGCCTGGGGCCGCGGATCAACGCCGTTGGACGCCTCGAACATGCCGACTTGGTGATTCAGGCATTTGTCGGTAACGACCCTGAGCCGCTGATCGCCCATATGGATAGCTGTAACGAAGAGCGTAAGCGCATTCAAAAAAACATCGTTGAGGCTGCACGCCGTGAGGCTTGCAAATATCCAGGCGCGACCGTGTTGTTTCTTGGCGGCGAATGGCATCCGGGAGTGGTGGGGATTGCCGCCAGCAAGATCGCCGAGGAATTTTGGTGTCCGGTCTGGCTGTTTCAACGCAAGGATGGCGTGTGTAAAGGCTCGGCGCGCTCGATCAAGGGCTTTGATGTCACGGCGGCGATGACCAGTGCGGCGTCTTTGTTTACCAAGTTTGGCGGACACGCTGCCGCGGGTGGCTTCACCTTTCCTGCGGCCCATGAGGAGGCCTTGCGCACGGCGCTTAACGCGCATGCCGCCGGCGTGCGTGCGGCAAAGCCGGAGCTTTGGGATAGCTGTATCGCTTTTGATTGTGAGCTGGCGCCGGAACTTGCCACCTTAGCATTGACCGAGCAGCTGGACGGACTAAAGCCCTTTGGTCATGGCTTTGAGGAACCAAAGTTTCGCCTCGACGTCGAGGTCGCCTCGACGCGGTTTTTTTATGACAAGGAGTCCGGCGAGCCAAGGCATACCTGCGTCATGATCCAGGCGGGACGCAAAGGGACACCGCCGCAGAAGGTGATGTTCTTTAACGAGGTGCATGCTGAGTTGACCACCGCCAAGTCGGCCAAGTTGATCGTCTCGGTTTCGCGCAGCACCTACCGTGGCGAGACCTCGCTGATGCTGATGGGGCATGATTTTCGCCTTTAGATACAGGCGGCAAGGCTGCAGCGACGAGGGACGCGGCGTGGCGGCCTAAAGAATTTTCGCCAGGCACCGACACACCTGCCATTGGAGGTCTGCTTTGTCCCTGCCTATCGTCAAACTTTTGACGCTTACGGTCACCCTGTGTTCAGCGGGAGTGGCGGCGGCATTTACCGGCCAAGATGAGCAGACTCCAGGTTATATGGCCATGCAATATGCGCGTCGAAGTCACGTCTGGAACCGCTTAGACTTGGGCGGAGTCGACGCCCAAGTGAAGACCTCACCGCCTGGTTCGGTGCGTTTAGATCGGCGAGTTGAAGGCTTTGCCGTCATCGGCTTTGACGCCGCTTTCGGCTCACGTTTTGGTCTTCGTCTAAATGTCAAAGGTTTATACTCGAAGCAGCGGCAGTCGCAAAAGGATCAGACGCAATCGGTCACCGACCAAACGCCGCAGACCTACACTCCTGCGGCGGATCTCACCTTTCTGACCGATCAGGGCTTGGAGGTGTTTGCCGGTGCCGAGGACCAAATCAACAGCGCCTATAATCAGACGGTCACGTCAGCCGTCGGAGTTTCAACAACCCATATTCACAAAGCTGCGGTGCTCGCTCCTCACTTTGGCATCGTGCGCCGCGCCGGAGCTTGGAGTGGCGGCTTCTACTATGTACTCGGTGGGCATAGGCAGCGGGATATCGACCAAAGTGCTTTTGATGGCAGTGGTATCACCAGTCAGGACATCGCCTTTGTGCCACCGCGTTTAGGCGTAACGGGGCAATTTGCGGCGGCCAAGAGTTTGATCGATTTTGAGCTGGGCTTTGTCCAGGCGCACGGCCAAGGTTTGACCGATGACAAGGGACGGACGATCTATAGCGATTACTTTCAAACCCGTTTTGGGATGCTCATCGATTTTGGTGGGATTGGTTTCAAGTCCAGCGTGTTCTATCAGACGCAGTCATATGATAGCAGTGCCTATGTGTCGGTCGATACCATGCCGGTTAGTGCACTCAAGCTGCTGCTCTTACTTGGAGCACCTACCGACCACGCCTTTATCGGCGTCACGGCGGGTTATGGCAAGGACGGGCAGAGTCAGCCGGAGTTTAACGCTAGCTACCGATTGCTGGCGCTAGCACCGACCATCGGCTTCTTAGTAACGCCTTAATATCAGTCATTTGAAGCGCATTCTCAAGTTTTTGGCGAGGGACCCGAAAGGAAAGGAGGGAGGTGTAGAGATGGTTGCTAGCAGGAACAGACAGGTTGGGAGACCGTGGCTGCGTCAGGCGTTAAACAGCGCCTTACTAGCTATCTTCGCCCAGTGCTTGTCTGGCTGCTATATGTACAACTTCATGAAACACAAATCTCCGACCTCGAGCGTGTCGACGACCTTTAACGGAACGGTCGTGGGGCAGCCCTTGGGCAATGCGGCCGGTGGACCCAACGAAGCGGCTTTAGCCCAGGTTTATCTCGTGGGGACCACCCATGCACCGGCCGCAGTGCGTCCAGATCCCGATCTATTTGTGCGGCGCTTGTTGCGTCAGTATCGTTCAGAGGGTAGCGCGGTCGCGCATCAAATCGGCAAGGTCGATCAATTTCGGCTGCTCCTTGGCGGAGCACCGCAGGACTTCGCGACCAATCCGCAAACGACCTATGATGCGACCTCGCTGCTTGCGGTCAGCAAGGTCGCCGACGAGGTTTGTCGTGCCTTGGTGGCGCCAAATGCCTCGGAGCATCCAGGTTGGTCGACGATTCTGCCCCATCCAGCTGATCAGGAGTTTAGCAATATTTCCTGGATGGCCCAGCGCTTTCTCGGCATTCCATCGGCAAAGATCGATCCGGCGATCTACCCCAAACTGCAGGCCATCATGGTAGCCGAAGAACCGATTGTCGCGACGAACTGGTGGGCTGCAAATAACCCCTTTGCCAAATACATCGTCGTCTGCTCGGCGCTGAACTTAAGCGCCAGCAGCTTGTACCACTGAGGTGAACATGAACGCAAACCAGCTCTATAGCCGCCTTTTTCGCCGCAGCAAGGTGCGCTCGATGTTGGCTATCGCTGGCGTTGCTGCAATAGTCGTGACCACGCGTTCGGCGCAGGCAGCCGGGCCTGATTATGAAATGGCGCTGAAACGGGCTCAGTATCTGCTCCATGGCACCGTGCCTACAGATGATGATTATGCTGCGGTGGGCAGCGATAATGGCAGTTATAAAAGTGCGATACGTGCTTTTCTGAACCATTCGAACTTTTATAGTGCCACGTTGCGCTACCACGAAATCCTGTTTGGTACCGGCTTGGGCGATGATTACCTAACTGAGCTCGTGCGCAGTGATATCGATAACAAGACCAATAAGGTGGCCAAGCTCAGTTGCAATCGTGCCGATAGCGGTGATCAACGCTATCGCTGCCAATGGTCGAGCCAGAACTCGGGCAGAAAGACCGGAACTTGTCCTCAGGCTTGGGAGCAGGCGGTCACGGTGTTTTGGTATCCAGGCATGGTCGCCTGGGTCTGTCCGGAGGTCATGACAACCTGTGGCACTGACCTCAGTCAGTGCTTGATCGAATACAGCGACCCGGCTGCGGCAAAAAACGCTGAGCTTGGCACCACGGAGATCTTCGATACCCATGCGGCGGTGACTAACTCCTTAAGTAAACAGGCGGCTGGTCTCGCGACGGCAGTGGTGATGGCTAATTACCCGTATACTAAAATTCTCGAGTCTGGCCTGACCGCGGTCGATGGCGCCATCGTGCACTTTATGCGCCAGAATCAGTATTTTGATATGACGAAGTTCAACGCTGCGCCGGGACTAGCGGATCTGATCGGCAGCATTGCCCTGACCGATACCAATTTTCGCCTGGTAAACGTCGGTCACGACCCAACGCAGGCGGGTGCCCTCAGCACCTTTGGCTGGTTGCGCCGCTATGAAAAGAACCGTTCGCGCGCCAACCAGCTCTACCAGCGTCTGCTGTGCCGGCAATTCACCTCGGCCTTACCGCGCGTGTTTCCCGCTGACCCAGGCAACCTCCGCACCACACCTGGCTGCATGGGTTGTCATTCGACCGTCGATCCACTGGCCGATTTCTTTAGCACCTGGGGCGAAGGCGGTGAGCTCTACACTGGCGCCAAAGCCAGCACGCCCAGCTCCTTTGATAACAAGTCTGGCGCCGGTCTTGCCGATCTTGCTGATATCATTCGCAACGACGATGCCTTCGCCACATGTACCGTCGAACACGCGTGGGGCTGGTTGATGGGACGTGCGTTTTACCGCGACGAGGCCGATTTGCGGCGAGCTTTGACCAGCTATTTTGTCACCGTCAACTATAGCTTTAAGGAACTGGTGTATGCGATGGCGACGCATCCGGCCTTTATTGAAGGCAGTCGCTCGGATGCAACGGTCACTGATCCGCTCGATGAGCCACCGCTCGGTCAGCCGCCGGGTGGCAACACCAACTTGCCATGTAGCAAGACCATCGATTTCACGGCCGATATCGCACCTAAGCTCGGTCAGTGTACGAACTGTCATTTTGCTGGCAACAAGATCGGCCGCCAGGATATCAGCTCGGCGGCACAGATGAAGATTTGGGGGTCGCAGTCGGTCAATATGATGGCCAGCGGCAATATGCCTCCAGGGCAGGCGGGGCCACCGCTGATTGGTCCGGTCTGGGACCTCAAGGAAGCAGTGCGCTGCTGGGTGGCACAAAATCCATGAAAAAATCAACCCCGACATGGTTAGCAAAAGCCCAAGCCGAAGCTGCCGCTCAAGCGGCGAAGACCAGCTGCGCCGTCTGTCTGCCACAGGAGACTAGCGATATCAGTCGTCGTCAGCTGCTGGCAAGCGGCGTCAGCATGACCGCTTATTTAAGCGTCGCCAAGCTACTTGCCGGCGCCGATACGGCGCGTGCCGCAGACACGACGAGCTATCCGCCGCAGCGCAAATTGGTGTGGATCAATATGTCGGGAGGGTGGGATATCCTTGAGGTGACGGATCCCAAACCGAATTCAACTGGTAAACTTCAATTGCTTTATGACTACGGCCAAAGCCACCCCGTTGCCGGCGCCACCGATGGCAGTCGCCTCGGACGCTGGCTGCCTAACCTTGCCGGCATCGGCGCCGATCTCTTGGTCGTGCGGGGGATTGCCATGGGCACTACCTCGCATCCGGCCGGCAGTGCCTACATGGATAAGGGTGTCCTCAGCAATACCGGGATCGTCAACTCCGCTTCCATCCCTGCGATCGTTGCTTCTGAGAGCCAGGCCACCATTCCAATCGTCCAGCTCGCCGGTGGTTCGGATCCACAGACGGATCGTGGCATTCTCAAGCCGGTGTCGGTGGTGCGCGCGCAAAATCTCGAGCTGTATCGGTCGATGTATCCGGCCGATGATGCAGCGATTCAAAGGCGTATGGCGATCCTCGACTTGCTCAAAACGTCCGTCGCGAAGTCGCAGGGCGAAGTGGGCGCCAATAGTCGCCTTAGCGATTTGAGTGCGGCGGAGGCGAAACTACGCGTTCAATTTGCTGGCAATGTCGGCGCCAAGATGGCCCTGACCGATGCCGACAAGGCCGCGTTCACCACCAATGCACCAAAAGGTATGAGTAGCGACAGCCAGAACGCTGTGGCCTTAGCGCTCAAGCTACTGAACAACGACTTGGTTACCTGTATCAACCTCGGCTTTGGTGGCTTTGATACCCATCAAAATCAGAACACGCGGCTGGCACCGATCCTCGCGAGTGTAGACTTTCTGTTGGCGCAGTTAGTGGCTGGACTGAAAGCCTCTGGTCAGCTTGATAAGACACTGATCATCCTCTACTCAGATTTTGGCCGCACTCCATCGGTCAACGGTGCGAGTGGTCGCGACCACTGGCCCGTGGGTGGGGCCTTGGTCATGGGCGGAGGCATCGCAGGAGGTCGCACCGTTGGCGCGACCAGTGACGATACCCTCAGTGCGGCAGAATTGATCAACCCGACCTCCGGACAAATCAGCACGGATGGTGCGACGGGGGTTCAGCTTAACCCCACGCATATCGGCGGCCTCGCCCTGGCGCTCACCCTTGGATCTGCCTATTCCACCTACCGACCCTACCTTCCAGCCCTCGCGGCCCTCACCCGTCTGAAGGGAAGCTGATGCGCTGCTGCCTGCATATCCTGCTGTGGTGTTTACCCATCGTCATCCTGGACGTCTTCGATGTGGCCTTGGCCGATATGGCCGAAGAGAGTATCCAACTGCCCACGGACGGCAGTAGCAGTCGTCTCTTTCCGGTTAATCCGGCGTATCTGCGGCCCAAAGATATGCATGTAGGTGTACTTGGCGTTCGCAATCATCGCGCCACCACCCTCGACCATTCCGCGGTTGGGGGCACTAAGATAGCCGCAACGGCCACGGATGACTTTGTCGGCGCGGCTCTAGGCCTGGACTTAGGCGCTGGTGCGGGAGTGGCCATCGAACACGTCGTTCAGTACCACCTGGTCGAATCGCTGATCGACAACCGCAACCCCGATAAACCGATTCGCGAAGTGAGTACCCGGCAACAAACGAGTGCTAAACTGGTTGTTGAACTCACCACTGAGTTGCGAGCTGCGATCGTCATGCGGTATTTGCAACAGCGCTCGGTCATCCTCGGAGCGCCCTCCTTGAATCAAAGCCGGACGACTCGCTATGCACCGCAGATGATCGGCTACGGTTGCGGGCTTACCTATGCTGTAAAGGACATGGGCATCGGCTACACCTATTATCCGCCTCTGCGTGGCAAGGCCTTTGTCTCCGGCCAGGATCTCATCATCATCGAACCAGGCTTTATCGCCGTCGATGGCTTTCTGCAGCGCGGAGACTTTAGCGTCGGCATCCTTGGCAAGCATTGGCTGGTGGAAACCGATGACCTCGCCATCGGTAGCACGGCGAGCGACAATAAGACCCGCATCTCATACTATGGTCTCGATCCAGACCAGTATATCATCCGCACGCAGCTGCTCATGCTCGGCCTCGACTACGCCTTAAACAAGGACCTCGCCTTGCGACTAGGTGCCGGTCTGGAGCAAGGGCACTTTGATTTTCGCAATCTGCTCGTCTTTGACGGCGCCGCGGTCAAGCAGCAGGGCGAGGACAATATCTCTACTAACCGGGGGCGGGTCGCCTTGCATGGAGCTTTTAAGCCAGCCGAGCTTGATATCGGCTACGGCGTGTTCAGCCGCTCTTTTAAGTTTACGGACGGCGAGGGCGGAGGTACCTATAAGACTATAGGTCAGGAGATGTCAGCGATCGTCGGAGTGCATTTTTAGCCTCTGATCCCCGCGGTGTGGCTTCCTGTAGCAGGCGGTGATTTTTAGCTTTGAGAGCGAAGGTAGACGACGACGTGACGACACCTACGGATCCGGGTTCCAAGCCTCTGGACACATCCTCGCCCTTGCTGCGTTTGGTCTGCGCCTGGCCACCGCCGCGCGAGCTAGCCGACTATGCGCCGTTTCGTGCCATGGGCGATGCTTCCTACGGCATGGTTGAACTGAGCGGGTCTAGCCAAGATGGCTATCAAGCGGTGGCAAAGGCTTGCCAAGCTTCTTTCGTGCGCCGGCAAACCGTCGGATTTTCGCAGTTGGAGCAGGTCAAGGCGGTGTTCTTCGATATGGATGCGACGGTCATCCGCGAGGAGTCGATCGTCGTGCTGGCGCGGTATGCCGGAGTCGAGGCGCATGTCGCAGCCGTGACCGAGCGCGCCATGGCTGGAGAGTTGGACTTTCGTCAGGCCCTGGCGGAGCGCGTCGCCTTGCTCAAAGGGTTGTCCACCAAAGTGTTGGCCCAGGCCGAGGCGGGTCTGACCTTGATGCCGGGAATCCTGGAGTTCGTCGCGTTCTGTCGCCGCCTGGGCGTGCCGACGTTCTTGGTTTCGGGCGGCTTTGTCCAGTTGGCGGCCGGGATCGCCGCCAAGGTTGGGTTTACCGCATACCATGCTTGCACCTTGGGCGTGCAGGACGGCACGCTGACCGGGACCGTCGTGGGCGAGGTGGTCGATGCCGAAGCCAAGCTGCGCTATGTGCAGGAAACCTGTGCGCGTCTGCAGATGGACGTCAAGAGCGTGGCCTGTGTTGGCGACGGTGCCAACGACCGTCTGATGCTCGCTGCCGCTGGAGTGGCGGTGGGACACCAGGCGAAGGAGGTGCTGTATCCGGTGATCCAGGCCCTGAATATTGGGGGAGATCACCGGTTTTTGGCCCCGTTGTTGTTTGGTCGGCCCTGTACTCAGGTTCGGTAACAACTTTTAGGGCGGCTGTAACACCTTGTTATGTAAGCAAAAGTTGCCAAATTAAAGTTTGGGGCTAAAGGCGCCGATACGTATCCTAGCACAATAAATGGGCGTAGCCGTGCGCGTGTTCGGGGAGGACTCCCTCATTATCAATACCATCGCTACCCGCAGACTCCTTGCCGTTGCTGTCACGGCGGCCGCTTTCGGCGCCGCGTCGTGCCGGCGCGGGAATGAAGACGCCAGCAGCTTGAGTTATCTGACCAATAGCGATGAAACCTGCGCCACCTACAGTGCCGAGCGGATGGATTACATCAAGGCCTTGCCTGCCACCTTTTTGACGGGCTATTCAGGCGCTCAGATGGACATCGCCCGGAGTCGGCTGGCCGGTATTTCCGATCGTGATTTGGATCATTTGCTTTACACACACCAGAAAGGCACCTTAAGCGGTATTCACCCGGCGCTCCTGTTTTTTGGCGTCGCCGGCTTGACGTACCTGACCTCCGGTCAAACCCAAACCGGTTTTCGTGGCATGGTGGCCACCTCGATCACGACCGGGGATAGTGCCTCTGGCTTTGCTTTGCAGCATGAGATCGGCCACGCTACAGAGATTGTCGCGCAGGAGGCGGCGCAAAAGACCGAATTTGCCAATTTTGACGCCGCACTGAACCAGATGCACAGCGAGATGACCAGTAAGAGCTCGCTGATCCGGGACTACGCCAGATCTAGTCCAGCCGAAGCCTGGGCTGAGGCCTACGCCAACTTCCACTGCTCGCCGGCGAGCCAAGCCTTTATTAAGGCGAATCTTCCGTTTACATTTAAGTTCTTAAGCGCCGTGTTGCCGCCTGCGCGTTTTTCAGCGCCCGCGACTCCCCCGCCACCAGGGCCTCCCGCGAACAGCCCGCCGCCGTCGCCGCCGACTGCCGTTACAGCGAACCCCTCTACAGGGGCCGGAACGTCGAGTAATACGGGGGGCCAGCCTGGTTCTAGTGCCGCGTTTGGGGGGTGGCTCGATGATTTGCTAAAGAAGGACTATCCTGCCGTACTCACGGCGAAGGATCCCGCCGACCCGGCTGGCGACGCCCAGGTGAATGGCAGCAATAATGTCATTCGTCTTGCCTTAGTCGATGTCGATACCAGTGGCGGTCTCACCGAGATGATGTTCGCCGCCGATGTGGGGATTACGCAGATCATGCTTTGTTTTGCTGACGAGGCCACCTGCCGTGGCAAGGTGGCACTGGCTCCTGACGATCAATCGAAAGTCATTGCAAAGCATCAGGATTTAGCCGGACGCGGCATATTTACCGCCCGCTATGTCCGCCATGATCAAACGAAGTATCTGCAAGGCCCTTGGTTCGCCCTTGGCTATGATCAAGAGGGCAAGCTGGTCGGAGCGCGTAAATTCTCACTTGTCGAAAAGAGTCACTGATGGCCACTAAAAACCTACATCCGAAGACCGTTCAGTTGATGGCGCCAGCGGTCCTGTTGGTAGTCCTACTCGGCGTCCTGTGTCTCGATCTTGGATGTTCCGTGAACTCGTCGCCGCCGCCGCCAACCCGCAGTGGTGCGGTCGGCGGTGCCGATGCCAGTAAGGCTCCTCAAGGGGATGTCGCGATCATGGTGGCCGGCCAGAAGTGGACTGGGAACACGGACATCGATAGCGCAACTCTGCGCGTCGTCGGTGACTAGGAACTGAGGTCGATCAGCGCAGAATCTTTGAGTGAGTGGACGCAGAAACCTCCCTCCTGCCAAGGCAGGAGGGAGGTCGTTTGCAAGTCTCACAACTTTTCGTACAGCTACCTACCGGACTTAGGGTTTCGCAGGGGTTTGTGCCGGCGTTTGTGCAGGGGTCTGCGCAGGCGTTTGTGCCGGCGTTTGTGCTGGCGTTTGTGCTGGCGTTTGCGCAGGCGTTTGTGCAGGCGTTTGTGCAGGCGTTTGCGATGGAGTTTTGTTTGGTGTGGTGCTGCCGCCAGTGCCGGTAGTCTTGTCAGCGTCGCTGCCCTTGTTGCTGCCTTTATCACTTGATCCGGTTGTGGTTGAGCCTGATCCATTTGCCGTCGTGCCAGAACCATTTGCCGTCGTGCCAGAACCGTTGTTGGTTGAGCCAGAGCCATTGCCGGTTGAGCCAGAGCCGTTGCCGGTTGAGCCGGAGCCGTTGCCGGTTGAGCCGGAGCCGTTGCCGGTTGAGCCGGAGCCGTTACCGGTTGAGCCAGAACCACTGTTCGTCGTGCCAGAGCCGTTACCGCTGGTGCCTGAACCATTGCCACCGCTTTGGTCGTCGCCAGGATTGCCAGACCCGATGGGTAGTGGTTCATCCATGCCGCCGTTTTCGGTGGCGCCCTGCTTACCGCCGGTGCCTTCGGGTGCGGTGCCTTTGCACTGCTTCAGCGCTTTGAGATCGATGATCGAGGGGTAGGCAACTTGGCCAGCCGTCCCAGGATGAAAGGTGTCGATGACTTGGATTTTATAGTTAGTGCCGTTGACTTGTTTGAAGTCGAGATCGCGGGAATAGTTGACCGGGCTGCCTTTAACGCCGAGGTTAAACTTCAGGTTGTTATCAAAGTGGCTGTCCTGTTGGGTGCGGCTGATGGCGAAGAGGCCTTCAAGAGTCTCCATGTTGTTGGCTGCATTGCGATGCGTGACATCGATGGTCGCTTTGAAGGTGCCGACCTTTTTATCGCCAAGAGCGCGTGCAAAGCTCATGGTGAGGACTTCGTCATTGTCAGCGGCAAGGGTCGCTGCATCGATTTTCTCGCCAGGCATCGGTGCGAGTGAGACGCTGACCGAGCCGGTGGTGGTCGTAAGGCCGTTGATGTTGGCAACGTCGACGTGGCCTTTGACGTTGATGCCCATGTTCAGAAGGATCAATTGGCTGATCGCAGAGATCTGTTGTGCCAAGTCGGAGCTGAGGTTGCCGGCGCTGACTTCGCCGATTTTTGCCAGGACCACGGTCTGCAAAATAACGCCGAGGAAGTCATCCGTGTCATGCATGTTAAAGCTGCGCGTTGCTGGACGGCAGTTGTCCGTTCCGCTATAGAACGAATCGGTCATCTGCATCGGGTGGGTCGCCCGAGCGATCATGAACTCGCGATACTTACGGATCGCTGTGCGGACCTTGGAAATATAATCATCCTGAGCCAACTGCTTGACGATAAAGTCGGCAGCAGATCCCTTGAGGGAGTCGATCTGCTCCAGGAAGTCCTGGGTTCCGGTCAGGTTGAGGGCGCCGCCGGTGCTCTGTACCGAGCTGAGGTTGGCATCTTTGGGCTTCTTCTGCACTTTGACCACCACGTCGTGGCAGGCACTCATGGTGAGGGTTGCGCAGAGGAGACTCGATAATTTGATAGTTGTTTGCTTCTGCTTCATCGTGGAACATCCCAAATCAGTGTGAGGTTGCTGCTGCCTGTGTGCCGAACGCTGCTACGCTCGGTCGGAGATGCTAATTGCAAGGCTTGGACCAAAACCAGGTGCGGTGCGCTGTTGTTGCAGGTGTGACACATATTATGCATTAAATACATAAGGTTAACTCGAAGTTCCTGGTTGCACCCAAGGTCGCCATGGGAGGGGAAAGTTGGCTAACACTCACACAGCGTCGACAAAGTAAACACTTTTTTTGAATATGTTGCGTGTCGACCAATGACCTGGTCCAACTGTCGCCATGATCAGCAGGTACTTGAGTTGTCGAACCGAGGCGCCGATCAGTGGACTGAGGAGTTTTATGTCAAAACAGTCGTCGCAGCTTTGGTTTCACTCGGCACGCGTCAGTTGGCGCTTTGCCTCCCTGGCGTGCGCCGTTTGGCTTGTGCTGTTGATCCTGCTGTCGCGTTCATTCATCGGCAGCTACTTAGAGTCAAACTTTGCCAGCCCGGTCAACTTTCAGCTCCGCCACCTGCTGCGCAGTGACCCGGAGATCTCGAACCGCTTGCGCATCTACGCTGTCGATGACGCCACGGTGATTAAGATCAACCGGCCGACGTTGAACGGTCGCGACTGGGCCGCAGTGTTTTCCGTACTGGCTAAGAGTGAAGCCGAGGCGATCGTCATCGACGGCATGTTTTCTCAGACGGATGAATTTGTTGAGGAGTTTGAGCACGCCCTCGCTGAACTGCAAAAGCGCAACATCAGTGTGACGGTCGGAGCCTTTTTTAACCCAAATGAGGTGACGTTTCGCGACCCGCTTCCCTATCGTAGTGAATATGATCTGGCGCCGATGCTTCCAGACCTACAGCCTATAGACCACGGCCTTCACGGCGATATTCTCGAAGCCAATCTACCGCCGATGCGACCGACGAAGGACTGGGTGGCCTATGGCCCGGCCTCCAGGCTTGGACGCTATCTCGGCCATATCGGCCACTTCACCTATGCTGGCGATGGGCGCGTCCACGCCTTTATCCGTATGGATGATCGCTTGCAGACTCCCGGTAGCACCGTCGTTGGCCCCACCCGGCACCAAGCGGCGGTGGCCCACATGTCGATTTACGTTGCTGAGAAGCGTAAGATCGTCAAGAACCGCCTGATCGTCAACGATCATGTCGTGCCAATCAGTCCCGATGGCAGCTTAGCCGTCAATTTTCCGGATCCAGCTGCCCTCCACGACCGCGTCATTCCGATCTGGTCGCTGCTCGAAAAGGCCGCCAAAGGTGCCGCATCGAGTGTGGTGAAAAAGGGCGATATCGTCTTTATCATGCCGCAATATTACACCGGTAATACCGACTTCAAGCAGACCCCATTTGGGCAGGTTCCTGGCGGTTACGTGATCGCCGGCATGGTCAACAGCGTGATCACGGGGCAGTGGCTAAAGCCCTTAGCGGGTACAGAGGGCATGATCACTTTGTTCGCCGTGGTTGGGGCCCTGATCGGCATGTACTTTGGTGCTGCGGTGTTTTGGTTGGTCCTGTTGGGTGCCGTCGGTGGCTGCTTTGGCCTGAGCATGTGGATGTTTTCTTATCACGCGATCATCGTTCCGTGGCTGATGCCGTTGACTGGCTGCTTTGCCGTTGCCATGACGATCTTTGCCGAAAAGACCCGCCTCGGCGAAAAGAAGGCGCAAGCCCTGCGCGCCTCACTCGCCGGCCTCATCGCCGCCGATGATCTTAAATCGATTTTGCGTAAGCCGGAGAGCGTCAACTTTGAGGCGCGCGAGAGGGTCGTCACGTTGATGTTTATCGACGTCGTCGGCTTCTCTCTCCTTGCGGAGAACATCTTGCCGCGTATCGCCTTTGAACAGCTGAAAAAGATGCTGCTAAGCCTAGGTGAATGCGTCCACGAATACGGTGGTATTATCGACAAAACGCTGGGTGATGGCCTGCTTTGCTATTTTGGCTATAGGTTTGATGGCGACACCAGTGTCGCCGACCATGCCGAACTGGCTCTGCGCTGTGCCATAAAAATCCAGGAGGATAACCTGGCGCGCAATATCGAGGCTGCCCGCAGCGGTGAGGCCATCCATCCGCTGCGCATTGGCATCAATACCGCGTCCTGTTATCTCGGCGATTTGGGGTCGGGAAGTCGCATTGACTTCACCGTCGTTGGCAACGGTGTTAACTTCGCCAAGCGCTTGGAAGGTGCTTGCGAAATGCATTCCATATTGATGGGGGCAACCACTAGCGATTTGGTGCGAGGGATCGGTTTGCCGCCCGCTGGCTTTAATAAGCGCCTCATCCGCATCAAGCATCATAGTGAATTAGTCGAAGCCTTTGAATACGATCCATTCTTTGCCAGGCCGCAAATGCGCATGGAGGCTCTGGAAGGCTTTAAGAAGTATGCCAAGATCGACCGCTTGGATCAGCGCTGGCCGGTCAAAGATGCGACGAAGGTGCAGTTAAACACCAGATTTGGACCCGGCATTTTGGTCAATTTCGCCCACGGCAGCTTAGGTGTCAAATTCAAGCAGCTACTGACTCCCGGTAGCTCCTTGCATGTCGAGCTGGACGCTCAAGAGGGTAAGCTTAGAACTCTGCTTGCCTCGCGTGGCTTGCATCCATTGGTTGGCGAGGTCCTCTGGGGGTATTCCGAGGGTGCAGAGTTTGTTCATGGACTGCAATTGACACAGATCAACGAAGATCAGGGGGAGTATTTGGTGCAGAAGCTGTGTGAGTTCGCCTTCACCACTGAGGACGAAAACGATCGGGAAGCGAACAAAACCGAAGTTGCTTCATAAGTCAGGAGTCTGTTTTATGATCTTTTCATTAAATCTGCGGTTGAAACTAAGTCGTGCTGGTGTGGTCGGTGCTTTGCTGCTGGTATGTGCCTGCGTCAGCCCTGCCGAGGAGGACGATGGCGATGAACTAAAAGACGAGGCATTGAAGCTGGACGTTCCCTGGGAGGACCTTACCAGTCAGCTTGGAACGGGCCTTCGCCAGCAAGTCGTCACGGTCACAGCGCCGCAAGGCGCTCCTGCAGTGGTTGAAGCTCACGTCCTATCCCAGGCCGTGCCATCGGCGAGCAAAATGCACCTAGAGCGCAGCGCACCATTCGCGGGCGGTGAACTGGGATGGGTCGGATCTGCCAAAGCCTTTGTCGCCCCACTAAAGGTGGTGCCCGATGATCACCACCTCTATTGGGTCATGGTTCGGGTCCTGTCTGAGAAGTACAGCTGCTTTATGACAGCTAAACACACCAGCCGTGCGCGCCTACTCGTGCACTGCGCCGATGGCCGCAAGGTATTGCTCAGACGTGAACGCGGTCCCGACTTTGTCCAATTTCATGCCCGTCAATATGACCAAGAGGGTTATGAAATCCTGGTGAAGAAGCATCGCAAGGTGCGAGTGGCCGGTGCGGCCGGCCTTGGTCACGTACTCGCAATGGGAATCTAAAGCAGCCAGGCGTTTTGCAGGCTATCACGGTTGAGAGCTCCTTCATCGCATGGGCCTAGGCGAAGCGGCTAGGCCTTCTTTAGATAAGCCGCGACCAGGACGATGCGGGTGCCGTTCACGCGGCCCTCGATGTATTTCGGGTCATCCGTTAGATTGATGCCTTTGACGACCGTCCCGCGCTTGGCGGTGAAGTTTGCGCCCTTCACCACGAGGTCTTTGATCAAGGTGACGGTGTCGCCTTCGAGCAGCTGCGTGCCATTGCTGTCGACCACGGTGAGCGTCTCGCCGTCGCCTTGGGTGCTGTGATCACCAGCATCAGCCCAGACTAGAGCATCGTCGTCGAGATAGATTTGACCCAGTAAATCCTGCGCCCAAGGCTGGTCTTTGAGCCCTTTGAGCATGCGGTAGGCGAGAACTTTGACCGGAGTATGCTCACTCCAGATGCTGTCTTTGAGTGCGCGCCAATGATTTGGGCTTACAGTTGACGGTTGCTCGGTGGCGCCCAGGCAGGTTGCGCACAGCAGCACGCTGGCACCTAAACCTTGGATGTTTGCACCCGGCAGCACATAGGTCGACAGCGACGCCGTCGCGGTGCACAGTTCGCATTGGCCGTTGGCCCTGTCCATGAGTTCTGTATCCACCGTCATAATGCTTCGCCTTGCCGTGATCTCGGTTTAAAGAAGGCGGCATCATCGCAGAAGTTGACCGGTAAAAGCTAGAGGCGACCGCAGCGACATGGAGGGGCCTGGCTTTGCTGCAAAAAACCCTGCCCTCCAGCCTTCCTGCCCTCCCTGTTGTGCGGAATAAAGCCGGCGGCCCAAAAACTGGGAGAGCGGGAAGGCTGGAGGGCAGGATTATACGGCAAAGCCGAGGGTTCGATATAACCTATTGATTCAATTGGGTGATCGTAGGAGTGGGCAGTTTTGTTGGGACGCTGCGCCGGTGGGCTGCTAAAAGCTAGCGCTGCACCAACTCCGTGAGGCCGACGATGATCCTTCCTGGACTGCAAACCCCTTGCCCCTGCCGTAGCCAAAAGACTTTTGGCGAATGCTGCTCGCCCTATTTGCGGGAGCAGGCTGTGGCGGCAGACCCGGTGACGCTGATGCGCAGTCGCTACACCGCTTTTTGCTTGGGTGACCTCAGTTATTTAAAGGCGACGTGGAACCCGGAAACCTATCCGGAAGACCTGTCCGCCGATGAACCAGCCGATTGGATCAGTCTAGAGATCCTCGACGTGGATGTGGAAGGCAGTGAGGCCGAGGTCGAGTTTCGGGCCCAACTGATCTTCGACAACAAGCTAGAAACCCTACATGAGGTCAGTCAGTTTGACTTGGTGGACGGGCGTTGGTTGTACCATTCTGGCGAGTTTCAAAATGAGTCGGCTAAACCCGTGAGCATCTCGGCTAGTGCGCCATGCCCGTGTGGCAGTGGCAAAGTCTTTAAACACTGCCACTTTAAGCGCGGCTAACAAGCTGCTTGGGGATGTCGCCCTTGAAGGTCGTCCATGCAGCAAAAATGAACCACTTCTCGCAAAATGACACCACCCGCAGGGCGGTTCATTGCCCGGAGCAGGACAGTGAGTAGGCCTGGTCGTAAGACGTAATATTCCGATAAGACTAATAAAAATAGATATTATGGTGTTCCTGCGGAAACTGGCACAGCCTTTGCTTATGAGTAGACAGACGCAGGGCGATGTCCTCAAACGGTTCCTCATAAGATCTTCCGTAAGCTTCCCGGTGTTCTGGGAAGCACCTCAAAGAGCCTCTCTACACCACCATCACATCGCCACTAGAGACTTCCGGGGGACAGACCCCCGGAGTTCGCTCTTCACCTTCCACCTTCAGACTCAGTGTCGGCGACCGAGCCTGCGATAGATCTCGCTCACGGCTTCCAGGTATGCCGCACGCATATCACTAACAGACATCAGAGTCGGTTGGCTGTGAAACAGGACAAAGCGGCCATCGACCAGAACGTGCCGGACGTTGCGGCTAGCATGGCTGAACAAGACGTTGACCTCGGGCCGTTCATCAGGCTCGGTGGTTAGGTCGTTTGCCAGGAGCACCAGGTCCGCCGCTTTGCCTTCCTCTAGGGAACCAAGGTCGTCGCCCAAACCCAGTCCGACGGCACCGTTCAGAGTGCCCATGCGCAGGATCTCGGCTGGGCCGCGCTGGGTCAGGGGGACCCCGCGGTCGGCCGCTAGTAGGGCGGTGAGTCGCATCTCGGCCAGTAAGTCGGCGCTGTCGTTGCTGGCAGCGCAGTCGGTCCCAAGGGCCACAGGTATACCATGCTTGAGGAAGCCGTCGATCGGTGACAAGCGTTCATAGACAATCTGCGAGGCTGGGCAGTGACCGGCGGTGACCCCGGAGCGGGCGAGGATATAGAGGTCGTCGCGATCCACCGTCACCAGATGCACGGCTAGGGTCTTGCTCGTCAAGGCGCCGCAGCGCTCAGCATAGGCCACCGGTGTGCAGCCTTCGCGCTTGAGCACCCGTTGGCGCTCGCCGCTGCTCTGCGATAAGTGTAGGTGCAGCGGTAGGTGATGGCTTTGTGCAAAGGTCGCTAGTTCCCGCAGCAGCGACGGCGAGACGGTATCGGCAGCATGCGGGGCGATACTCGGAGTGAGCCTCGACGAGAACGGCCAGCGCTCGATGGTGCGCTGCCACTCCTCCCAGCCCTTGCGGCCGGGAAAAGCCCCGCCAAGATCGGCCACCGTCTCACCGACGACACCGCGCAGGCCGAGGCGATCAATCGCCTTGGCGACGCCGGCGACATGGTAGTAGTGGTCGCCAAAGGTGGTGCTGCCGGACAGCAGGCCGCCGTACAGGTAGGAGTAGGCGAGGGGTTCCAGCAACTCGGGAGTCAGGGACTTCTCAGCGGGAAAAAAGAAGGTCTCGATCATCTCGTCTTGGCCGTGGCCGAGGCCGCGAAAAAAGCCCATCGCCGCGTGCGTGTGCGCATTGACCAGACCCGGGATGGCGGTATAGCCGTGGGCATCAAAGGCGTTTAAGTCTTGGTGGCGGGCGCGGACTTCTGCGCTCGGTCCGATGGCGCTAAGTCGCCCCGACTTGATTGCGACGGCGGCGTTGCGTTGGACCGGGCCGACACCAGGGACGATGGTGAGGCCGCATAGCAGCAGGTCACCTTGGGGAACTTTTTTCGTGGCGTCGAGCCGCGGCAGCTTTGCGGTCATGGTTTATTTCGCACGTCGTTGATCAGCCATTGATAGGTAAAATCGAAGGAGCTGCTGAGTTTCAAGGCAAACTTGCTGCGGCTATTGAAGTGCTCGTGGAGAAAGGCGCGTTTCCATACGGCATCCTCGGCGCCGTCTTGGATGAACTGTGCGAGATAATCGCCAGCACCAGCTGTCCCCTGCTTTTTGCCGTAATCATCGAAGTCGTCATAGTACCAAAACACGATGGAGTTAGCGCGGAGCTGGTCGTCGCTATTTTTGTGAAATTGCTGCGCGTCGCTTAGGTACTCCTGCATGGCTTTTTGCAAGGTGGCGTCGATGGTGGCGGCGCGGTAGGCGTTTGGCCGTAGCCTTGGACAGCTATAGGCCGCGCAGTTGACGGCGGCATGCAGCCTTGGATCGAGTTGACTGACCCGGAGCAGGGTTTGCTTTGAACTGGCACCCGCTCCCCGTAGAAGATGGTGCTCGATGTCGTCAAGGGTGACGTGGTCGGCGCCGATTTGCAGCGTTAAGTCGCCGTTCCAGAGGTTGCCAGCGCCGCTTTTTAGGCTGTCGATTTTGAAGCCAGCGAACTGCGGACTGGTGGCCGCGATGTGTTGGGCCGCGGCGTAGCGCAGCACGTTGTAGATCATTCCGGCATTATAGAGATTGATGTAGGCGGCCTTCTTGACGTCATCGCTGGCGTCTTTAAACGACATCTTCTTGTAGGTCTCGGTAAACTCCTTGAGCTGGGGCAGATCGGCGGCAAAGCCCACATAATCGACGCCGCCGCTTGGCCGCACGTGCTTGGCAAGCAAGGCGTCCCAGGCGTCGGTGGCTTTGTCGAGTCCGGTGACGGGAAGCTCCGAAGGCGCAGCAGCTACTTCAGAAACCGTAAGGCCAAGTCCAAGATATAGACTCAAAAGGAGCGGTCCTATCCAACCTCCTATCCAGCGTAAACAGCCAGGACCCTTCATGAACTTCCTCAACTTCGAGACAAATGCGGGAGCGCTTTTAGTTTCTTTATAGAATGGCATGAAAGCATCAGGGAAGTCTACGACTTGAGGCGGCGGTGCTTTTCGACTAGGCTGAGCTCCACCCCCCCCCTAGATGACTGCGGAGGCTCTTGCCTGTGTCGACCAATCTTCCTGATTTTACTGCGTTCGCCAGTGCCGCAGCGGCGGCCGAGTTGGTGGCCTTGTGCGTGCCTTTGGCCTTTGACCACGAAACGGCGGTGACTCTGGCTGATCGGTTTATTCACGAGGAGCATATGTTTCTCCTCGAGTCGGCGGCCTCTGGAGGTCCCAATGCCAGGCACTCGTTTTTAGGGTTTGATCCGCTTTGGAGCTGGCGAGTCGACGATGCGCGCTCCGGTGAGGCTGTGTTGGTCACCGGGGCCCGCCGTGAGCACCTGACTATGCCGGCGGGTAATCCCTTGGCCGGTCTGCGCGAGCTGATGCAGCAGCGGCGTTTAGTCTCGGTCTATCCGCCAGGTACGCGCCTGGGTGGACCGGACACGGCGGCAATGGTCGGCGCTAGCGGCTTTCTCGGCTTTGATGTCGGTAGTGCTTTGGAGCCAAGTGCCGGGACCGCGCCGCCAAAGACCCTCGGCCTGCCGGATGCATTTTTCTTTTTTCCGCGCAATTTTTTGGTTCTGGATCACCTGTCACGGCGCCTCTTTGTCAGTCGCAATGTGCTCATAGACGTCCAGGGTGAGACCGAGCTGCGTCAAGTCTACGACGCAGAGATCAAGCAGCTGAGCGCGATGTTGCGCCGTTTGACCTCGGTGCATGGACCGGCCCCCCTGGCGCTAACCGAGCGGCCCGTTGACTTTGATGCTTGTAGCGCCTCAATGACCAAACCGGAATTTATGGAGCGCGGCCAACGTTGTCTGGAAGCGGTCAAGGCCGGCGATATCTTCCAGATCCAGATCGGTAACCGCCTCAGCTTGCCGACGGATGCGCGTCCCTTTGATATCTTCCGCCATCTGCGCATGATCAATCCATCACCCTATATGTTCTTTTATAAGCTAGGCGAACACCATGTCCTTGGTGCCTCGCCGGAGATGATGGTCGGCGTTCAGGGACAGCGCCTGACGCACCGGCCCATCGCCGGCACGCGCCGCCGGACTTGGGACAGTGTGAAGGATGCGCAGATGCGCCAGGAGCTGGTGGAATCAGAAAAGGAACGCGCCGAACACGTGATGCTGGTGGATTTGGCGCGTAACGACATCGGCCGCCTGGCTCTGCCAGGGACGGTTCAGGTCGAGGAATTGATGACGGTCGAGGAATACAGCCACGTCTTTCACATGGTCAGCCAGGTGACCGGGAGTTTGCCGGCTGGTAAGGATGCCTACGATGCGATGCAAGTCAGCTTTCCCAACGGCACCGTCAGCGGTGCGCCGAAGATCAAGGCGATGCAGCTCATCAACCAGCTAGAGAAGATCAGCCGCGAGTTTTACGCCGGTAGTTTGGGCATCTTCGATGTCCGCGGTAATTTAAAATCGACCTTGTTGATTCGCACCATCCACGTCGCCCATGGCGTGGCTTCCACTCAAGCATCAGCGGGATTTGTCTATGACTCGGTCCCAGAACAAGAGTGGCTTGAGACCAGGAACAAGATGACCGCTTGTTTACTGGCAATGCAGAACACGCATTAGCCTTTTGGCTTTAAGGTCATGCACCGGGGCGAGTTCGCGGATCATTAACTTCTTAAACTGGGGACCGAAGCAGGGGGAGAAGGCACCTGGGAGTTAAGATACTGCACCGCTAGTGCCCGAGTATCTTCTCCCAGGTGCCGCCGGTGGGAGGTCATTTGTCCAGTTTAACCGCTGCGGCACTCGTCGCTTCAGTGGTGGCGCCGGCGATGTTATCGACGTCGTGATCTTCGATCGCGCAACCTTCGGCGACGAAGTCGACGTTTTTGCTGGTTCCATCCTTGTAGGTGATCACGACGTTCTCGGCGTCGCCTGAGAAATCGATGGTGAACGATGCTGATGCGGTGGTCGCATCCTTGGCAAAGATGCTGCCAGCGATGCTGCCAGATGTCGCATAGCAGCCATCGTCTGGCAGGTATTTGACATTGCTAAACGTCGTCTCGACACGACCGCCGTCTTTGTTGGTGGCGATTTTTTTGCCCGACACGATGGTACGACTGACGAGTTTATCGCTTTTTGCAACGCGCTCGACCTTGACGATCAAAGGTGCCTCTGTGGCCGTAGCGACGGACGTCGTGAAGGTG
>Ga0315289_10002230_pt1 | contig 29901 bp, 37 predicted proteins | sample YL17G11_40_MG_FD_203452 | JGI IMG/M metagenome (GOLD analysis project Ga0315289, IMG submission 203452) | Sediment microbial communities from Yellowstone Lake, YNP, Wyoming, USA - YL17G11_40 | ecosystem: Environmental > Aquatic > Freshwater > Lake > Sediment | place: USA: Wyoming | collected... | reverse complement strand
TTTGAAATTGAGAGAACTATCCACAGACCAGATAGGATAGCCAGAATTGCCTACCACTACCCCAGAGCCACTGTCCGTGCCATACCAGAGGCCAAAAAGATATGCTGTGCCCATATGGTAATGCAGGCCGAAAGTCTTATTGTCATCAGTGCAACGAAGCCAAAGGCCAGGGTTTATATCTTCAAGTATCACATCATTACTAAGAATAAAGTCTGCTCGGGTATTTTCATATTTCATTGTGCTTGAGCCGAGAGTGATTGAGTTATTTGCTCCCACAGTAAACCCATTGGTAAAAAAATTCTCCAGAGTAATCTTTTTGGAGACAGTAGCCCCGTCCACAATATAGAGTAAATCATCCGTTGTAAATTCCGTGATTGCCTCCAAGTCTGAAACCTTTGTGTCGGCGGCATAGCAAATTCCAACCCAGAACAATAATGATAATAAGATTAATAATCTTTTCATCTTAATCCTCCAGTAGTAAATCGTCTCCTATCTCTAAAAGCATATGGTCTCCAGTTTCCAGTAAGGCATAATAGGTTTCTGTTTCTTCCCAAGACTGTTTTAATACTCCATTGACATATAATTCCAAGACGCTTCCGTTTAAAGTAAAATAGGTATTATTATCACCGCCGAGATAAAGTTTACCGACAGTCAAACTGTCAGTAGTTTTATTATAAGTAAGACCGCTATCGCCAGCGAAAGAACCGCCATCATTAAACTGGACTTGGGTATCAGAGCCACCTGGCGTTCCGCCACCACCGCCAGTAATTGTAGAAAAAGACAAAGTTTTATTTCCATTAGTAATAAGTGATTGACCGTTTGTCCCGTCGGCAGAGGGTAATGTCCATAATAGGCTGGCAAGAACCGAACTTGGGGCTTGGAAGCCGACATAATTAGTGCCGTTGGCAGGGTCTTCTTTTAGGCGCAAATATCCTACTGTTCCAGAGGATAGGGTGGAGTCATAGATGTCGGCAGTCAGGGTATTGATGGTCTTATCGTAAGTGAAGGAACTCTCGCCACCAAAAGCACCAGCATCATTATATTGGATATAAGTATTAGAGCCGCCAGGAGTGCCGCCGCTTAAAGTTTCTATTTTGTCATAGACGGAATTTTTGGAAGGGGCGACAGTAGTTATATTATCCCAAGATGGGCCATAGGTTTCATCGGAGACTTGACTGGACGGAGGATTGTTGGGGGTATATACCTCAAGTGGCGTTCCCGAAGGAAATTCTACTGCATATTCTTTTCCTGCTTCCGCCTTAGAGAACAATAATAATGCCAAGATTATGAATATAATTTTCTTCATAAATCATCCCCTAATTCGTCAAAGGTGGTGAATTCTAATGCGGGAGTGCTATCAGTAAATCTGCCGGTTGCCGGTGTCCAAAGAGCATCATAATCTTCTCTATTTTTCCCTGCAGCATAAGTATAAGTCTTGGTAGAGCCAATAGTATGAGATTTCTGAATAATCCAGGCTCCACTCGCCGCTACATAGCCATAATACATATCTGTTGAGTCAGTATTATCTTGATTGGCTATCTCAAAGACAACATTATGTCCACCGACTTTATGGAAAATAAAGCGATAATCAGGTAAAGTAATAGGCATATCTCGCTCCTATTTTTATTTCAACGCCGCACTAACTGCTTTGTATGCTTTAATCTTATCGTCAAATTCCTTTTTCTCCTGCCTTAATGCTTCTGCCTGTTTTTTAAGAGCATCATTTTTGTCTTGATATTCGGCTTCCAACTTTACCTTGTCTTCTGTTAATTTTTTCAAGCCCTCTTCTAATTTCGCCTGCCTTATATTAGCATTACCCATTAACTCTTTGGCCTCTTTCATTAATTTCTTTGCAACATTTGAGAAATCAACGATACTTTCAATATCGCTTATCTTTATCTCTCTTGCATCAAGGTCTTTTTCTTTCTTATCGAGCGTAGCGTCTAATTCATCTTGCTTGATTTTCTTGCTATTTATCTTTTCCTTTTCCTTGTCCACATCCGCAATCTTATTCTGCAATTCAAGCAAGGCAGAGTTGAGACTTTCCAAGACTACTTTTAATTCTTCTACTTTTGCCATATGTTCCTCCTTATTGGTTACTGTTTTTTAATTGAATACACAGACACTAACGCGGTATGCGTAGAGTCGTGTCCAGTCGGGGTTAAAATTACCTTTACATACGGAACGGTTAAATTCTGATTGAACCAAAAATAATAATTTATATCTCCTGTTAGGGTTTCCGATGTCTGCAAAGTCTCTGTTCCAGCATAGTCATAGAAAGAAGCGGATAGCCAAGTAGAATTATCCCAAGAAATCTGGCAGGTTATGGCTAAAGATAATGCGGCGTTAGCATCCGTTTCGTCATAGGTAACAAAGAACGCTGCCTTATCCGCATCGCCCAAGTAATCCGTCCCAGTTGCCGATGTAACTACATCACTCAAGACTATTCCGTCCACTAAAGTTTTTGTTGCCTGTGAAGCCACCGCCTGCCCTACTAATAATAAGCAGAACAGTAAAGCTAAAAACAGTTTCTTTTTCATAAGGCCTCCTTTTTTATTTTACAATTGCTTCTATTTCATCTTTAGTTAATCCAATTGCCTTTAGTTTATTTATCGCACTCTGCCTATCTTGCTCTTTCTTAATTTTATCTTGGTCTTCCTTCTGCCTTGCTAATTCCCGTTTTTGTGCTTTTGCAACCAATTCAACTGAAGTCATCTTTATAAGTTTCCGCACTTTAATAAAATTAGGTAAAGTAGTAACTAATTCTTTGACTTGCTTACCATCTTGAGTTAAATACTTTCCAGAGTATAGAGGTTTATAAACTTCTTCCTTTATCATATTTGGCTTATAAAGTTCATTAACTAAAGTAAGCAAAGATTTTTCCTCTGTAACCTGTGCCTTTAATTCTGCGATAGTATCTTGGTCAACGAGGATTATCTCGTGCTTAGTTTCATCATAACTGCCAAATGGATGAGGCATTTTATCAAAATCTCCGCCATTGCCATAAGCGGGGTGGTCTTGTGCAAAAGAAGAGCTTATAATTTCCTTTGTTATTTTATCCACAAGTAAAAATAACCAATAATCTGTGCCTGAGGCGGTTACATATGTCCAAGTAGCGTATATTGTATATCCTGCTTCTCCGCCATTCATCGCAACATTATGAACATAGTCCGTCCAACCAACCAAATTTGTCTGTGCTCTCAATTGACCTACATACCAATTAGAAGAAGTATTGGTGGTGCTCATCTTGATTTTAGGCCAAAAGGCATATTGCCCACCAGTTACAGTTTGTTGAGAAAAATCACCATTTGTTTTAGACAATTCTACCGTCGTTGTTTTAAGGGCTGTGGTGTCAACTGAACTATCTGGCATATAACCAGAAGCACCCATAACAGGAATTTTGCCCTCTACGGCGGTAGTAGATTTTTCGGATGCTGCCACTTTTGTATCCGCATAAGTCTTTACCGCTTTTTCCGTCGGCACAGCATCATCGGAATTTCCCGCCAGAGTGCCATCAATAGAAATTTCATCTATGTCTGCACCACTTGCCAACTTAAAGCCATTGGCATCAAATTGTCCTCTCTGTGTTCCTCCAGTTTTAAATCTTACCTTATCTTCGTCTTCTGCCTGTTCAACATAAACTCCAGTATCATTGTCTTCGTCTTCAATGCCAGTAATATTGTCTATCTTATAGCCTTGGAAATTTAAGTCGCCAGCAAGGTAGCCATCATTAAGATTTATTCTGGTAAGGATATACCAGTCAGCATCCAGGTCAGCAATAATTTCTCCTGTCTGAGTAATATCGCGCAGGAAGCAACGATTAACCTTTTCATCTAATTGCTGAATAAGGAAGGTAAGGCGGTCTAATGCCTTCTCGTGAGTTTCTGCAGGGAAGGGCCCAGAAGCGGCATAATCAACTGGTTGAGTCAAATCGAGTTCGCGCATTAAAACAAGTTTATAGTCAGAACTCGGTGCGGCTTCAAATATAGAATCGCCATCTACTTCAACAATTAAGTCTATGTGTCCACCCGCCTCTTCACCTTCATCTGTTACGGTATAATCTACATCAAGCCGCAATGTTATCGTAGTAGAGTCAGCGATAGTGAATAAATAGGCGGTCAAGTCTCCCTCTTCCCAGATTTTGAAAGGGTAAACAAATTCTGTGCTTGTGCCATCGCACAAGTATACTTTTTTCATTGTAGTCGAACTCACCGCCATAATAGCTCCTCTTTTTCTTTAATGGCATTTCCTATAACTATAAAAGTTATACATAAAGCAGAAATTAAAAAAGCATCCAATATATGAAGGCCAGAAAAAGTAAAGTCGTTTCCCAATAGCATAATCCAGAAAATAGGAGTAAGCAATAAACTACAAACAATAAATACTTTCATACTAAATTAACTCCAATCCTTTCTTTTTAGTCTTCGCTGGCTCTCCCAATGGTTTACCCGTAACAATTCGCTTAATTGCTAAATAAGGAAATCCAACTACCTTACTTATCATACTTGCTAAATGGTCTAACTTTTTCCAATTATCTTTTGCTTGAACGGTTTTATAGACATCTTCATATAATGAGTCCAGTGGAGTAGTTGCACCCATAAAGCCCATTGCAAGAATGCTGAGCATATTGCCTACATAAATCAATCCTCCAAGTGCCCCACTCAATATATCTTTTGCAAATTCTCCCCAATCTTCTGGTAATCTTTTGCGGGATATGGCTCCAATCATTACTGCAGGCACAAGCAAATAAAAAACCAAATGACTTGAAAATTCGCCTACTCCGATTTTACCCTTTTGTTTTTGAAGGACGGACTCCAATAGTAAATTGAAATTCTGGTTCTGCTGATTGCGAAACAAGGTAAAGAGCTTCTGGTATTCTGGACCTCGAAAGGTATCCGGCAAATTCAATGCCCCACTCATTGGTTGAGTTCTGCGGATTACCATATCGGCATAATCAATTGCTTGCTGTTCTGACATATCGGCTTTTGCATCGTCGTAAGCCGCCAACCAAACAATATCACAGGTTGCTTTATCGGCAATTACCCAAGGCAACATACTTCCTTCTCGTATCGCTTGATAGCCGGTAACCCTTCCTACTTGCTGCCTTAATGTTCGCTGAGCAACTATTTCATTCAATTCTCTTTCTTGCCTCATTGGTCTAAATTTCATAAGAATGCTTTTTTCGTCAATCTTTTCATTCCAATTTAAAGGTGCGAGAACAAACTTAAGCGATGCCTTTATGGTATTCCACTTTCCCGCCATTTCCATACCCTGCACATACGAAACTGGCGCCTTCATTACCGATAGAAGATTACCACCTATTACTGCTGTCGCATAATTAGTTCTTAGCCATTGGCACATCTTATCTATTGAAGCCATAGAAGCTCTATCGCCACCATAAGCGACATCCTTAAGCCACTTATCTAAAACCTGATGGTATTTGTCTCCCAACTTTTCTTTTATGGCTGTTCTTATTTCGGGATTATTTAATATCTTATTTGCATCCCTTATGGATTCGGCGAAAGCCTTATAGTGTTCAACTTTACGATAATTCCTTAAAATCGTGCCAAAGTAAGAAAATTCAGAAAATCCTTTTTTAGATGTTACTCTCTCTTTAGTAAACCCCTTTGATACTCCAGGTCTACGGATATAGTTTCTTTCTAAAATATCTTTCTCTAATTCCTTCTGATAAGAAATATCCTCTAACCTATCTATCGAGAAGTATTGTTCTTCTTTGCTCAAATGCACACCCTCTAATTCGGTATAAATTTTATTAAGTATAGGATATTGATATTCATCATAAAAGCGGATAATATCTTTGACCGATTGTTTTTCTTCGGCAGAAAGAAAGTTCTCAATCGCTGTTATATCCTCGTCGGTAATTCCACTTCCGTATAAATGAGCCCTGTTAGAATCGTTAAAGGAATTGGCATAGATAAAAAGTGCTTGGTCCTTAATCATTCCTTCAAATCTACCGATGTCATATTTCTTGACAAATATTTCAGCAAGATTGAGATTTTTATGAATATCCTTTATGGTATCAGATACCTTCTGACTTTCTTGTAATTCTGCTTTTTGCGACTCCCAAAGAGGATTAAAGAGAGTGCCTATAATTAGTCCAGGTGCACCGCCATCAAGAATATTAAGCATTAACTCTGGACGCATATTTTCTATAATATAATTTTTAATATGTTCAAGGCTTTTGTCTTTTAAGCTCTTGTTCTGCTCCCTTAATGCCTTCACGATAGAGCTATCTTCATTGAGCCCTCTACCTTGCGTAATAGTATTTATAATCTCGGCCTTTATCTCATCAAACTTGCGTTCTTGAAGTGCGGTAAGTAATTTATTTTTCAATCTGCCTTGGTGGTATAATCGGGTTACAGTTTCTTTTAAATCCCTCAACTGCTCGGTAGTCATCTCATCAACAGAAGCCTTATCAAGCAAATCAAGTTTTTCCTGCGGGATATTTATTTCTTCGCCCTGTTCTGCCATTCGCTCAACAAACTGGCGCATACTCTCAAGGCGCTTCTTAACTTCTGGCTTTCTTTCTTTAAGTAAAACTTTAGATTTTATATCTTCAATAACATCCTTATACTCAATAGGCAGATTTTTGGTAGGTTGCCTTTCAAATAAATCTCTTAAATCAGCGACGAGTTCGGAGCGTTCGGATTGTTCTCTTATTTTATAAAGCCGTTCGGTTATCTCTGGGAGTGCCTTCTGTAATTGCTCTTTAGTCTGAACATTCTTCATAGTACGCAGGAATTTTGCTTTATCATCTGTTTCAAGCCGCAGGCTTTCCATTAAATCAATGATTTCTTCCTGCACTTGTTTTACTTCTGCTTTAGCTTGGATTTTTCCTTCCCGAATACCCATCTCAACTGTTTTGATTTTATCCGCCAAGAGCGTAGTTTCTTTCTTGGTAATGAATCCAGGGCGGTAGGTTTCTATCGCGGAGATTAAATCCTTATGGGATTGCTCAAGGTTTTTAAGATATTCTTTCAATTCGCTCTCGTCGGTAATTTCTATATTAAACTGAGTGCGGAGTTCATCTATTGCTTCATCTGGTTTAATACCACCTTCTTTGGTAATAAAGATACTTGGTATTCCCGCCAATTCTTCTTTCAAGTAAGCGTCTTTATACTTGGTGATCCTGCGTCTAAAATATTCCCTAACAGTATCAATTTCCTGTAAGGCATCTTTGGCAATCTCTACCCGCGTCTGCCGTTCTTCCATTGCCTGAATTTGCTTTTGTAATGGAGATATGCCGGATATATCGGGTTTGACTTTTTCAGGAGTAATTTTTACTTTCCCCTCTTCTGTGGGTTGGGAGATAGACTTACTTGCAATATCTTTATTTATAGCAAAATGTTGTTCTCCACTTGGAAATTCATCATCTAATCTCAAATCTTTTGGGCTTACTTTTAATTCAATAATATTTTTACCATATCCTATTGCTTGTCCTTCTTTTTGATTACTGACAAATATTTCTTTTGTATTTTCTAAAGATTTAAAACCTTCTTTTTTTATCTGCTCAATAGGAACATCTGTGCGATAATAAACAGTTACTTTCCCCTCACCTGTGGGGGCGGGTTTAATCTCTTCCTTTTCTACCAAAGGCTCAATTACTTGTTTTTCCTGCCCTACTTGTTGTTCTTTTAGCTCTGCGATGATTTTATTTAATAAATTAATATCTTCGACTTTTTTAATTATTTTCTGTTGGCGCATAGTAGTTGTAACATCAACCGCTGCCCCAGGGGCTGATATAACCGCTAAACCTGCCAATGACCTTGCAGTCGTTTCGTATAATCTGGTCATCCATTCTTCTTTTGTAGGCGTAGCGTCTGGCTTCTCGTCGATAGTGCTACCAATAGTTTCTGAAATCAAAGATGTTATCTCTTGCAAGTCTTCCTGCAACACCTGAATACCTACACTCTTTGCATACCTTCCTATTGCTTGCGTAATTGCAGCTTTGCCTACTTTAGATCTAATTACTTTAGAAAATGCCTGCTTGAACGGCTTGCCGAGTAATTTAAATTGCATCAACTCAATAATGCCTATCATTGTGCCGCCAGCCAATGCTAATGGTTGAGCTGTTCCTGGACTTATTCCTTTTTCTGCCATATCTAAATAGAGCCCACCACCTTCTCTATCGAGAATATTTTTTATAACACCGTAAGAATAACCTGTTGCCATACCGCCAGCAAAAGCAGCTGGAACAGTAATTACTTCTTCGGGCAACATAACTTGTGGACCCGCTTGACCTGCTACGGCGGTTATTGCTGCAAAGCCACCACCCAAAGTAAGTCCGTATTTAAGTCCTTCTACTTGCGAGCTAATCATATAGGGCAACAATTGAACTGACTCGCCTGCTACATATTTAAAGGGATGCTTTTTAAAAGATAAATCTTCATAAGGTCCCGCTTGCGTCATCCAATAATCTCTTGCCTCGTTGCCTTTAGCGATAGCTTCTTGGGTATCCATTTTGCCCCACATTGCTTCTTTGCCATATCTCGAACGCTCAGAGCTTGCTCTATCAGCATTAAGCTTAAATTTTAAATAGTTGGGTAAATTGGGAACAAGTAGAGGTCGACGCTCGGTCTCCAATTCGAAGCCTTCAGGCACCTTAGGAGTTAATGTTGGTTCAGTCGCTTCTGGAGCAACAGCTTCCTCTAATTCAAATCCTACTGGTATAGGCATTATTCAATTTCCTCTCCTGTCGCCTCGTCGTGCCAAGTCATTCCGCCATCCTCAGAATAAATGCGTTGCTTACCCTTATTAGCAAAAATACGATTTCCCTCTTCGACCACTTTTACCGCTTCACCTAATTCTACATTCAGCCTCTCTTTAATGACTTCGGTTACTGCATCTCTTGGTTCTTTGCCTGCAATTACTTTTGTAGTTAAGTTACCATACATCTCAGCCTTAACCCTTGCTTGCACTTCGCTTGTTGCATATAATTTTGATTGTGCGGCAAGTTGGTCTAAGGCATTCTGAAATATGGGGTCTCTATAAAAAGTTTTAGAAGTTTCACTCAATAAATCGGTCATTTGTTTATCTGAAATATATCCCCTTGCGTTAGCATTTATGGTATCAGCTCTAAATTTTGCTATATCCTCGAACGGCACCTTACCCATATTCAACCAAGATTTTTCTTTTCGCGCCATAGCCGCATTTCTTTCTACCAATTCATTAAATTTAATTATGCCCTCTAATGCAGTAGGCTTATAAACTTTAGGACTTCTTAATGCATTTATCATTACATCTGCAAACTTTGCATTTATTGTTCCTAATTGTCTCTCCGTTTTTACTTGCTGCTCAGTAAGCGTTCCAGCAATTTTCATATCTATCAAATCGGCTTCCTTTTGGTTCACTGCAATAGCAATTGCTTCTTCTTGCTGATTTTTAATTTTCTCAATCCGACTTTCTGCTTGCCTTATCAAGTCAATTCGCTTGTCCTGCACCAATTCTTTATATGCTCCTTGTTTGCCCTTCTGCAATTCACCTAAAGCATAAGCAGAATTGCTTAAAATGTCGTGTTCGGCCTGTCCCTCATCTAAGCTTGCCATTTCTTTCTGATATAAATTCGCTGCCTCTGCCTTATTCAAAATCTTATTCTCTGCTCGCCTTGAGAATATCTGCGCCAATTCGTCTTTAGCATTCTGCTTCTCGCCCGGAGTGCTTGCTGAAAAATATCTTTGCTTAGTTGTAACTATTTCTTGCGTCATTAAATCTTTATCATAATCTATAAATCTCTTGCGACCATTCGTCATAATATCGTAAAAGCTATAAGTAGATTTTAACTCAAAATCTTGCTGAAAGGCCTGTTTTGCTTGCGGACTACGAATAGTCTTTAGAATGGTTTCCTGCACGTCTTTTATTCTTTTGGTATATTTTGGCTCAAAGTTTTGGAAGTCGTCGTCTTGGGATGCCTCTACTTCTATTTGCGATAATGTTTTGTATCCCTCAATCTTGGCCTTGGCATATTCTTGGTCCGCCTTGACCTTAATTATATCCTCGGCAATGGCAGAGATGGTAACTCCGAGTTGACTCATTGCCCTTGCCTCGTGGGTAAAGCTTTCCGCAGGAATACGAATTGCAGGAGCTTCTTCAGTTACTTTTCTTATTTGAATTGACGCTTGATTATTATAAATTGGTATGCGTGGCACCTTATTCTCCTATCCTGCTAAATTTGAAGGACCATAACTGGATGGCACTGAGGTTGTTTTGGACGTTGTTCCCCCATACATACTCGACATACTCGACATACTCGACATACCCGTTAAGAGCGTGCTTCCTGCCTTAAGATATGAAGCAGTTTTATAACTTTTAGCTAATTGTCTTCTATATTCCGCCTCTGCGGCAAGTTGTGCCTGCTTGGTTTCTGCTCCATACCTTATAGTTTCTAATCCTGTAGCAAGGTTATAACGCCCAGCAGCCAAATCCAATTCATACTGCGCAGCTGTATCGGCCATTACTTCTAATGGAGTTCCTTCCTCTATTCTTACTCCTGCCTTTGCATATGTCGCTCTCTGTGCAGAAGTCATCTTTGCTTTTTCTCTAGCAACTTTCGCTTGCTCAATTTCGCTTTGCTTTCGTAGTGTTTCACTTTCAAATGCAGCAGAAGTTTTGATTACACCTGCTTGGGCTTCGGCAACTCGAGCAGAATATTTTTCGGCAGCAGCCATCTGCTGGCCTTCCCTTATTTGACTAACAGTTGTAACTGCCGTTGCTGCTGCTGTCATTACTATCATCATTGTAACAGGGTCGCCCCTTTTACTACTATAAATAAACTCCGAAATTTTCCTCGTATCTTTAAAGTGCCAATGAAGATTTTTATTTAATTGAGGATAGTCTTGTAACCAATGTTTTTGTTTAAACATTTATTCTCCTACTTTTTTAAGATATACAGCTGTCTTTATTTCTTTATTTTTTATAAAACCCAAATGTTGAACAAGCCGATGCGCTTCCAAGGCATCGTCAATACATTCTACGATTAAAGTTTTTATTTCATATTTCTTAATTAGCATATTCATATATTCAAGTAGTGCTTTAAAGACACTTTTTTTGTAATCCCTTGCCTCCTGATTAAGAAATAGCCAAACACTTCCCGCCCCTTCCCATAGAGGATATATTCCACCGACTCCTAATACCTTTTCGTCAATAATCCCAATATAACTTTCTCCTAATCTATTATAAAATTCAGCCATCGAACATATCTGTATCCCAGATAGTTTTCGTTCTATTCCATTATATACAAAATCTTTTAATAGTTCTTTATCAAAAGGCACTATATTTAATTCCATTATATGTCGCTTACAGCCAAATATACTGTTATTGCTAATATGTTTAAAGGCAATGGGTCTTCTTGTGTAATTATAATATGGCCATCTCTATCCCATAAACTTGGCATCATTACTTCGTAATCTCCTGACTTCAATGGAATAGGTTTATCCATATCGTCATCGGCTTCTCTAAAAGAAATCTCATCCTGTTCATTTATATTTCCAACATACATACCAACGCTCTCGTGAACCCTAACAAATACCTTGTGTATTCTTTTTAACTTTGTTTGAGCTGTCCCTTGAACTGAACCTGCCTCAATTCGCATCGTCTTTATTGTGCTTATATATGGAAGTCCTGCGTGTATTTCTCCACCTCCAGTTACCGGGTCTAATATTGTAAAATCTCCAGCAGACACAGTCTTGCTTGGACTAACCGCGCCATCGACTAACAAGGCGACTTCCTTGTCTTCTAAATGGTCTAAACTAAATCCTGATGTCAAACACTTTCTTGCCTCTCCGTCAGACTCATATTCTCCATAATCAGAAGTATCGATATTCTCATCGGTATCCGGGTCGGTGAGCGCGAATGTATCGACGCTATAACCAGTAACTATAACTTTGAATTTAACTCGATTTACTTCTGTCATTCCTACGATACCCCTAATAATTACAATGTTGCCATCAGAAAATCCGTGTGCAACTGCAGTTACAACTCCTGGGTTTGCCTTAGTTATATTCGTAATGGTTTTGGCAGTATCATAACTAAGTCCGCAATCCACAAAGAAAGCGTCTTCTTGTTCATCGCCAAAATCCATTGGTTTAAAATATTCTACATAGCGCACAGCGGCATTCTCAATGGTTCTATTTACTACAACCCATACTTCGTCGTCTCCACCATCGCCAGGAATAACTGCAACGCTTTCAAAGCTTCCGTCAGTTACTATTCTTGACCAAGCAATTACTTCTTGGTCTATTTGTCTTGTCAATACGGCAATTTCGCCATCAGAACGCACACACCAAAGCATATTGTAGGGCGACTGCTGATAATCCATATCTATAATTTCGTTACCAGTGATATGTTCGGCCAATAACGTTGCATCAAAAGCAGTATATTCGTCTAAATCATAACTATAACCAAATTCTCTTATTGTCTTACCATTCCTTTGCACATAATAAACTTGGTTACCTATTTTTTTAGGCATAACTCCCAATGCACCATAAGAAGTTTCTCTTTTGACGACTACAGTTGTAGGAGTTATAGGCAATTCATCAGAACCAGAACTTAAACTAAATACGCCGCCCAATGTCCCCATACCCAAAACTCTACCTGACGAAAGCCATCTAATAGCATTGACTTGCTCTGAACCGAGCGTATAACTCAATGCATCATCGTCACCCGTATTTATTGTCATATTTTCGTAATCGCCCGATTTAGAAGCCCAGACTTTTTGCGGGTCAGTATTAGTATTGGCAAAAAATATTCTTTGTTCGTAAATGCTTACGCAGGAAGGATAATTGTCTGCAGTAGTAAAGGGGTCGCCAGTAGGAGCATAATCGTTTAATTCCCAAAGATTATGAGCTGCGCCTGTGCGAGTTAGCTTTTGTGGTTTATATGAAGGATGGACAATCCACATCGTATCGGCATCTTGAGCAAATTGCAAATCAAATAAATCTTCTTCCAAATAGGTAATGCCATTTTCTGCATCGGTGTCTAATTCGTATACAGTTACGTTATCGTCCTCAAGTATTATTCCCCCGTCCATATAAAATCTAATAAATCCTTCTGTAAATTCTAATATATATGCTTGTTCAGTTGAAAATTGAAATGAAACGAGGCGGGCTACTGCATTCAATTTTGTGGAGCCTACATAATAAGTCCCAGGACGACGCTTAATGCCACCATAAGGAAGAATGATAAAATTTTCAAGAGTCTTGCAACCACTATAATATTTATTAATGTCTACTCTGCCATCCAACAAGGGACTTAATTCGCCTGCTGTAAAGTTTGTAATTATAGGAGTAACTTTAGGCATTTATAGTGGAGTTGGTGTAGCTGACGGATTCGACGACCCTCCGCCACCTCTTGCTTCTTCCCAACTTAAATTCTCCAATTTTTGTCCTGAACCTTCTTGAGCATCTACAGATTTAGCGGTTCTTAATTTCGAAAGGTATAATTTATACATACTTTCTGAAGCAGTTGCTGAATTGGTTATGGGATAGGCAATTTCTGACGCTAATCTTGCCGCTAAGACGCTAACGAAAAATGGAGTATATAGGGTTGCATCAGTAATCCTTGCGATGTATTGTATTTTGGCAACTTCCTCATCAGTTAACAATTGGTCTGACTCACGAACAAATATGGCGTCATCATCCTCCATTTTAACTATTCGTAGGCAATCACCAGGAAGTTGAAAAGCGTGGGTATAGCCGAATTCAGGAGTTTCGTCTAATTCGGCACCCAAATCAATTCTTTTAATTGCAAAATTCCAAGGATGTCCTACCAAGACTTCATCTAAAATGGCATCATAGACATCATTTAATATCCTTGCCTGTTCGACTGCATCAGTTATGTCGGTAATTCTTGTTGCGCCCAATAATCTTAAGGCCTGATTACAAATACTCGTTTTTGTATTAGCCATTTTATTTGCCTTCTTTAGTTTTAGTTTCGCCTGGATGCCCTTTTCCATTCAGAAAACATATATGCTTATACTGTCCTTTTTCCAAGCCAAACATTTTATTTGGGCCAGAGATTGTTCTGACCCTACCTTTTTGTTGCACACATCTTTCAAATGCTTCTGGCATCATCCACCTCCTTGCAAAATAATGCCAATAAAATTATAAAAGTTCCTGCAACGCTTGCGTATCTAATTAAAGTTTGTCCGTTCATATTCACCAAAACTACAATTATTGAAGTCGCCAAACATAAAGTTAATTCGTTCTTACTTGCTAATTTGAATTTCTTATAAAGCCCAACAAAAAATAATCCTGCCACTATTACAATTGGAAATCCCAATTCCTGTGCTGTGTGCAAGTAATCATTGTGCGGTCGCGAATACTCCATTCCTCCCAAAGAACCAATCGCCTTAACTTTCGTAACTTTTTCTTTAAAGCTTCCATATCCCCAACCCAGATAGGGTTTCTGCAAGGCAACTTTTAAGGTTTTCTGCCACATTACAGGCCGACATTGAAATTTACGAGAAATATACCCAAAATTCAATAATCCTATCAGGACAAGCAATATCCCTATCCCTGCCTTAATCCTCACTCTAATGCCTTTAAAACTGCCCAGAAATGCCACTCCCACAACACTTGCCAGAATGGGACTGACCGACCTTGAGGCAATCAGGGTAAATAAGGCCAAGCCCGCCAAAAAAGGATTTATATATGATAATATTGGCAGGCTCATTGCAGAGTATTGACCTAACTGAGAGGAATTTTCCATAAATCCACAGATGCTTAAAGTATGCTGCCACATAAAGTCGCCCTTGAATATTTGCGCAAAGGTTAACAAAGAATTGATTGCACAAACCCAGACTATCGATTTAAGATATTCTTTTGACTCATCCGCATAGCAATAGACGACATAGAAAAGCAGGACTCCGCAGAATACATAAATAAAATTAGCGCAAGACATCCAAAAATTAAACCACTCTGCCTGCGGATTACCAAAATCATTATTGAAGAATATTCTTATGAGTGCCAACAATAAAAATAAAGATAGCCAGATATTTGAAAACTTGCGTTTTGGTTCTAAGGATAAACTTATTCCGAACAATACGAAAGTTCCAAGAATAAAAAATAATCCTCTGGCAAGACTTAACTGAAACTGTTTAAAGAAAAAAATTGGCGACAAGAATAAAAATATCTTTAATGCTAAATTAAATACTTTTTGTCTATCCATAAGTTAAGGGCGAGGATTTCTCCTCGCCCTATCAACTTTTATTCTGGTTCTGGGCCGTAATAAACGAATCCTACGCCGTTAGTGCACAAAGCACTAACTCCTTGAGTAAAAAGTGTCGGCTTTGCATACCAGCTTTCCGTAGATTCATATTGAGTGGCTTCGCCAATTTCGTCGAACGCCTCGGTGTCAGAACTGGATAATTCTGCTTGGGTATCTACATCATATATGCCCAATCTTGCACTTGTGCTTGTGGCATATATTTTTATTCCATATACCCAAGTGTTTGCACCCAAAGCACTAACTGTTCCATCCGTAGAAGCACTAATTCTTTTGCTTCTTATTCCGTATCTTGCCTGAGCAAAGACCGGGGTTACGCCTGCCAGAAATATTATCGCCAACAAAACCAATAAAATCCTTTTCAGTTTAACCATTATTTTCCTCCTTGTGTAAGATAAAAGGGCGGAATGGTTACCGCCCAATTATTTTTACTCCTGAACGTAGGTTACTTCTAATTTGATAGTTCCTGTAGCAGCAGCACCACCAGTTGTAATAATAATCTGTCTATCGGTAGAGGTTGCACCTGGAGTCGTCTCGTCCATTTCATATTGTCTGCCAGCGATAGCATTTAGGCGTTGAATTTGATTAGCGGAATTCCAAGTGCTCGATGCCTCAATGTATCTATTGTCGTCTTCGTAATCTCCGACTATTAAAGTTACGCCACTACCCAATGCATCAGCCATCAAAGCAACCTCAACTACTCTTGCGCCCTTAGGCAGATATTCGCCCACCTCAATGATGGTGCCTGAAGCAATTGCAACCGCCTCATAGGTGTCCATTATTACCCTTAACTTACCCTTCTGAACTCCCGGGTCCATAATATTTGAACCCTCTGGAGTATCAGCAAGCGTCCTATTAACACCTTTTACTGTAGCCATAGCATTAACCTCCTTATTTAATTATAATTAACTTTCGCTACATTTTACTTCGACGCACTTATCTTCATCTATTCTCGATGCACCGACGCCGATTGTAGCATACACTTGGATTGCATAATTTTTATCGGCTCTTTCAGTAATTGCGGTTTTAATATCTTGCGCAATTGCAAGACCCAATCCGTTCTTTGCCCAAACAATATTTCTGCGATAACTATTAGAATCGACGTCAAGAAGAGTATTAGAAACAGGAATAAAGATAAAACCCATAAAAGCAAATGGTAAACGTGCTCCAGCAACCAATGCCCTTACGGTATTAAAATCAGCACTGACAAACTCATCAATCTTAAGCAAATCCTGTATCTGCTTTGAGCCAAGTGCCCAATATCTCGGTTCATCTGGGTCGACATCATTATTGTCAAGAATTTCCTTTGCTGTTAACATCTTATTGAGTGTTAATCCAGATGCACCTACTGCTACAACGTTTGCTGCCGGGAATGTTACCATTGCAGCACCTTCTTTGCCTACATACGCCGTTGCAAATGCTTTGGTAATAATTTCGTCGTCCATTGCTCGGCCTAAAGCAAAAGATGCATTTTGTGTATACTCGGATGTCGGGTCAGCAAGCATCTTTAGTTTGTCAGCCTTGTCGATTAAATCTGCCCAGTCATAGTCAACCATCGCGATTTTGCGTCTTTGCCATTCAGTGTCGACTATGGGTGTATCTCCGTGACGCGTGGTTCTTTTTACTGCTGAGGTCTTGCCTATTTGGTCAATGTAGGTATCTTCACCTACAACGTCCGTCTTAAGCCTAACCGCATTTCTTAACCTTGAGCCTTTTTGTTGAGACAAAATCTCAACATTGGTATTAAACTGCTTTACTAAAGCAGCATCAATGGTATACATTATTGGCCTCCTTGTTAAAAATAAAAAGCAAACACACAACAATTAACCTGCACTATTGCGTATCCGCTTGGGGGCCAATAGTGTTAATTCATTTTGGGTTTGAAGCCTCGCTTCAAAGTATCCTATTATTAATTAGCAATTGAAGGGAGAACAAATTCCGTATCCCTCAATCACTATTCTACTGTAACCAACTTCATTAAGCGTTCCATATTGGCGACTGCCTCTTTATGTAAAGGATGTGCTGCATCCCAATACGGATGTTTCATATCGCCTTTAATCTTATTTATTTCTATTTGCGCTTCGTCTGGAGCCATAGTCAATCCGTGTGGCTTTCCAATCATTTGGTCTTCGCTTAAGACCTTTCCGATGTTAGCAAAAAATTCTAAGTAAATGGGATTATTGCCTGCACCCTTTTCAAACTCCGCATAGGCCTTTTCGTCGGCAAAGTTCGCAAATACCTTTTTGGCCAATGCGATGTTTTGTGGATATGCTGCACCCCATTTCTTGCGCAAATTTGTTTCGGCCTCTTTGGTGAATTCTATTTTTTGTTCGCCAAACTTATTATAAGCACCAATCATAGACGTTATATACCATTTATATAAACCCGAAACTTGCGAAGGCAATAATCTATGCTGATGTGCCATCTTTTTAAAGTCGGCCAACATTACTTCGTCAAGTGGGAGTTCTTTCGGAATTTGTAAGTCTGTGGGTAACTGATAATCGCTCTCGCTCTTGGGAAGTCCTAACTTTTCAAAAATTAAATCGTAGGCCTCCTTATCGTTTTCGTCAGTAGGAACAGGCAACTTTTCTCTGCCTAAAAACTTTTGTGCACTAACTAATGCCCTAAATGCATCAGCAGGTTCTTTATATTTCTCAAAAATAGGGTCTGCCTTGATGTCGTCTGGTAAAGTAGTTTTCCAATTTGTGGCTGCTGCTGCGGCTACTGTTGCTGCTGCTGCGGCATCTGCCGCTGGGTCGCTTCCGTCTCCTATCTCTCCTCTTTCGCCTAATCCAACTACAAACTTTTTCACGGCTTCAAGTATCCGCAATGGGTTGAAGGTATCGTGTCTCATTTTTTATTCCTCCTTATCTTTTTAAGTATCTTACAAAATTTAACATTTGGTGCGTTATCGATAAGCTTGGTCTTGTGATTATCGGCTTATTGTAGTCGGCTACTACCTTAATTGCTTCTGCTAAAAGATGGTAACATAGCTTCTTATTGTTAAGATCTCCGCTTATCATAACGACATTGTCTTTATTGATGCCTATAGTAAACAAAACCTTTACTTCGCTTCCATTGTTGTTCATCAATCTTCTTTCTGTATCAACTTTTTTATCGTCTCGATACTCATAGTCATCATATTCTTAATGTGCACTACCACAAACCTCATCCCTTCATTAAACAGGGTTCTGCCTGCCATAGTCGAGAATGTCGTTCTATTTACAAAGCAAGTCTTTTCTAAGTCTGCAAAGACTTTTTTGCCTGCTTCAGTTGAAAACGTCGCGACGTAGTCTTTTTTTAGCTGTTGCAACTTAGCTATTTGTTCTTCCGCTAACTCATCAGGACTTTTTTCCTGTGGCAACCTTCTCACCTCCTTTCAATAATTGTTCTGCTTCCAATACTGCCTTTGCTCCTTCTCCACCCGACTTCATTTGCTCTAAGGTCTGTTGTATTTGTGCTTGCTGCAACCTTGCCTGCCTAATTTCCTTCACCTCATCATCACTCCTCAATACATCAGAGACATAACTTATCTCAGCTATTTTCTTAATTGTTTTATCTAAATTGATACTATCGATTACCGACGTATCAATTTCTGCTATTGCCTTGACTACTATCAATAAATCTGTGAGCGATTTTGTCTCGCTTGCCTTTTGAGCTTTAGCGAGAGGCGAAATATAGTCGACCTTATACTCTTGTCCCTGCAATATGTCTGGTGGAGGCGGAAGCTTATTGTTGCGAAGCAAAATATTAAATGTCCTTGTGATAATTGGATCAAGCTTCTCGTGCATCAACCTACCCAATATTGGTCCCAAAATAAGCATCCTTTCGTTTACTCGTTCAGTTATCTCTGTTGCCGTCCTATCCTTTTCAGGCAGACTTGCAAGCATTAAAAATAAATCCACAAAGAATGCTCTCTGAATCGTCATCCTGCGTTGATTTTCCATCTCTAAAGATAAACTAATCTCTCTATTTAATTGAAGCGTCTCGACCTTATCGTCCGGATTATCTGATAGTTTATAATTAATTGCCTTTGCTGAAGTCTTAAATGGCAACAGGTATCCATCGTGGGGAAGTATGATTGGAGGATTCAATGTCTTTTGCGCTGCTTCCAAAATATCTCTACTCATCACATTAAGCATTTTTATATCGGCCAAAACCAAAGAGGCAGGAGAATAAGCATATTCACTATCAGAAACTTTATAAGCTCTACCAATAAAAAATGGAAACTCTTCATAGCCACCTTCAGACAAAATCTTTCTTGTGGTCGGCTCAACATATAAAGAACTAAAAGGCATATTCCTTGCGTCGCGCTTTTTTACGTCTCGTTCTTCTCTGGGCAAAACTATATGTAGAAATGTTACTAGCTCTTCGACCTTTTGTGCCTCTATTAAATCTAAGACTTTCTGCCCAGCATTAGCACCCCATTTTTGATATGCCTGTCTTGCAGTAAAGGTAAAGCAGCGATAAACCGTATCTATCTTGCCTTTATCGTTGGCAAGAAAATAAACTTCTGACACCGGTCTAACAAAAAAGGTAATCACATCTTCTGGGTCTTCCTCTTCATAGAGCGTAGAGTTACCGAATACTCCGAAATCTATATAATCCTCGTGAATAACTTGATTGAAGTTTGAAGAATTAAGACAATCAAATATCCCATCCTCGCATTCCTTGAGCCAACCTTTCACTTCGAAGTCATTCATTAGCTTTTTATTTTTCATTCCAAGAGCGAACCAACGAGACGAAGGATTAGTAAGGTAACTGTGTAGGCCTGCAGCAAACACTTGTGCGCTCTGGATTGCAGTCGAATCATATATGTCCGTTCTTAATTTAGTCCCAGGAGTTCTTGTCTGCGTGATAATTGCTTTTTGCGGAAGGCAATAATCGGCACAGGATTGCCATAAGGCTTCCCATTGTGAGCGATTACTTTTTATTACATCAAATCTTTTTATGAGGGCGTCTATAGATATATTCATTTATTCTCCGAGTAAAGTTTTTAAGCCGACATTAGCAGGCTCCAACACTCCTCGTTCGGAAGTTAAGATGGTACTTCGTTTCTCTTTACCCTTCTTAAGCTTTTTCTTTTCTTCTTCTGTTGCTTCTTCGACAGTAGGAATAGTTTCGGTTACTGTAGGCGAGGCGACAGTTTGAGTTGCTGGCATTTTAGTTGAACCAAATAAAAACGACATCTTAACTCCTTTCGCTAAATCGATACTACCTCAGCTTCAACCTCACGAGGCAAATTGGATAATGCTGTGTTTGGATAAACACTTTTTCTTTTTATATTCTTCTCAAATGCCCATTGAAGCATTTTCCAGCAATCGGCACGACCAGGAGAACGACCAAGCCTCTCTTTTATTTCTAATTTGGGAATAATCTTTAAGTAGCCTCTTTGAGTTTCATATTCGTCTGCCTTTAATTCTTCGAGCAATATTGTGTCTTTGGGATTAATTCCTGCCCTACCACTCCATCCTCTCTTTTGCGCTACGAAGGCTGCTTCCGTCCGCAAATTAAGATAGATGAGCCTATCTCCCTCTTTCATCTCACTTGGAGCAGAGCCGTGAAACTTTATAATCTCTATGCCTTGCAAATAATCTTTATTTAATTTTTTGAGCTCTTGATAAGTTTCTATTCCTAATCCATCACAATCTACAATAATGAAATCTCCGTCTATTTGCTTACACATCTCGACTGCGTGAATGGCTTTAGAGGAAGGAGCCATAATAGTTTTAGTATAAACGTCTAATGGGTCTCCACCTCTCCCAGACATAAAAACATTATCGTCCACTCCTTCACCAGCTGGGTCAACTGCGACACCCGCGCTCTTGGAGTGTTGTGAAATTAATCCATATCTATTGAACATATGATTGATAAGTTCGGAAGTAAATATAATATTGCGGACAGACACTGACCAATCATTCTTTACAAATTGTCGATACAGTGTAGGATTAATTTGTTCCAACACCTTCATTGAAGCTATGAAGTCTGCTTTAACAAATTTTTTATTCTCCTCAGAAAAGGTTTCAGATTCTATTAATTGAGAAAATAAAGCACAGTCTTTGCGTATTTCGTCAGTAATGCTTGCCTCGAGTTTGCCCTCCTTCCACAAAGGTTTCATCCAATGGTCGCCAGCATTAGCAATGACCCAACCTGAGCGCAATGGTAGTCCCAACCTAATAAATTCCTCAGTCGGCACTCCTTCTCGTCTTAATCTTCCAAACAACATAAAGAATTCTCTGTCTGACTCAAGTTCATCACCTTGCTCGATATAATACCAGCCAAGATTAATGTTCTGTTGATTGATAGAAGTTATCTCGTCAAGATGGCGAAACATAATTACTGATTTGTTTGGGTAAGCGTAATTGCGATTGGCGTCTACTTTAAGGTTGGTGTAGGTTTCAAAATCTCTAAGAGTAGAGTCGTGAAGTGAACGTGCAGTTTTTCTAAAAATTACTCCGAGGTTATTTGGTATACCCTTGGAGTAAACGATTGCTCGGCTGATTGCGACTAATGTCTTACCAACATTCCATCCTCCAACAAAAGCAGGATGACGAGCTTTTGAATACAAAAAATCATATTGCGATGGTGTTAATTCTACTTGCATCGGTCTTTTTTGTTTTGAAAGAAGGAGCAATTAAAATAATTTTTGATTCGCCAGCCGCAAAACCTTCGCCAATTAATTTCTGCGCCACCTTACCGTCAATCCGGTCAATTATACCCTCTATCGCCTGGTTCTCTCCGTGTGCAGCATTGAGGATATAACGCCAAAGAATAGCGTGTTTAACTTTGCCCTGAATTATCTTCTTGGTCTCTGGGTCTTCAAAGTTTATTTTCTTTTCAAGCAACCGCTTAAGAAGTGGCATAAGGTAGGGACCGTGATTTCCAGCATTAGGAGCATGAGGTCTATTTGCTGGAAACCTATGTTCTATTGGAGGTAAGTGTCTTGGCATTTGCCTAAAGGTTGCCTAAAATGTTTAATACCACAATCCTTCGTTATTCCTAATAAACTTTATTCTCTTGCCATTTAACTTTTGATAATACGGCAAAGAAACTAAATGCCTTATTCTATTTATATGCTTATCAAATGCCTCTTCGGTTCTTTCTGAGAATTCTGCTTGGTTATGGCTAAATAACAAAAAATCCCTGTCTGGATTGTGTGGTTTTGGTATTCTGAACCATAAATCATTCTTAAAAGGCTTAATTAGCATATAGCCTTCCCTTGTTGGCTTATACAATTACGTCATTAATGGCTTTTTGTCAAGTATTTTTTTCTTAACCGGTATGCCCGAGAGCAACAATATGGTGAGCAAAATCTGTATTGCCGTCTCAAAAAGTCTTTTGAGCCGACTTTGTAAGTCGCCTTGGTGATGGTTTTTCCGCATTCTTTATTCTCGCAGGTAAAGGTAATAAAGTGTTTTTTACGGAATTCTCTTGTTAAAAACATAAATAAAAAACCGAAGGTGTGCGCTGATTTCTATCACACGCATCTTAATACCTTCGGCCTCATTTAGAAAATTAAAAATTAATCCCTATTCTATGATTTTAATTCTTTGCGAACTATCAATAACTACAAAAGGTTCCGGACAATGGCAACACCCCATATTGCCACCAATACAATATAAATCACAAGACCTATATCTTATCTATTGCCTCTTGTGTCGCTATTTCCTGCTTAAACTCCTGTTGTGTCTTGGGCATCTGGACATAATAGCAACATCCGCACAATGCCACCAATACAATATAAATCACAAGACCTAAGAATAGTAACCTCATATTTATCTCTCCTTAAAGATTGTGATTAAGAAACTATATACTATCAGACCCCATATTGCCACCACCGCAACCCTATGCCAGCCGCCAATAGCAAAGTTGTAATTGTGGAAAGCAATAAATTTATGCCACAAATCTGTAAAATTAAAATTCAATCGTCTTTCCTTTCCAATATCAGAATATCAATCCGCTTTCTCTTGCGGGGTTTCCGCTTGGGTTTAGTCATCTAAATCCATCCTATCCAGCCAAGCCAGAAAGCCACAAGGAGTGAGGCGATGATGAGAAGCCAAGAGAGAAATACTTTCATTTAATATCCAACCTTACCATTATCTCTGCTCGGAAGTTGGATTTTCTTTTTTATCATTTTTCACTCTATTCTATTGCTCTTTCCCAATTCCATTCAATTGGAGGTTCGGGGTTTTTAATATATACATTTCCCACAACTTCTAAAATAATAAAAGGCACCTGTTCCTGTTTACATAATCTTTCTGCTTCAAGTTTTGCCTCATCAAAAGTATCGTGGAATTTGGTAAATTTCTTATTTATATCATCTCTAACAACCGCATATCTCATCTCCCTCTCCTCTCTTGGCTACCTGCTTATTTACGTTCTTTATTTATTGCTTAGGGCTTGGTCTATTATTGTATTTTTTAAGTCTTTTTTCATTCCCATAAACACCTCCAGCAATCCCTCATAACCAACTCTCCAATATCCTGCGTTCACATTTTGTCAAATCCTTGCGTTTTAATATTTCAGGCAACAAGGGTTTAATCTGCTGGGCTATCTCGTCATAACAGGGGGCAAGTTTAATATTTAACCGTTCCTCCCAATAAGAACGAGTTGCGAGAGGGGGATAAATTTTTCCCATTGTTTCAAGGGGTGGCTCATATACAAAAGACCAAGAAGGACAAATTGCTTTACACCCCCCACCGAAAGAGCACCGCTCACCGAAAGAGCACCGCTCACCGAAAGAGCACCGCTCACCGAAAGAGCACCACTTACCGAAAGAGCACCACTCACCGAAAGAGCACTGCTCACCGAAAGAGCACCACTCACCGAAAGAGCACCGCTCACCGAAAGAGCACTGCTTACCGAAAAAGCACTGCTTACCGAAAGAGCACCACTCACCGAAAGAGCACTGCTCACCGAAAGAGCACTGCTCACCGAAAGAGCACCACTCACCGAAAGAGCACCGCTCACCGAAAGAGCACTGCTCACCGAAAGAGCACTGCTCACCGAAAGAGCACTGCTTACCGAAAGAGCACTGCTCATTGAATTTTTTTATTAAAGAATAATCGGCTGAAGGAAGATATAAAATACCATTTTCATCTCGTTCAAAAGCATTAAATTCCTCTTGAGTGATTTTTTTCATTTATCTCTCCTTTCTACTTTAATCTTATCCAATTAGACATTTTATACAATGCCGTTTACCGCACTCGCCCTTTATCACGCATTTAAGATAGAGAAGGGGGATGAGGAATACTCTTAAAAGGGATTTAATCATTTATAATCTCTCCCGCAGAATAATAGGATTTCTTTTGTGGTTTAATTTCTTTTGCTCGGAAAGTAAATCTGATTTTTTCTACAATAATAGGGTTATCATCAAAAAATGCCTTAAAATCTAATCTCCTTTCGTCAATTCTTCTTATGTAAATCTCATCTTCTAAGGGTAAATAATTTTTTATCTCCTCCAACCAGTCAAGTATAGATTTATTGCGCCACTTAATAAAAGAAACTTGCCCATAATATAAGTTAATCTCAGGATTCCGTTGAAAAAATTGGTTATCAAGTTTCATCTTGTCGAAAGGTGATAGATTTTCATATTCCGCAAAGGCCTCTGTTTCTGGTGCGGTTGGCAAAGGCAACGGACTTAACTCGTCAAAACCATCCCGAAGTGCCCAATATGCACATTCTCTTAAAAACTTCTGCAAGGTAAGTTCTTTTGCTCTCAATCTATGAAGTAGATTTTTAGAGGTTTCACTTAAAGCAGTATTTCCATAAGCAGTCTCCATTTAAACCTCCTTCTTAAAAATAAGGGTGGTTTTATCTTTAGGTTTATAATTAAGCCATTTCTCAAGATTATCTATCTTGTTCCGGATACCGATGCAATAGATAAGATCAAGATGTTTCTGCCGGTCTGGCCAATCATCCTGCATAAAGTTATCTACTGCCTGTTCCATCTGCTCAATAGTAAAGCCATCATTAAGGCGTTGGCGGATTAAATTGCGGTTGGTAAGGGTGAGTTTAAAGACTTTTTTGGTTTTTAAGAGGAAATAATTAAAGAACTCCACGATATATGTATTGTCTGTTTGTATCGTATGTATCGTATGTATCGTAGTGTCTTTTTGCACCAATTTGGTGCAATTTGTTACTATCAATTCTAATTCCTGTAACTTCTTTAAATCATTAAGGATAGATTTTTGGGGGTATCTAATCTCCTCACTTATCCACTGTTCATCCATTGGAATCTGGTTAAGGTGCTTACAGGCCAAGCAAATAAGCCCTATAAACAACCATCTTTGGCTCGAGGTAAGTTTGGCAATCTTATAGTCCCCTATTGCTTCTATATCCCAACGTATCCAAAGAATTACTCTGCCATCTTTATAATGTGGTTGAAACTTATCAAGGTTTTTTATACTGATATAGTCCATTTTTATCTCATTTCAGGAATTCATAAATAAAAACCTTACAAAAAAAGGCGATAGATACTCGGGAGTCGGAAGCCCTGCCAACAGAGTCGGTAGGAAACTCCTTTTCTCTATCACCTTATTTTCTTTTGGGGTTGATAAAAAACTCTGTTGCATTTGGGCTTCCTTTCTTCATCCCATATTAAATCACTATTCTTCATTTGTCAAGATAATTTTAGGGGCGGTTCGCAAAACCGAATAAGCCTAACCGCAACTGTTCTAATTTCCTTCCGTAACTCCTTGTGGAGTGGTGGGAGGAAGTCAAGGAATAGTAACCTTGTCGGTTTCCAGTTATGCAATTATGCATCCCTTTTTTCTATATAACAATAATATGCCATTCTGCCTCGTAATCCTCCCTGCTTCCTCTCCCAATCATTCAGCCGCCTCACCAAGCCCGCCTGCACCCAAGACCTAACCGTCCTATCGCACCTTAGATACCAATTGTCCAATCCGTAACGCATTAAATCGGCCTTGCTAAAAACCCGCCTCTGACGGCACCAAGTCAATAACTGCTGGGACTTATTTTGAAATAAATCACTCATCATTTACCGCCCTCCGCTCCAGCCATATCAACAAACTATAAACTAAAATCAGGTAGATTAGGAATGTCATTTTTTACCTCCTTTACACTACACTTCTTCCACCTTATACAACTCGGCACGCACTCCTTTATCCGGACGCAAGAAACTACAACGCCGTCATTAGAAACTATTCCCAAGTAGGGAATGCGCTCATCGGTTATTTTTTCGGTATCAAATTGCATATCTAATCCGTGACTGGCGGGGATTTTAGGGGAGGCAGTATCAACGCCCTTTCGCCCAAAGGGTTAATTTATGCTGGACGGATACGCCTCCCCATAAATTACTCTTCCTTAAAAACTACGCTTCCTGGTCTTTCTACTTCCTGCCACAAAGACCTGAAAGTAAAAATTATTGACTTTAAAGGTTGTTGTGGTCCTGTTCCTGCCGTTATCTGTGCCACAATTAAATCCTTAGCATAAGCCATTACCATCGCCCTTGAACCGACTGGTTGGCTATTATTGCTTGCGATCGGTTCGGGTTTTGGAGGTTTGAATATTGTTGGTTTCTTATTATCCAGCCAGACCGCGTGACCGCACTCCTTATTCTTGCATTTGTAATCTGGTCCCTTGGGATTCTTCTTATCCACCGTGTTGTCCCACATCGGTCCTGCACAAATAGGACATTGCATCTCACTCCTCCTTTAGTTTTTTCTTGAGTTGGTAGGTATTCAGGCAATTCAAGAATATCTTTTTGCAAACATCCCACTCTTTTATCGGTTTTACCGAGAATGCCTCATCCTCGGCGCGGGGGATGTTTAGAATCACTATCTCCTCGACTATATGCTTTGCCTCCTCCAAAAGCAGAAGATAACCTCCAGCCACCTGAATCGCATATTCGTCGTAAATCCCCTTGCCAGTCTTAAAATCCAACAGGGTCAATTTGCCGTCAATCTCGGCATAGCAATCGGGTGTCCCGCCGAATTTGAAGACTTCACTTATTAACGGTTGCTCCAAGAGAATGGGTTTGACGACCTTGCCCTTGCCCCATTCGTAGAAACTTAACAGGCAGTTCTCGGCTTGGTCTATCTGATTCTTGGAGTAGTCGGAAGTATCGGTTTTTAAACCTCGGAAGTGGTCAAGAATTAGTTGATGGGCAAGTGTGCCGATGTCTGCCTTATCATCCACATACTTGGCTGCCTCGATGCCCTTAAGACCAAGTTTGTTAGCCCAAGAGATAAGCACCTGCTTATTCCAACCCAACTCTTGTCCAGTTATGGTAGTTACTCCCGGGAGGATGGTCCCAGTGGCATCCTTATACTTATTTCGTTGGTTATTTTTTGCCATTGCGATATGCTTCCTCTAACTGCATACTCCATTCGTCGAACTCTAAATCAAATTCCTGTTGTGTAAGCACAAGAATGTCCCAGACATATTCAAAGATTATCTTTTTTATCCTGTCCACAAAATTGTCGGTGTCTTTCGGAATGGCCAGTTTCTTGCGTAAGGCATCCGCAAATCTTTCAATCGCTAATTTCTGTTCGTAACTAATCATCTCAATCTACCTCCCCTCGTTTTCTCTGCTAACCATCTCTTTAAAATGCTCGTGTGCGTAGCGGTAGGAATTTTCCTGCCACTCTCTATCTTCCCTTAAAAGTTTTTCGTCTTTAGTTTCCATAATCAGCAAATTTGCACTTTGATTTCTTAATCTTATAAAGGGCTTTATTATTAACATAAAACATCTTGGTAAGTTGCTGTTGCTCACACCAAAATACCCTTATTCCCTTTGGCACTGACAAAGTGGGTATATCGCAGAAAGTGCAGATATTCGCAAGGAGAACGGGTAACTCTCGGGCTTTTTTAAGGTTCTTATCAATTAATGTCCCGTTGAACCAACGGGATGGCTTGGTGATAACTTTAGTCTTAAAATTCCAGCAGTTAATACAATGGCATTTCACTTATTTCTTTCTAATATTGCTTTAACATTCCTGACCCAGTTTGAATTTAGTAGATGAGCATTTGGAGGGCAAAATCTTAATCCGATATAAATTATCAAGTCATAAAGTTTGCCTGCCTTTATCCACCTTGCCCTGCCATTGCGGACAGAATTAAGGCATATTTGACGGGCATATTCTACATCACCTTTCGTATCAATAGACTTTATGCCGTAAGGATACTTGACGCTGTTTTCTGCCTTGCCTATTGCTTCTGTAATCTGCTCATTAGTAAAACTATCCCAAGCGATGTCTGCCCTCGCCCAAGAAAACCACATTATTATTAGTAATAAAATAATCACGGCAGGGAGAAAATATTTAGCGGGGGGGAGTTTAGGTTTCGGTTGGATGAAGTCAATATAGATTTTCATACTTCTATGAATTCTCCATTTTTTAATTGATACCATTTATCCTCAAATACTGAAATGTTATCAATTTGCGCCGACTTTACACAAATAGGAATATATCTCTTTTTATTATCATCATAAATCCATTCGGCAAGGGTAATCCAATTCCCTTTTTTGCCTTTGATTTTATTATTTATACCAATTCCTGCCCCCACACAATTTTCTCCACTTAATTCTAATTGGCTGGAGTCTCCACTGGCTGCTAATTGGCTGGAGTCTCCACTGGCTGCTAATTGGCTGGAGTATCCGCTGGCTGCTAATTTGCTGGAGTATCCGCTGGCTGCTAATTGGCTGGAGTATCCGCTGGCTGCTAATTTGCTGGAGTATCCGCTGGCTGCTAATTTGCTGAAGTCTCCACTGGCTGCTAATTGGCTGGAGTATCCGCTGGCTGCTAATTGGCTGGAGTCTCCACTGGCTGCTAATTGGCTGGAGTCTCCACTGGCTGCTAATTGGCTGGAGTATCCGCTGGCTGCTAATTTGCTGAAGTCTCCACTGGCTGCTAATTGGCTGGAGTCTCCACTGGCTGCTAATTTGCTGGAGTCTCCACTGGCTGCTAATTGGCTGGAGTATCCGCTGGCTGCTAATTTGCTGGAGTATCCGCTGGCTGCTAATTGGCTGGAGTATCCGCTGGCTGCTAATTTGCTGGAGTGTTCGCTGGCCGCTGTCTTTTTACTTTTACAAGTGGTTAATAAAAAGTTTACAGAGGCTTCAATAAATGCTTTTAAAGACAGTTTCATTCCGATTTTAATTTTAGTAGTTGCAATTTTACTATCTTCTTTATGGGTATCAATCTTTCCTAATGCTTCTGCCTCGGCAAATTCACTTTCGCATAAATCATAATAATCCAGGACATCAAGAGGATTTCTACAAAGATGAAAACCACTTTGGCATATTTTGGCTTTATCGGTTTCGTAAGTCTTGCCTTCTTCAAATTTAATATCTTTACAAATTAAACCTTTTTTAAAAGCTTTAAATCCTTTAATTGTTTTAGGCATTGTAGCCCTCCATTAAATTTAAAACCCCCGTTGCCTTTGGGAGCATAAAAAAACTTACAGCCGAAGCCATAAGTTTTAACGGGGGTTTGTTAATAATCTGTCTTCGCTCCCAAAGGTCTTGCATTGGTTACTCCTTTATAATTCTTTTTGCTTTAGCGAAGAATTTCACCGCTTTTGAAATTGTATCTATATAATTCCAAGTTTCCCTTTTTGCTATAATCTTAACTATTTCATATTCTCTCGTCGGTATTTTTATCGATTTGCTACTCATCACTACCTCTTTCTACTGAC
>Ga0315289_10002229_pt1 | contig 29904 bp, 23 predicted proteins | sample YL17G11_40_MG_FD_203452 | JGI IMG/M metagenome (GOLD analysis project Ga0315289, IMG submission 203452) | Sediment microbial communities from Yellowstone Lake, YNP, Wyoming, USA - YL17G11_40 | ecosystem: Environmental > Aquatic > Freshwater > Lake > Sediment | place: USA: Wyoming | collected... | reverse complement strand
ACCGTGGACAGGGCCGGCGTCAGGCCGAAGACGTTGAGGAAGATCCGGGTCATGGCGTAGATGCCGGAGACCTTGATCAGGAGGCCGGACAGGACGGCCGAGATGGGCGCCGGGGCCGAAGGGTGGGCGTCCGGAAGCCAGGCGTGGAACGGGATGAGTGCCGCCTTCAGGCCGAAGCCCATGAGGAAGAAGGCGGAGGCGACGCCGACCGCGGCGCCGGCGTTGAGTTCCTGAAGGGCCTTGGCCACGGCCGCAAATTCCAGGCTCCCGGTCATCCCGAAAACGACGGCGACGCTGGCCAGGATGAAGGCCGTGGCCACGACGGAGAGCATGAGGTACTTGAAGGCGGCTTCGAGCTCGTCCCGCCCCAGCCCGAAGGCGACGAGGGCGTAGGATGCGACGGCCGCTACCTCCATGAAGAGGTAGACGCTGAAGAGGTCCGTGGCCAGGACGAGCCCGTTCATCCCGGCCACCATGACCAGGAACAGGGCGTAATAATTGGCCTTGGCCCCGTAGTGCTCCATATAATCGATGGAGAACAGGCAGGCCGCCAGCCCGACGAGGGCGATGGCCAGGAGCATGAACAGGCTGAACCCGTCCAGGGCCAGCCGGATGGCGACGGGCTCCCCGAACCAGGAGAGCTGTTGGAGGACGGGCCCGCCGGCGATGAGGTGACGTCCGGTGACCGCGGCGTAGACGAGCAGGAAGAGAAGGGCCGCGTTGGCCAGCAGGTCGGGCACGACCCGCCGGGAGACCTTGCCGACGAGAGGGAGAATCCCCGCCACGACGAGCGGCAGCGCAACGAAGAGTATGATCAACGCTCCTCCTCTATTTCATCAGCAGGCTGATCGCGCCCGCCACGATGATCAGGCCGGCCAGGCACCAGGCGAGGTAGTTCGCGTAATGCCCGTTGTGGGCCTTCTTCAGGATGGCCGTGAATTTCTCCCCGGCGACGGTGACGACCTTCTCGAAGACGAAATCGATGGGCCGGTCGACGGCCTTGAACAGGACGAGAGACAGCCCTTGGAGGGCCTTGACGCCCTGCTCGTAGGGGTCGAATACCCGGGCCTCGGCCAGGTCGTAGAGCTTGTGGACGACGGGGAGTTTGTGGATGGGTTCGGAGGCGAGGTAGGGCTTGCGGCCGGACTTCAGGAAGCCGTGACGGTGGAGGAGGAAGGCCAGGACGAGACAGCCGATCGAGATGAGGGCCACCGGGTTGAAGATGTCCAGGGCGTGGCTCGTGAAGTCGAGGGCAGCGCCGGCCTCCGCGTGACCCTCGAGGATCGGCTGGATGAAGAGGGTCAGGGGGAGCTTGTTGTAGACGCCGAAGAGAATGCAGAGGGCCGCCAGGACGAGGATGGGGACGACGATGGCCGGTTGGCTCTCCTTGACCGCCGGAACCTCGCGCGTCCGTTCGCCGAAGAACACGGAATGCCCGGCCTTGAGGAAGGAGGCGAAGGTGAAGATCGCCCCGACCCAGGCGGCGATGGCGAAGACCGTGTAGCCCGATTCGAGGGCGCCGTGGAAGACCATCTCTTTGGAAACGAAACCGTTGAGCGGCCAGACCCCGGAAATGGCCAGGGCGCAGACGGTGAAGCCGAAGGCCGTCAGCGGCATCTCTTTCCGTAAGCCGCCGAGCTTCTTGAGATCGGTCGTGCCGGTCCGGTGCTCGACCGAGCCGGCGCTCAGGAAGAGGCCGCATTTATACAGGGCGTGGTTGATCATGTGGAAGAGGCCGCCGGCGATGCCGAACGGCACGGCCGTCCCGATGCCGAGGATCATGTAACCGACCTGGCTGACGGCGTGATAGGACAGGAGCCGCTTGAAGTCCTTCTGGACGAGGGCCATGAGGACGGCCAGGACGATGGTCACCGCCCCGACGACCATGAGCAGGACGGAGAGGCCGCTCCCCGGCCGGATCTTGAAGAAATCGAGCGAGATCCGGGCCAGGAGGTAGATGCCCAATAGTTTCTCGAAGGCGGCCGGCAGGAAGGCCATGAAGGTCACGGGCGCGTCGACGGCGGCGTCGGGGATCCAGGTGTGGAAGGGCATGGCCCCGGCCTTGCCGGCGGCTCCGATCATCATCAGGACGAAGGCGACCGCGGCCAGCCCGGTCGGCTCGACGGAGACCTGGGACATGGTCAGCGTGCCGCTCACGGTCCACAGGAGACCGATGCCCAGGATCATCGAGAAGTCGCAGAAGCCGCTGATCAGCAGGGCCTTGACCGCGGTCCGGCCCGACGTCGGCCTGCCGCCGATCGTGACGAGGCCGTAGAGGGTGACGAGCAGGCCTTCCCAGAAAAAGACGAGGGGGACGAAGTTGTTGGCCAGCACCGCCCCGTTGGCGAAGGCCGCGGTCAGGAAGACGTAGGCGAAGAATTCCCGGGCCCGCGGCGCGTCCTTCATCTTGACCGTCGAATAGAGCGTGATCAGGATGAGGAATCCGGCCAGGGCGAGGAGGATGAAGCTCGAGAAGTGGTAGAGGCGGAGGTCGAAGTCGATGCCCATGCCGAGCCAGGGAACGTTGAACCGGAGGTCCTTCAGGGAGAAGAAGACGAAGCCGTAGTAGAGGAGGACGGCCGCGCCGGCCAGGGCCAGGGCGTCCCGGAGGAGGCGGAGCGTCCGCGGGATGACGAGGAGGACGACGGCCAGGACGGCGGGCAGGAGGATGGGGAGGAGAAGCATTTTGGGGGTCATCGGAGCCACCAACTCATCTCGGTCGTCGCGATGTTGACGAGCTTCATCGGGTAGGCGACGAAAAGCCCGGCCGCCAGGCTGAGGAAGGCCAGGACGGCGACGACCAAGACCATGGATTTCGTTCTCTCGGGAGCCGGACGCTTGAGCTCACCCAGGAAAACCAGGCTGAAAACTTTGAACAGGTAGTACATCGTCAGGACGGCGGTGAAGAGGGCCGCGGCGGCGAGCCAGGTCCGGCCGGCCTGCACGGTCCCCATGATGACCAGGAATTTCGAGAAGAATCCGCCGAAGGGCGGGATGCCGATGACCGAGAAGGAGCAGACGAGGAAGGCGATCGCCGTGACCGGCATCGTCTTGACGAGGCCGCCCATCTCCCGGATATCCTGGGTGTGGACGGCGTGGATGACGATCCCGGCGCAGAGGAAGAGCCCGGCCTTGGCCAGCCCGTGCATCAGGATGAAGAGCAGGGAGCCGGATATCCCGGCCGCGTTGGCCATGCTGAAGCCGAGGAAGATGTAGCCGATCTGGCTGATCGTCGAATAGGCCAGGATCCTCTTGAGGTCGTTCTCCACGGCGGCCGCGCCTGCCGCGACGAGGCTGGAGACGACGACGACGATAGGAATGGCCTGCTGCCAACCCTCGGGCAGCCGGAAGGTGTAGAGGAAGAGGCGGGCGAAAGCGTAGACGCCGATCTTGACCAGGACCGCGGCGTGGAGCAGGGCGGTGACCGTCGTCGGCGCGACGCCGGCGTCCGGGAGCCAGGTGTGGAGCGGGACGGTGGCCGATTTCGAGAACAGGCCGAAAAGGATGAGCAGGACGGCCGTCCCCGGGACGAGCGTGCCCCGCATGGCCGTGATGTCGAAGGTGTTGGTGACGCCGTAGATCTGGATGAAGCCGAGGAGCATGACCACGGCGCCGAAGAACGTCACCAGGAAGGCCTTGTCGGCCTTGCGGACGTGAGCCGGCTCCCGGTAGAAGCCGATGAGCCGCCAGCAGCTGATGGCGATGATCTCCCAGAAGAGGTAGAGGAAGATGAGGTTCCCGGAGAAGACCAGGCCCATCATCGCCCCGATGAAGAGCAGGACCATCAGGTAGTATTCGTTCTGGTTCTCTTCCTTATGGATGTAGCCGATGGAGTAGACGACGATGAGACAGCCGACGAACGACGACACCCCGGCCATGAAGATCGACAGCGGGTCGATGATCAGGACGAAGTCGAGGCCCAGGGCCAGACTCTTGCGCACGACGAGCTCCCCCCCTTGGAGAGCGAGGGGGATCAGGGTCAGCGGCAAGACGGCCGTCACGGCGCTCACCAGGATGGCCCAGACCGACCGGGCGCGCCTGGAAAGCAGGCTGGCCAGGGGGGTCGCGAACGAGCCGACGATGGGGACGAGGATCGTTAGAAGGACGATTGTTTCGGCATTCATGGGGACAGGTTGCCTTCCTTATTTTGAGGGCCAAGTATAGTGATGGACGGGGGGGTTGTCAAGAAATTCCACAGGCCGTCCTCATTTTTTGAACAGATTTTTCCAGTGATAAAAATGGGTTGATTTTTCCCCTGGAATGTAGGATAAAAGAACGAATCGGTCGAGGAGAGTGAACAACATGCCCATCGAGATCCGCGAAGTCCTTTCCAGAAAAGACCTGAAGACGTTCATCTACCTGCCTGAGAAGATCCACGCCGGGCACGAGAACTGGGTCCACCCCATCTACATGGACGACTGGAAGTACTTCGACAAGAAGAAGAACAAGGCCTTCGGCTACTGCGACACGATCCTCCTCCTGGCCTGGAAGGACGGACGGCCCGTGGGCCGGGCCATGGGCATCATCAACCACCGCTTCAACGAACACCGGAACGAAAAGACGGCCCGGTTCGGGTACTTGGACATCTACGAGGACAAGGAGACGCTCCACGCCATCCTCAGTTTCATCGAAGACTGGGCCCGGGCCAAGGGCATGACCAAGATCGTCGGCCCCTACGGCTTTTCTGACCAGGACCCCGAGGGCTTTCTCTTCGAAGGTTTCGAGCACCGGGCGACCATCGCCACCTACTACAATTTCGAATGGATGCCTGGGTTCCTCGAGGCGGAAGGCTATGCCAAAGACAACGACTGGTGGGTCTATAAGATCGCCGTCCCTAAGGAGCTGCCGGAATTCTATAAAAAGATCTATGAGCGGGCCATGAAGCGCGGCACCTACGAGATCATTGAGTTCCGCAAAAGGAAGGAGCTCAAGCCCTGGATCCGTCCCATCCTGTCGCTCATGAACGAGTGCTTCTTGTCCGGCAACATCTACGGCTTCGCCCCCCTGGATGAGGAGGAGATGGACGACCTGGCCAAGCGCTACCTCCCGGTCGTCGACCCGCGCTTCGTCAAGGCCGTCACGAAGGACGGGGCCGTCGCGGCCTTCATCATCGCCATGCCCGACATGACCGAGGGCATCCGCAAGGCCAAGGGCCGCCTCCTCCCCTTCGGTTTCATCCATGTCCTTCGGGCGGCCAAGAAGACCAAACAGCTCGACCTTCTGCTCGGGGCCGTCAAAGAACAGTACCGGGGCCAGGGCCTCGACGTCCTCATGGGCGTCAAAACCCTCATGTCCGCCCACGAGGCCGGCTACGAGATGATGGACACCCACCACGAAATGGAAGCCAACGTCAAGGTCCGGGCCGAGATGGAGCGCATGGGCGGGATCATCTACAAGAGATACCGGGCCTTTTATAAAATGGTCTAGCCGGACCGCGCCCGCAAACGGGGCGAGCGCTCAACCGATGAACGACAGGATGTAGGCCCCCGTTAGGACGACGAGGACGGCTACGGTGATCCAGCAGAGGATGTTATAAACCCGGCCGTTCTTGTGGGTGCCCATGAGCTTGCGGCTGTTGACCAGGATCAGCATGAAGATGAGGACGACCGGCAGGACGATGCCGTTGACCACCTGGGAGATGAGCATGACCCGGAAGAGGGGGATCCGGGGCAGGAGGATGACGGCCGCCCCGAGGAAGACGAGGAAGGAATAAAGGCCGTAAAATTGGGGCGCCTCTGAGAATTTTTTGTTCACCCCGTTCTCCCAGCCCATGCCCTCGCAGACGAGGAAGGCCGTCGACAGGGGCAGGATCGAAGCGGCGAAAAGGCTGGCATTGAGGAGCCCGAAGGCGAAGAGGGCCGAGCAGTATTTCCCGGCCAGCGGCTTGAGCGCCAGGGCCGCGTCGGCCGCCGTCTCGACGCGGACGCCGGCCTTGAAGAGCGTCGCCGCGCAAGTCAGGATGATGAACCCGGCCACGATGGTCACGATGAAGCTGCCGAGGACGATGTCCAGGCGGGAATGCTTATAGTCCTTGACGGCGATATTCTTTTCGACGATGGAGGCCTGGAGGTAGAACTGCATCCACGGGGCGATCGTCGTGCCGACCAGTCCGATGACCATTCCCAGCTGGCCCGGCGAGAAAGACAGGCTCGGCCGGACGAGGCTCGTTCCGATCGCCGCCCAGTCCGGCTTGGCCAGGATCCCCGAGATGATGTAGGTCACGTAGAAGAGGCAGGCGAACAAGAAGACCTTTTCGACGGACCGGTAATTGCCCTTGACCACGAGGAGCCAGACGATGACGGCGCTCAGAGGGACGGAGATGAACTTGGAGACATGGAAGATCTCCAGGCTTGAGGCGACGCCGGCGAACTCGGCGATGACGTTGCCGAGGTTGGTCACGAAGATGCCGAAGAGCAGATAGACCGTGATCCTGACCCCGAAGCGCTCGCGGATGAGGTCGGACAGACCCTTGCCGGTGACGACGCCCATCCGGGCGCTCATCTCCTGGATGATGATCAGGGCGGCCATGACCGGGATGAGGGTCCAGAGCAGGTTGTTGCCGAAATGGGCTCCGGCCATGGAATAGGTCGCGATGCCACCCGCGTCATTATCGACGTTGGAGGTGATGATGCCGGGGCCCATGACGGCCAAGAAGAGCAGGAGGCCTTTCCAGCGGCGGCGGATCGCGTCTTTGATCATGGCCTTTTGCGGCTTGCCGCGGTCTCCGGGCCTATGGGCGCCGAACTCATAGCTCCTCGGCCGTCGCCTGGACGATGTCCTGGAGGGTGATGATCCCCCGGATGACGAGGTTCCTGTCCACGACCGGGACGGCCAGGAACTTGTACTTGTTGAAGACGTCGGCGACCGTGGCGATGTCGTCGTCTGTCTCGACCATCAAGACGTGGGGGTTCATGAGCGCCCCCAGTCTCTCCTCTCGGTCGCAGAGAAGGAGATGGCGGAGAGTGATGACCCCGGCCAGCCGCCGGTCTTCCCCCGTTATGTAGATATAGGCGACCGTTTCCAGAGGATGGATCGCGTTGCGGAACGATTCGACGGCGTCGGCGATCGTCTGGTCCCCGCGCAGGGCGAGGAAATCGGTGGTCATGATGCTCCCCGCGGTCCCTTCCCTGTGCTTCAGGAGACCCTTGACATGATCGCGGAACGGAGGCTCCATCGTGCCGATGAGACTCTCCATTTTCTCCTCCGGCAGGTCGGCCAGGAATTCCCGGGCCTCGTCGGGCTCCATGGTTTCGAGGATGTCGGACGCTCTCTCAGGAGGGGCTGTCTCGATCAAGGACAGCTGAAGCTTGGGGTCGACCTCTTGAAGGGTCTCCGCGGCTGTTTCCGTGTCCAGGGCCCGGAAGACGGACGACCGGTTGGCCCGGTCGAGCTCCTCGATGATGTCCGCGATATCCGAGGGGTGCAGCTCGTGGAGCTTGCGCACGGTGACGTTCAGCTTGAGGTTCTTTTTCGGGTCGCTGGCCAGGGGCTGGACGCATTTCCAGGACACCAGTTTCTCCGCGATCCGGTAGGAGAAGAGCCAGTCGGTCACGGCGTCGATCGTCCTCATCCAGCCGAGGCGGCGGAGGATGCCGCGCAGGCCGAAATCGACGTGGGCGATGCGGAGCTCGCCGTGGGCGATGAGGAGATGGACATCGTTGACCCGCTCGATCTTGGCCCCGTGGGTGTCCACGACCTGCTTATCGAGCAGATCCTCCCGCAACAGGATCTCTTCGTTGCCGACATCGAGGCTGGTCAGCCGGCTTTCCGCGCCGGGCTTGAGGACGGCGGAGCGGCCGCGGATCGTTTCGACCGAGCTCCAATCGAGAACGCGGGCCAACTTCTCGCCCCGACGGCGGATGACGAGGGAGTCGACCCTCGGAAAGGGCTCGCCCAGCCGGACCTTGAGGTCGGTCAGCCGGCCGCGGAATCTTCCCTCCGGGTCGGAAATGGGACGGTTCAGCAGGTCGGAAAAATAGAGGAACAATTTTGAGCCGTCGTCGTGCATCCGCCGCTCTCCGACCCGCGATCGCGCACCAGACTAAGGGCCGTTATAGCATACGGGAAGGGTGGAGTAAAGGCGCCGGCGGGGCTATTTTGCGTCGGCCCAGTTCGGGCCGAAGCCCAGGCGGACCTTGAGCGGGACCAAGAGCTCGGCCGCTCCTTCCATGGCCTCACGGACCAGGGGCTCGACCTCCGTTTTTTCCATTTCAGGGACCTCAAAAACGAGCTCGTCGTGGACTTGGAGGATCATGCGCGTCCCGAGCTTCCGGACTTCAAGTTCCCGGGCGGCGCGGAGCATGGCCACCTTGACGAGGTCGGCCGCCGAGCCCTGGATGGGGTTGTTGAGGGCGATCCGCCGGCCGGCCTGCTGGATGGTCCGGTCGGGCATGCGCAGCTCCGGGACCTGCCGTTTCCGGCCGAGGATCGTCTCGGAATAGCCCCGTTCGCGGGCCTCCTCGACGACCCTATCGAGGTAGGCCTTGACGCCCGGGAGTTCGCCGAAGTAGCGGTCGATGAACTTCTGGGCCTCGGCCGCCGATGTCCCCAGCTCCTTGGCCAGGGAAAAGGCCGAGGTCCCGTAGACGATACTGAAATTGATGATCTTCGCCCGCCGCCGCGTCTCCTCCCCATTACTGTCCCCAAAGACGAGCCGGGCGGTCTCCTCGTGGACGTCCCGGTCCTCGAGGAACGTGGCGATGAGCTTGGGGTCCTGCGAGAGATGGGCCAGGACGCGCAGCTCGATCTGGGAATAGTCGGCGGCCAGCAGGAGGTGCCCCTTATCCGGGACGAAGGCCCGGCGGAAGCGCGCCCCCCACGGGCCCCGGACGGGGATGTTCTGGAGGTTCGGGTCGCTCGACGACAGGCGGCCGGTGGAGGCCACGGTCTGGTTATAGGAGGTGTGGATGCGGCCCGTGGCCGGGTTGATGAGCTGGGGGAGGGCGTCGGCATAGGTCGACTTGAGCTTGGCCATCCGCCGGTAATCGAGGACGTGCCGAGCCAGGGGATGGACGGCCGCGAGCTCCTCGAGGATGTCCAGCGAGGTGGAATAGCCTTTGGTGATCTTTGTCCGCCGGGCGGCCGGCAGTCCCAGCTTGTGGAAGAGGATGTCGGCGAGCTGGCGCGGGGAGTTGATGTTGAAGGCGCCGCCGGCGAGGCCGTGGATCTCCTTCTCGAGGCGTCCGAGCTCGCCCTCCAACTCCTTGGACATGGATTTCAGGACCCCGGGGTCGACGCGGACGCCGCAGACCTCCATGCGGGCCAGGAGCCCGATGAGAGGCCGCTCGATATCTTCGTAGAGCCGGTCGAGCTTCTTGGCCTCGATCTTTTTCCAAAGGATCCGGTCGAGCTCCAGGGCCAGGGCGGCGTCCTGGCAGGCGTACGGGGCGGCCCGCTCGATCCCGACCTTATCCATCGTCAGCTCGCTCTTCCCCCGGCCGACGATGTCCTTGTAGGGCGTCTTGGTCGCCTGGAGGTAATGGAGGGCCAGCTTCTCGAGGCCGTGCTGGCCCCAGTTCGGCTCGAGAAGATAGGATAGGACCATCGTGTCCCGGGAGACGCCGGCCAGGCGCACGCCCTCGCGCTCGAGGACGATGAGATCGTACTTGATGTTCTGGCCGATCTTGCGGACGGTCGGGTCCTCGAGGACGGGACGGAGGATGTCCAGGGCGCGCTCCTTGGGGATCTGGGGAGGAGCGCCCAGGTAGTCGTGGCCGACGGGGACGTAGAAGGCCTCTCCCGGGACGATGGAAAAGGACAGCCCGACGAGGCGGGCCCGGGTGGGGGAGGCGCTGTCGGTCTCCGTGTCCAGAGCCACTTCTCCGGCTGCGGCGATCCGGGCGGCGAGCGCCCGGAGCCCGTCCTCCTCGAAGATCGTGTGGAATTCTTTTTCGGCCGGGAGCCGCGGCTTCTTCAGAAAGTCGGCCAGGAGGGAGGAGAACTCGAGCTCCTGGAAAAGCCGGATGGTCTCCTTCTCGTCGGGCGCCTGGACGGCGTAACGCTCGAGGTCGAGCTCGATGTCGAGGTCGCGGGTCACCGTGACGAGCCGGCGACTGAGCTCGAGGAGCTCCCGGTTCTGGGTGATCCTCTCCCGGACGCGGGGGTTCTTGACCTGGTCGATGTTCCGGAGGAGGTTGTCGAGGGAACCGAACTCCTGGATGAGGAACTTGGCCGTCTTCTCGCCGATCCCGGGAACGCCGGGTACGTTGTCCGTCGGGTCGCCCCAGAGGGAGAGGACGTCGATGACCTCCCCAGCGCCGACCCCGAAGACGTCCTTGACGCTCGCCGCGTCGATGGTCGTTTCCTTCGACGGATTCCAGACGGACGTCATGGCGTCGACGACCTGGAGGAGGTCCTTGTCCGTGGTCACGATGACGGTCAGGATGCCCTTCGCCGCCGCCCGCGCGGCCAGCGAGGCCAGGGCGTCGTCGGCCTCGTACTTCGGGTACTCGGCCGTGGCCACCCGCAGGGCCCGGAGGACGTCCTTGAGGACCGGGAGTTGGGCGGCGAGGTCCTCGGGCATCGGCTTGCGGTGGGCCTTGTAGGCGCTGAACTCTTCGTGGCGGACCGTCGGGCCCTTGACGTCGAAAACGACGCCCAGGTATTCGGGCTTTTCCTTGTCGACGATCTTCCTCACGGCATTGATGAAGCCGTAGATGGCGCCCGTCGGGAAGCCGCCGGAGTTGGCGAGCCCCCGGATGGCGTAGTAGGAACGGTAGAGGAGGCAATTCCCGTCGATGAGGAAGAGGCGTTTCGGACTCAGTCGTACCTGCCTTCGACGATCTGTCCGAGGATCGTCTTGTGCTGGTCCTCGATCATCCGTTCGATCCGCTCCCCGACGTCGGGCAGGTTCATGAAGGCGGTGTAAAAGGCCCTTTTGGAAGCGAGCAGCCGGCCCGACTTGTAGATCAACGATTCGATGTACTGGGCCGCGAGCCCCTTGTCCTGGGTCTGGACGATGTAGGCGTCTCCCCTGTATTCCAGCCTGGTGTTGTGGCCGCTCATGAAGGTCGTCTCCCCTCATTATACTCGTCCGGGCGGCCGGTTCAAGCCCGATTTCCCCGGCCCGGGCGAATTTGACAACCGGGTCCCACTTGGTATAATAAGATGAAATTTTTTCGAGGACGATCATTTGGAGACGACGATGCTGATCGATATCGACCGCCTGCCGAAGGAAGGCCTCCGCCTGTCCCGGGATTTCGAGTTCCTGAACCTGGACCTGGTCGAGGAGAACGCCGTCTTCCTCGAGCCGGCCCACGCCGAGGTCGCCGTCCGTCTCATCGGCGAGGAGATCCTCGTCCGGGGCGAGATCACGGCCCAGCTGAGCTTCGTCTGCTCGCGCTGCTTGACCCCGTTCGAATTCCCCGTGGCCAGCAAGTTCGACCTGGTCTACCTCCCCGAGGAGCTCGACGCCCTGTCCGAGGAGCTGTCCGACGAGAAGATCGACCAGATGTACTACAGCGGCCGCCAGCTCGACCTGCGGGCCGTGGTCCTCGAGCAGCTGAACCTGACATTCTCGGCGAAGCCCCTGTGCGCGCCCGGCTGCGAGGGGATCTGCGCCGTCTGCGGCGAGCTCATCCGCGACGCCAAGTGCTCGTGCCTCGTCAAAGAGTCCGATCCCCGTTGGAATAAAATCAAATTCAACGTGAGAGACAAGAGTTAAATGCCTAATCCAAAGAGACGCCATTCGCCGACGAGAAAAGGGAAACGCCGGGCCCACGACGGGCTCACCATTCCTACCTTCTCCGTCTGCCCCAAGTGCGGCAATCCCAAGCTGCCGCACCGGGCCTGCCCCGAGTGCGGGCACTATAAGGGACGGCAGGTGACGGAAGGCACTGAAGACTGACCCGGGTTCCGCGCATGAGAATCGCCGTCGATGCGATGGGGGGGGATTTCGGCCCTAAGGCCACCGTGCCCGGAGCTCTCCGGGCGGCCGGGGATTTCGGCGTCGATATCTTGCTCGTCGGCCTCGAAAACGTCATCCGCCGGGAGATCGACCAGACGGGCCTCCGCAACTCCCGGGTCATGATCATCGACGCCCCTGAGGCGATCGGCATGGGCGAAAGCCTCCTCGCCTTCCGAAAAAAGAAGGCCTCCTCCATCCGCGTCGGGGCCCAACTCGTCAAGGACGGCCGGGCCGAGGCCTTCGTCAGCATGGGCAACACCGGGGCGGTCGTCTATATCTCCCGCGACGTCCTGGGTTCCCTCAAAGGCGTGGACCGGCCGGCCCTGGCCCTCCTCGTCCCCGGCGTCGAGGGGCAGACTCTGCTCATCGACGTGGGGGCCAACGCCAACTGCCAGCCCCATAACCTGGTCCAGTTCGCGGTCATGGGCAAGATCTTCATGGAGGCGATCGTCGGCCTGTCCGACCCCCGGGTGGGCCTGATGAGCATCGGCGAGGAAAAAGGCAAGGGCAACGACCTCGTGCGCCAGACGTTCGACAGGCTCCAAGCGGCGCCCCTGCGCTTCATCGGGAACGTCGAGGGGAAGGACCTGTTCTCCGGCGTCGCCGATGTCATCGTCAGCGACGGTTTCACCGGGAACATAGCTCTCAAGGTCTCGGAAGGGGTCGTCCAGAGCGTCCTGTCGATGGCCCGCCACGAGATCACCAAGAACATCTTCGCCAAGCTCGGCTACCTCCTCATGAAGCGGCACCTGAAGAAGATCTACAAGAAGGTGGATTACTCCGAATACGGCGGCGCCCAGCTCCTCGGCGTCGCCGGCGTCTGCATCATCGGCCACGGCCGGTCCAACGCGACGACCGTCCGCAACGCCATACTTCGGGCCCGGGATTTCGTCGCGAACCGGGTCCAGGAGAAGATCCAGGCGGAGATCCTGCGCTACGAGCACGCCCTAAAAGGAGGTGACGCATGAGACGCTTCGAAGGACGGGTGTCGATCGTCACCGGCGCCTCCCAGGGGATCGGCGAGGCCATCGCCTGCGACCTCGCCGCCGAAGGGGCGGCCGTCGTCCTCGTCGACGTGCAGCGCGACAAGCTCGAAGCCGTGGTCCGGTCGATCGTCGAGGCCGGCGGCAAGGCCGAGGCCCACCAGGCCGACGTCGCCGACGCGGCCGCCGTCAAGCGCGTCGTCGATGCCGTCGCCGCCGCGCACGGCCGGATCGACCACCTGGTCAACAACGCCGGCATCACCCGCGACGGTCTGCTCATGCGCATGCGGGAGGAGGACTGGGACGCCGTCCTCCGGGTCAACCTCACGGGGACCTTCAACTTCTCCAAGGCCGTCATCCGGACCATGATCGCGGCGAAATACGGCCGGATCGTCAATATCGCCTCGGTTACGGGCCTCATGGGCAACGCCGGACAAGCCAACTACGCGGCCTCCAAGGCCGGCGTCATCGCCTTCGCCCGGTCCCTGGCCCGCGAAGTCGGCGCCCGGGGCATCACCGTCAACGCGGTCGCCCCCGGGTTCATCGCGACGGCCATGACCGAGGGCCTCCCGGAGGATACCAAGAAGGCCTTCCTCGAGATCATCCCCATGAAAAAATTCGGGCTTCCCAAAGACGTAGCGTCTGCGGTATTATTCCTACTCTCCGACGACGCCGCTTATATCACGGGCCAGGTGGTCAGCGTGAACGGCGGCATGTATATGTAGGCGGTCCGCCATCATCTGTATCATTTTTGTTTGAGGAGGACAGTATGGAAAGAGACGAACTGCTCAAGAAAGTCAGGGCGATCGTTTCGGACAAGCTAAGCATCAGCGAGGAGCAGGTCACCGAAGACGCGTCCTTCATCGATGATCTTGGCGCCGACTCGCTGGATACGGTCGAGCTGGTCATGGCCCTGGAGGACGAGTTCGGGCTGGACATCCCCGACGATCAAGCCGAAAAGATGACCACGGTGGGCAAGGCCATCGACTACATCGTCAGCCACGCCAAGTAAGTCCGCCGGCCTTTTTTCTTACGGATCGTTCGCAAAATGGACAGGGAACGTTTCCCCGGCCGCCGGGTCGTCGTCACGGGCCTCGGCCTGGTTTCGCCGCTGGGAACGGGGACGGAAAAAAACTGGCAGGCCCTGCTCCACGGTGAAAGTGGCATTGCGTCCCTGACCCGGTTCGATGTCGCCCGCTACACGACGCGCTTCGGCGGCGAGGTCAAGGACTTCGACCCCCTCCTGTTCATCGACCGCAAGGAGGTCCGCAAGATGGACCTCTTCATCCGCTTCGCCATGGCCGCGGCCCAGCTGGCCGTGGAGGATGCCGGGATCCCCCTCGGCGACCTCCAGTCGGACCGGGCCGGCACCTATGTCGGCTCGGGGATCGGCGGGATCGGCTCCATCGAGGAATGGCACTCCGTCCTCCTCGAGAAGGGTCCGGAGCGGATCTCGCCGTTCTTCCTCATCCAGACGATCATCAACGAGGCCTCGGGCCAGATCTCCATCCGCTACGGCGCCAAGGGCCCCAACTGCGCCAACGCGACGGCCTGCAGCACCGGCACCCACGCCGTAGGCGACTCGTTCCGGATGATCGCCCGCGGCGAGGCCGACATCATGATCGCGGGAGGGGCCGAGGCGCCGCTGACGCCGCTCAGCATGGCCGGCTTCAACGCCTTGAAAGCGCTGTCCGAGAGGAACGATGCGCCGGCCAAGGCCTCGCGGCCGTTTGACGCGCAGAGAGACGGTTTCGTCATGGGCGAGGGGGCCGGCGTCCTCATCATCGAAGAGTTGGGCCGAGCATTGCGGCGGGAAGCCCGGATCTACGCCGAGATCGTCGGTTACGGGATGACGAGCGACGCCTATCACGTCGCCGCGCCCGCGCCCGACGGCGACGGAGCCGTCAGGGTCATGCGCCGGGCCCTCGAGGACGGCGGGGTGCGGCCGGAGGACGTCCAGTACATCAATGCCCACGGCACGTCGACGCCGTTTAACGACAAGACCGAGACCCTGGCCATCAAGAAGGTCTTCGGCGAGCATGCGCGTCGGCTGGCCGTCAACTCGACGAAATCCATGACTGGCCACCTGCTTGGCGCCGCGGGCGGCCTCGAGGCGGGGGTCACGGCCCTCTGCCTCTTCCACCAGGTCACGCCGCCGACCATCAACTACGAGTTCCCCGACCCCGAGTGCGACCTGGACTACGTCCCGAACGTCGCCCGGAAGGCGGAAATCATCCATGCGCTCAGCAACTCCTTCGGTTTCGGCGGGACCAACGGCTCGCTCCTGTTCAAGAGGTTCGAGAAACCGTAGGGCCGGGTCCCCGGCCTTGCCGGCCTCCAGCGCCGGCACTGCAAAGCCGGTGCGAGGACCGGGACGCGGCTTTTCTAAAGAGGAGAGGACACATGAACATTCTCGTTTGCGTCAAGCGGGTTCCCGACACGGAATCCCGGATCCGGATCCAGATCGAGACGAAATCGATCGCCGAAGACGGGCTGAATTTCGTCATCAGCCCCTACGACGAATACGCCGTCGAGGAGGCCTTGAAGCTCAGGGAAGCCAAGGGAGGGACGGTTCGCGTCGTTTCCGTGGGAAAGGACGCGGCCGTCGCCGTCCTCCGCAAGTGCCTGGCCATGGGGGCCGACGAGGCCTTCCTGGTCAAGGACGATTCCCCCGAAACTTACGACGGGCTCCGGACGGCCCGCATCATCGCCCGGGCCGTGGAGCGGAAGTTCGCCGGGACGGACCTCCTTCTTTTCGGGAAGCAGTCGGTGGGCGCCGACAACAGCCAGGTTCCGGCCATGGTCGCTGAACTCCTCGGTCTGCCCCAGGCGACCGTCGTGACCAAGCTCGAGGTCGAAGGGACGTCCGCGACGGCCCTCCGCGAGATCGAAGGGGGGATGGAAAAAGTCGTCCTCTCCCTTCCAGCGGTCATCACCGCCCAAAAGGGCCTGAACGAGCCCCGCTACGAAACGCTCAAGGGCATCATGGCCGCTAAGAAAAAGGATATCCCGGTCGTCAAGCTCGAAGAGCTGGACCTCGGGCCGGACGAGCTGGCCTCGCAGGTCGAGGTCACAGGCCTGGACGTCCCGGCCCAAAGACAGGCCGGGAAAATCCTGAAGGGCGATCCGATCGAAACGGCCCGCGAGCTCGTGCGCCTCCTCCGGGCCGAGGCCAAGGTCATATAAAGGAGAGGGACGATGATCGCCGTATTCATGGAAACGCGGGACGGGAAGATCAAGAAGAGCTCGCTCGAAGCCCTCTCCGAGGCCAAGCGCCGGGCCGGCGAGATGGAGGTCGAGACAGCCGCCGTCCTGGTCGGCGGCGCCGTCGCGGACCTAGTCCCGGGCGCCTTCGCGCTCGGGGTGGCCAAGGTCTATCTTATTGAAAATAAGGCTCTTGCGGACTACTCCTCGCAAGCATACGCGCTGGCCCTGGCCGAATTCGTCGGGGAGGTGAAACCCGCGGCCCTCTTTTTCGCGGCCACGGCCATGGGCCGGGACCTCGCGCCACGGGTCGCCGCCCGGCTAGGCGCGGGCCTCGCCTCGGATTGCGTGAAAATCGCGGTCAAGGCCGGAGCGCTCGAGTTCACCCGGCCCATATACGCGGGCAAGGCGTACCTCACCTTCACCCTGAGATCCACGCCCAAGCTGGCGACCCTCCGGCCGAACACGTTCCCGCTCGGAGAAGCAGTCCCCGGCGCGGGGCAAGTGGTCGAGAGGCAGATCGCCATCCCCGACGGAGCGGTCAAGGGCCGCGTCGCCGAGGTCATAAAGGAAGAAAGCGCTGAAGTCGACGTAACCGAAGCGGACGTGGTTGTTTCAGGCGGCCGCGGCCTCAAGGGGCCGGAGAACTTCGCCCTTCTCCACGACCTCGCCGCCGTCTTCCCGCGAGCCGCCGTCGGCGCCTCGCGCTCGGCCGTCGATTCCGGCTGGATCGGCCACCAGCACCAGGTCGGCCAGACCGGAAAGACCGTCTCCCCCAACCTTTATATAGCCGTGGGGATTTCCGGGGCCATCCAGCACCTGGCCGGGATGTCGTCCTCCAAGGTCATCGTGGCCGTCAACAAGGACGCCGAGGCGCCGATCTTCAAGGTGGCCGACTACGGCATCGTCGGCGACCTCTTCGAAGTCGTGCCGCGGCTCAAGGACGAACTGAAGAAGGCCCTCGCCGACTAGGTCTCATTTATACGGGTCGGGGGGTGTCTCTTTCGTTATGTCGAGAAGCAGCCTGTTCGTCGCCGACCGCGTCTCCCCGACGCTCGTGACGAAGATAGCCGGGTCGTCCATGACCGGGCACTTGTTCTCGCAGATCCCGCATCCGGTGCAGAGCTCGAGGTCGATGACGGGGGCCTTCTGGACGGCGACCGAGCCGTCGGGGAGCTTGGTCTCGACCTCAAGGAACTTGATGGCTTTCGGCGAGACGGGGCAGTGTTCCTCGCAGACGATGCAGGGCTTACCCAGAGCGTAGGGGAGGCAACGGTTCTTGTCGACCCAGGCCGTGCCGATCTTGACCTTGTTCTTCTCTTCGATGGTCAGCTTCTTGATCGCCCCTGTTGGGCAGACCTGCGTGCAGAGCGAGCAGTAGTACTCGCAATAGCCGACCTTGGGAACGAGCATCGGCGTGTAGATCCCCTCGGGCCCGGCCTCGGTCAGGACGGGCTGGAGCCCGCCCGTCGGGCAGGCCCGCATGCACTGGGCGCACTTGACGCACTTTGCCAGAAACTTGTATTCGGGGAGGGAGCCGGGCGGCCGGATGAGCTTGAGAGAGGCCCGCTTGTGGGCGGGCGTCAGCCGGAAGAAGGGCACCGCGACGACACCCAACAAGGTGGTCAGGATGAGCTTCCGCCGCGACAGGTCGACGTTCGACACGTTGGTCATTTTTTCGGGCCGGGCGGAAACAGGGAAACGGATGGCGCCGGTCGGGCAGATCGAGGCGCAGTTCTGGCAGTAGACGCACTCGCCACTTTTCCACTTCTCGTTCGGATAGGGCTGGGCCTGCGTTTCACAGTGCTGGGTGCAGAGGCCGCACTTGATGCATTTCTCTTCGTCGATCTTGAGCTTGAACAGGTTCCAGCGGCTGAGGAGGCCGAGGAGGGCGCCCGTCGGGCAGAGATAGCGGCACCAGAACCTTTCCTTCCGGGCGTTGAGCGCGACCGCGCCGAGGAAGAGAAGGCCGACGGAGAACCCCTGCATGAACGTGACGTTGATGGTCCAGTTTTCGAGGGTTTGGGAGATCGAACGGGCCAGGCCGGTCGTCCCGAGGCCGTAGAGGACGCCGTTGAGGCTGGAAAGGGCGTAGGCTAGCGAGGGGAACACGGCCGTGGCGAAGGACCGGGTCAGGAAGGAAAACGGGTCGAGGTATCCGGCCAGGTCCAAACCGAACAGAGCTCCGGCCAGGACGATGATCAAGATGTAGTACTTCCAGGCCAGACTCGTTTTCTCCTCCCGCGTCGGCTTGAGGAACTTCGTTTTCTTGAAGACGAAGGAGGAGAACTGGTGGACGGCGCCGAGGGGGCAGACCCAGCCGCAGAAGACGCGGCCGAAAAGGATGGTGACCACGACCGTGATCAGCGCGAAAGCGAAAAATGCGTAGAGGAGCCGGGCCGAGACGATGGTGACCAGGGCGAGAAGCGGGTCGAAATGGAAGAAGCGCTGGACCGTGGGGCCGATATAGTCCTTGCCCGTGTAATGGGCGCCGAGCAGAAGATAGAGAAAGAGCCCGAAGAACGCCATCTGGCTGATGATCCGGACGAGCTCGAGGACGCGGTGCTTCCTAGATTTTTCTCTTTTCAAGGCGGACCTTCTCCAGTTGGAATTCCCCGAGACCCCGCTCCCGGGCGAAACCGAGGTAGGGAAGCTCGCGCGGCGCGACCCCGAAGAACGAAGCCCCCAGGGCGTCCACGGCGACGGGGTCCGTGCCGGCGATGACCGTCTTCATGAGCTGGGTGTCGGAGATGCGCCCGCCCTGCGGCCCGTTGCGGACGAGGATGCGGTAGGCGTCGAGGACGGTCAACTGGGGTTTGAAGAAAGCGGCCAGGTCGACCACGGCCTTGTCCAGGCCCTGGTGGAACTGGTTGCGGGCGCCGCCGGTCGCGCCGAGCCAATTCTTCATGCCCATGGTCAGGCGGCAGAGCGAATGATGCTTGGCGATGGGAACGTTGATGATCTTGTCGGCCTCGACGACGTCGAGGACGATTTCCCATTCCTTGATCCAGGCGCCCTTGAGGGCCATCTTCTTGATCCGGTAGTCGTCGACGAAGAGCATGTCGCCGCCGGCCTGCTTCACGGCCTCCTGGATGCCGGAGCGGACGTAGCACCTCTTGGCCTGGTTGGTCGTGTTGTCGATGACGATGGCCTTCTTCGCCCCGGCGTCGAGGACGAGCTCGACGAGGGCCTTGACCACCTCAGGGTTGGTACAGGCGGCCATTTCCGGTGTCCGGTCCCAGCCGATGTTCGGCTTGATGACGACCTTGTCGCCCTTGCCGACGAACCGCTTCATGCCGCCGAGCATGGCGATCGCTTCCTTGGTGATCGCGGCGGGGGATTCGCCCTCAACCGCGGCGAGAACGGGGACCGCGGCCGGCGCCGCCGTTGCCCCGGCCAGCGTCCCGGGCCCGAAACGGAGAGCCAGGCTCCCCGCGGCCATGTCTCTGATGAAAGCGCGTCTTTTCATCGCCTCTATCCTTTCCCGAGGGAACGTATATATTCCATGATCCCGTCGTAGATGCCCTGGGCGGCCAGCTCGCGGTATTTTTTGGTCTTGAGCTTGGCCTCCTCCTTGGCGTTGCTGAGGTGGGAGATCTCGACCAGCACGGAGGGCATCTCGCCCCCGATGAGGACCCAGAAGGGGCCGCCCTTGACGCCCAGGCTCCTGACCGAAGGCAGGTCCTTGGCGAGGGACCGGACGAGATTTTTCTGGATGAACTCGGCCAGGTCCCGCGACTCCTGGATCTTGCTGTTCTGGACGATCTTCTGCAGGATCGTCTTCATCTCGCCGATGTTCTTGGTCGAGGTGGCGTTCTCGGCGGCGGCCAGCTCGATGACCGAGGGGTCGGGACTGATGTTCAGAAAAAACGTCTCGACACCGCTGCGCTTCCTGTCCCGGTGGGCGTTGGAGTGGATGGACACGAACAGGTCGGCCCGTTTCTGGTTGGCGATGACCGTCCGGTTATCGAGGGGCACGTCGACGTCCGACTCCCTGGTCAGGATGGCGTCGAGGCCCGCTTTTTCTTTGAGTAATTTCTGGAGGGCCAGGGCGACGTCGAGGTTGACGGTCTTCTCCTGAAGACCGCTCTTGCCGATCGTGCCGGGCCGCGGGCCGCCGTGGCCGGGGTCGATGACGATGGTCCGGACGCCGAGCCCGAGCTGGCGGGCCAAGGAGGTCCCGGCGAGGTTCGGGTCTCGAGGGGTCACCTCGCGTTTCACGGGCGGCTGGGTCTTGTCGGCGGGGGGAAGAGCCTTGTCGGGCGGCGTCGGCGAGAGCGGGGCTTTCGTCTCGCAGGGGTAGATGTCGATGACCAGCCGGAACGGGTCGAAGAGATGATAGACTCTGTAGGATCGGATCCTGGAGAATTCGACGTCGACGGCGACCCGGACCGTCGAGGGCGTCTTCTGAGAGATCCGGACCTGGCTGATATATTCCGCTTTGACAGGGTAGGATTGGCCCTGGAGGATGGGGTTGAGCTTGGCCTGGAGGACGTCGACGTAGATCCGGCCGGGGTCCCGGAGCTCGCCGTAAGTGTACTCGCGGAGCTTGCCGATGTCGAGGACGATGCGGGTGAAGTTCGGATGGGTGTAGCGGCGGAGGTTGACGATCTCGACCCGCGGGTCGTCCTGGGGCGCGGCGGCGAGGAAGACGGAGAGGCACGCCAGGACCGGGAAGAGCGACCGTATCCTCTCGTATTTCAACTCCTATTGATTTTATAGGACCTTCCGCCCGTTGTCTACCGGGCTGCGCCCCGCTAGGGGACATGTACGTCCGGTACGTGTCCCCTTTCTTCGCTCTCCCTGCCGGCATCATAAAAACCCTCTTCCCCCCTCCGACAGCGGCCGGGGCCCCGGGCTTGCCCGGGGGTCCACTTCCGCCGTACTCGCCCGTGGATATAAGCCACGGGTGAGTGGCGAGCCGAAGGCTCGTCCCTTGACTCCACCCGGGCCGGATTCGGTCCCCTTTTTACTGCCGCCTACAAGGTCTGCCGAAAGTTGGGGATCTCCGAGCAGACCTTCTACCGCTGGAAGAACCGGTTCGATCCTTATGATCTGACCACATTGGAGGCCTCGAGCCGTCGGCCCCACCGTGTCCGCAAGCCCTTGACCCCGGCCCCGGCCCAGGACCGGATCCTGGCACTTCGAAAGAAGTATCCCCGCTGGGGGAAGGATAAGCTGGTGGTCCTCTTGAGGAAGGAAGGGATCCAGATCTCCACCTCGACGGTAGGCCGGGTCATGAAGCGGCTGAAGGACCGCGGGGTGCTGGTTGAGCCTGTCAACGTTCGCCAGGCCAAGGAGGCCCGGAAACGCCGGCGCCGGCCGCGCTATGCCATCCGTAAGCCCGAAGGATACCGGGTCACGGCTCCCGGCGACCTCATCCAGGTGGATACCCTCCAAATCCACCTCAAGGGCAACGATCGCCGCTGGCAGTTCTGCTCGCGGGATCTTATCTCCCGCTGGGATGTGTCTCGAGCTTGCCGGAATGCTTCAAGCTTCGCCGCGGCCCTGTTCCTGGAATACATGGAACGCAAGTTCCCCTTCCCGGTCCGGGCCATCCAGATCGATGGCGGGTCAGAGTTAAAAAAGCACTTCGAACAGGCTTGCCGGGAGCGGGGGATCCAGCTCTTCATCATCCCCCCAAGAACTCCCAAACTGCAAGGCTATGTTGAGAGCGCCAACAAAACACATCGGCAGGAGTTTTATGAAGTCGAAGATATCGGGCTGAGGTTAGAGGAGCACAATAAGCAGCTGGAAGAGTGGGATAAGACCTATAACTATATCCGGCCACATCAGTCGCTTGATTATCTAACGCCGGCCGAATACTATCAGGGCTGGTTGAAAACTCATCCGCAGTCCAGCGTGTCACTAATGTAGTGGACGAGACCAAAACCTTGACAAGTGCCCTGGAAATGGAATATATATCTCCCGTCTGATGGGAGGACCAAAAAATGAAGAAAGTTGTAAAAAAGTGTATGGGCGTCAGCTTTTTTTCGTCTTTCTGTTGTTAGGATTTGTTTTTTTCACATGGCCGGCTATGCAGGCTCGTTACGAACTCGCTTGCTCGACAGTCTGGGCGGTTGTTATTACGGAATTAGACGGTCAGGTTGTTAGCACCACGTCAACTCCATATCAACAATGTGAGTGGATAACCACCTATTCTGGCGGCTCGACGCCACCTAGAGATCAGGACCGCCAGCCCGAACCAGGGGGAGGCGGAACGCCGCCTGTAATTAATTATGATACGAATAACAGCGGATTTGTTGATTGTTACCAGACAGCGATTTTCCATACAACTTCGCTGACAATAACGTCAACATGCGAGGAAGTACGTGGGAGCGTGCCGCATAATGCACTAGATTTGTGGATTCCGAATATTGATGGGAAAGCTGCGTACTCCGTCTGTAACGGAACCGTTGAGAAGGTGGATGCGCAAAGGGACGGGAATGGGGCCTTAACGGGATGGGGTTATTACGTCGAGATAAAAGACCCTGCAGGCAATATCTGGCGATATGCCCATCTCAAAGGAACTAACGTGGACCCGTCTGGAGTGGGTTTAACCAAGGGCAGCCAAATTGCAGCTGGTACCTCGCAGGTTGGCCTATGTGACTCTTCTGGTGCACAAACTGCCCATCTGCATCTTGAATACTGGAAAGATGGCGTTAAGACTTGTCCGGTCTCTAAACTGGGCAACTGTTCTACTAAGGCCTGAGGAATACAATGAAGAAGATAATATCTTTGACTGTCCTGTTAATCGGCGTGGCTACTGTTAGCATGTTAGGTCAGGTGGAGACCACATTTGAGCGAAGTATCCCGCCCGGTTGGAGATACAAGAGCTTCGATATTTCTAGGTCTGGTATCAAGGCGCTTTACCTTTTGCCCGACCTGCCGCAGGATCAACCCCCCGCCGAGAATTATCCTAGAAGGTTGCAGATTTTTGACAACGAGAACAATTTTATTAACGACATGATAATCTCTGATAATTATCATTTCAGCAAGATCACCCGAAACGATAGAATCATCCTCTGTGATGGAGATGAGAGTGGCTGTGGCCACATAAAGGTGCTCGACCGTATGGGAAAGGAAGAATATACTGTCGCCGCAGAGGGAAGGTGGCCTGTTCTTTCTCCGCGTGGAAAGGATATTGCCCTTGTCCCAGGCCCAGCGGTTATTGGTCCCATCTCGATTATTGATGAGGATACGGGTAGGGAAAAAGTTAGAATTGATCCCCCTTCGACTAATAATAGGGCACTTCGAATCGCCTGCTTTTTCCCTCTTGGAGAGGACGGGTTATACGTTCAGGGGGTAGGCGCGACACTTTATCTCAAGAGCTATCTTAATATTGGCGAGGTTTACTGGAAAATACAGGATATCGGTGGCAACATTGAGAAAGGCGTGTTCCTAGATGACAAATATCTAGCAATCAGTTATGGGACCGATGACTTTCGTAACCATAAGTTCATGGCAGGCATTGCCGTCGTCGAATCTAGGACGGGTGACATTGTTTTCAATAAGAAAGGACTTCAGATTTTTGGTGTAAAGGACCAATGGTATTCTCGGCTCGCATCATTAAGCCTTTCGATTGAGGATGATAGACTCTTATTTTATGGAGATCCTAATGACGTCATTAGTATTCCCCGACGTGCCGACGGTCGCAAAGGGTGGGATGTGTCCCTATTAAAGAAGAGCAGGCTCTCCTCCGATCAACTAAGTGAGATTAGGTGTGGAAAAATGACCTCAGAGCCCGAGCTCGTAGCCGGGAAATATGTCGTTAAGAATTTCGGAGATATAATTAGAATCGAAAAGAGCAGATATATTGATATTCGCTGAATAAAAGTGGAACGCCGGTATCTATAGACGAATCGAACGGGTAAGCAGCCTGTACGTCACTCTTGATTGTCGCCTCGATCGGGGAGAGGATGCTCGCATCTTCCCCTTATGGTCATAGTAATTTGTCAATAGAGTAGTTCCCCCATCTTTCCTGTCTCCCTGAAACAGGTTCCCTGTCCATTTGGGACAGGTTTCCCGGTCCCGGCAAAATCCCGCCCCTTATCATCATGGCGACATGTCCAAGGAGGTCTCCACGAAAAAGCTTCTTTCCGGTCTTATGATCTTGCTCGCGGCTTTCGTCCTTCTCGCGCTTCCCGCCCTGGTCGCCATCCTCGCCGGCGCCGTCGTCACGTTCCTGACCCAGATCCTCAAGACGAAAGTGAAGTTCCTGGCGGAAGGGGCAGGGGCCTTCCTATTCGCGACCGTCGTCTGCTTCGCCACCGTCGCCGTCTACTTCCTGGTCATCCATCCGATGGTCCCGTGGGTCTGGCTGAAATGCCTCGTCTACGCGGCCGCGGGGCTGGCGATAGTCGATGTCCTTGACACAGGCCGAGAGCCTCAGCCGGGCCATCTTCAAACGGATCCGGAGCTTGAGATCGCAGCGCTCCGTCATCTCCCGGTCGACGAGCAACCCGAAGCGCTCCTCGAAGCTAAGCTCCCTGAGGTCCATCATCCGCATCTGCTCTTCCCAGGCCCTGGCCATGCCCCCGAGCCTCAGAGCATAAAGCTTGTCGAGGGTCGGATGGGCTAACATGAGGGCTCCTCGTCGAAGTAAGCAGCGCCGCGGATATTGGGGTGAGCGATCGTCCTTCGCTCGGCCACGGGCTCGGCGGCCCTTGTGGAGGCACTCGACGACACGGGCCGTCAGCCGCGCCTCGAGCTCCAGCCCGCAGAGCTGGTAAGGGACGCTGTAGTAGTGGCCGCCGACTTCGACGTGATAATCGAGCGCGACCCGGACCTTGCGCCACTCGGCCAGTTCGTACCGCTCGGCGGGGAGAAGCTGAAGAGCCGGCCGGTCGAGTGTCTCGTACTGGGAGCGGCGCGAGCCTGGGAGCTTCCGGAACGGCCGGGTGTTGAGGTCCTCGAGCAGCGTACGAATCGCGGAGTTGATTTCGGCCAGGCTGAAGAAGGTGCGGTTGCGGAGCCGGGCCAGGATCCAGCGCTGAGTCACCTGGACGGCGCTTTCCACCTTGGCCTTGTCCCGAGGCCGGCCGACCCGGGTCGGCAGAGCCGCCGAACTGTAATGGGCCAGCATCTCGGCGTAGGTGGAGTTTATCCCGGGCTCATAGCGGCAGGCCCGGCTGACTCCGGACCATAGGTTGTCGGGCACGACCAGCGCCGCGACGCCGCCGAAGTATTCGAAGGCCCGGACATGGGCGCCGACCCAGTCTTCGAGCCCCTGCGTCCAGGTCGCCTCGGCGAAGGTGTAGTTGGACGCGCCGAGCACGGCCACGAAGATCTGGGCCTGGCGGACGTCACCCGTCTCGCGATCGACGACGGGTACGGTGCCGCCGGCGTAATCGACGAACATCCTCTCTCCGGCCTTGTGGTCCTGCCGCATCCAGACCGACCGGCGGCCCGCCCACTCGCGGTGCAGGTCGCAGAACCGGCTGTACTGGTAGCCCAAGGGATGTGCCTCTTTGTACTCGTGCCAAAGCAAGAACAGCGTCACGCCCTTACGGGGAAGCTCCCGCGCGACCTCATTCCAGTCGGGAAGCGGCCGGTCCGCCGCCGCTATCAAGAGCGGGGCCGGGAACAGACGCCGCTCCAGGATGAAGTCGTCACAGTCTTCCGGCAAGGGCCAGCTGAGTCCCGCCTCCTCGGCCCGCCGAACGTATTCGGCGACGATCGAGCGGGCCAACCCCAAGCTCGCCGCCGCCTGGCGGGACGTCAGCCCCAGCCCCCATCTTAATCGCAGGGCGTCTTTGATCTTCCGCATCGGTAACCTCTTGGCCGGCATCTTCGCCTCCTTCCTGGAATATCTGAAGGCGAAAGATAACCGGTTTTGCCGAGATTACCCAGCGTCACTCCGTAATTTTCCGAGCCATTCCGGCCACCTTTCCGACGACAGGCCTAAAAGCGGCCGCTTTCCCGTCGGAACGGGTGGCCGGCTTCGCTCGGAATGGTGGCCGCTTTCCGTCGGAATACCCGGCCGGATTCCCTCGGAATACGCAGCTGATACCCATAATCCCGGATGACGGCCCTCTCAGGGCCTCCCGTGAGCACAATTCTGAGCACACCTTCAATCAAGGAACTCGCAACCCATTCATCTTCCATCAATTAAGGAGGCGGCCCAGCTGCCTTCTAAGCAGCGGGTCGGGAGTTCGAGTCTCTCCAGGAGCGCTCCCTTATTCCTCGAGAAAATGGCCATTTTAGCCGGTTGTCCGGAGAAAAGAGAAAACCCTACGTCCCGGCCGGCGTCATAAAAACCCTCTTCCCCCCTCCGACAGCGGCCGGGGCCCCGGGCTTGCCCGGGGGTCCACTTCCGCCGTACTCGCCCGTGGATATAAGCCACGGGTGAGTGGCGAGCCGAAGGCTCGTCCCTTGACTCCACCCTGGCCGGATTCGGTCCCCTTTTTACTGCCGCCTACACGCCACCCGGGCAGTGATGGGGGTCATGTAGAACCCCCGTAGCGGAGGGGCGGCAGGGAGCGAACTCTGGGGAGCGACCGATAGAAGTGCGGCGGAGCGGCTCGAAGCCGCACTTCTGGGAAATATCTGAATCGAGTTTTAGATATCAGGCCTCAGAAGATTCACGATATTAGAAGATTCCCTGGCCGACCGCCGGGACTGGTTCCCAGGGGGGCCGGGGGAAATGCATGACCCCCAGTGCTGCCAAAACGGGGGGCGTCTTTAGGCCCGTACTACGCGCCGTATTTTTTCAACTTGAGGGCGTGGGCGAGCATCAGGGGCATGGCCGAGATGGAGCGGAAGCGTCCGAGAATGCCCTTGGAGCAGGCCCGCTCCGTGAACGCCGCGACGTCGTCTGTCCCGGCGGTCGGCGAGACCAGGACGAAGGGGTTCGGATGCCAGGAGTGGCCCTTGAGCAGGGCCGGCGTCGAGTGGTCCGAGGTGACGACGAGGACGTCCGGTTTGAGGGCGACCAGGCGCGGGATGAAGGGGTCGAGGGCCTCGATCGCGGCGACCTTGGCCGCGAATTTTCCGTCCTCGCCGGCCGAGTCGGTTTTTTTATAATGGATGTAGAAAAAATCGTGCTCCGCCCAATTCTTCTCCAGGGCGTCGAAGAGATCCATCGTTTCGTTTCCGACGTCCATCACCTCCATGCCGAGGAGCTGGGCCAGGCCTTTGTACATCGGGTAGTTGGCGATGGCCGCCGGACGGACCTTGAACAGCTCCTGCATGGTCGGGATAGTGGGGAATTTGGAGAAGCCGCGAAGGAGGGCCGCGTTGGCCTTGGCCTCGCCCGCGAGAACCGACGCGACATCTTCGAGGAAGCGGTTGACGATCGCCGACGCCTTGGCCGCTTCGGGGACGAGCGGTGCCGTCGGGAGCGGGGGCTGGCCCTCCTTCTGCGGGTCGGCGTCGGACAAAGCGTCGGCCAAGCCCTCGGCCGCGAACCGGGCGACGAAGCGGTGCTCTTTCCCCGGAAAAACCCGGACCTCGACGCCGTCACGCTTGGGAAGACGGGCATTCAGGTGCCCGCAGATGCGGACGTTTTCCTCGGTCGGGATGCGGCCGGCACGACGGTCGACGATGAGGCCGTCCCGGACCGTGGCGAAATTGCCGCGGGCCACGAGGTCGTTCCGGCCGACCTCGACGCCCGAGCCCAGGGCCTCGAGGATGCCCCGGCCGAGCTGGTAGCGGAGCGGGTCGTAGCCGAAGAGGGCGAGATGGGCCGGGCCGCTGCCGGGCGTGATGCCCATCATGACGGGGTCGGAGACGCCGCAAACGCCGCCTTTCGCCAGCTCGTCGAGGTTCGGCTTGCGGGCCGTCTCGAGCTCGGTCTTGCCTTCGACGGGCAGGCCGCCGACGCCGTCGATGACGAGAAGGACGATCTTCGACTCGGTCGCTTGGCTCAATTCTCTGGCTAGGTCTTCCCATTCCATGTGCGATCTCTCCTTTCCGGTATCAACAGTAGTGTATCAAATCCGGCCATCGGCTTCTATATTCGTCCACGGTGGCCGGGGCCCCTGGCTTAGCCCGCCCTCATTCGCTTCGCGCCTGAGGACTGCAAAGCCTGGGGGTCCACTTCCGCCGCGAAAGCTCGTCCCTTGACTCGGTTCGAAAAAAAATCGGGAATCGGGGCTTGAATGCTTTCGCCTCCTGCTCAGTTTGGAATCTGCCAAATAACGCTATAACGTTTGACCTTCTGAAAACCCTCGCTATCCTCCTCAAGACCATACATGCTGTTGTTTTTCCAAACGCGAGGAAAGATTGTTCGAGGGATCGGCACTTTTGCGAGATACCGCCCTTCCCGGTCAAAAATATCGTAAAAGAAGAAATTATTGTCCTTCGTTCTTTCAAAGGTCTTGGCATAGAAGCGGCCTTCATCGTCGGCCCATATCCCTTGGAGGGCTGGATGGTACTCCGGAATATCAGCTTTGCGGCCCCGGATCCAATTCTGCATGGCATCGATTTCCTCTTTGGTTATCTTGACCCGGTCAAAATCTTTCCTGATGCGCAAGTTTGAACCGCCCTGGAGTGAAAGGACGTCAATCTCGTAATCGTCCTTATAGCTGACCGCCACTCGATCCCCTTGGCTCTGGGCCCAGTCAAACCGTCCGGCAAACGGCTTGATGATCTGAGGATCCCGCGGCTCCTCCGGAATAAATAGGAGGGCCGTCCGAAAAATCAGCTCGCCGTCGTAGACGCGAATCTCTTTCCCTTTTAGGTCGGACTTGATCGCGTTCACCCGGGCCACGATCCGGTTCTCCGGGGTTACCAAGACGTCGATGAAGTCACTGGTCGGCATAAAGCTTATAAACTTCCCTTCCCGCGTAAACATATTCAACCCTCGATAAAAATCCTCGAAGACCAAACGGTCATCTCCGATGAGGTGAATGGTATTGGGATTCTGAAGCTCTCCGGGGCCTTGTCCCTTGCGCCCGATGCTCCTCAAGTACTTGCCGTTCTCCTCGTAGACCTTGATGCAAGCGTCCCCCTGGTCCATGACATAGATGTTACCGCCGTCGTCCACTTCGATACCCGCGGCATGAAAGAACGTATAATCCTTCTCGCCTTGGGTCGCCCCGATGGACAGATCCTCCTTCAGCGTTAAGGCATCCGAGCGAAACAGCGAGCTCTTGGGATTTGAAGCGATCGTGAGGCCTTCCTTTTTTTCCATCTTCCCTTGCCAGGTGGGGCCTTGCGGTGTTTCGGCAGGGGCCGGACCCAAGGTCAAAGCCAAAACGATAATGCCCGGAAGAACGATCCGGCCTTTCATTTCGTGCCCCTCCTTGGAAGATCCACCCTAGTTTAACAGATATCGCCGGCTGGCGGCAATCGGGGCCTCTTCCGGCAGCGGGCCGTTTTGCGCTATAATGTCCGAGGGGACAGCCATGGCCACGCTTTACATCTATCCTAAAGAGGGCGACTCGTGGAAGCTCGAGATCGACAAGGAAGCCGTTTCCATCGGGCGCGCCCAGGGCAACGACGTCACCGTCGCCGATCCCAACTGCTCCTCGCGCCACGCCTTCATCGAATTCGCGGGCGGTGGTTTCGTCATCCGCGATGCCGGCAGCAAGAACGGCACGTTCGTCAACGGCCGCCGGGTCGAATGCCCGACGATCCTGTCCCAGGGTGACGAGATCGGCCTCGGCTCCACGACCATGACCTTCGACAGGCCGAGGATGCCCCGCGTCACGATGGTCGACTCTCCCGCGTCGGCGACGAATGCCAGCGCCGTGGTCCCCTTCCGGACGATCCTCGAAAAGACCTCCGCCACGGACGCCAGGACGTCCCCGCTCGCCGCTCCGGCCGACCTCAGGGAAGAGAATCGGATCCTCCAGGTCATGATCCGGG
>Ga0315289_10002228_pt1 | contig 29911 bp, 23 predicted proteins | sample YL17G11_40_MG_FD_203452 | JGI IMG/M metagenome (GOLD analysis project Ga0315289, IMG submission 203452) | Sediment microbial communities from Yellowstone Lake, YNP, Wyoming, USA - YL17G11_40 | ecosystem: Environmental > Aquatic > Freshwater > Lake > Sediment | place: USA: Wyoming | collected... | reverse complement strand
GTCTCCTATCCGCCATGGGCGTTGAAACTTGAGAGGGCCATTCTCTAGTACGAGAGGACCGAGAATGACGTACCTCTGGTGTACCAGTTGTTCTGCCAAGGGCATTGCTGGGTAGCCACGTACGGTTTAGATAAACGCTGAAAGCATCTAAGCGTGAAGCTGTCCTCAAGATTAGGTTTCGTAGGATCCTGAGAGACTATCAGGTAATAGGCGCCAGGTGTAAGGCCAGTAATGGCTTGAGCCGAGGCGTACTAATATTCCATTTGTTTAACCACAAGAATTTTGGGAATATATTGGAGAAATTCAAAACTCAAAACTCAAAAGTCAAAATTTAGGAAATTTTTATTTTAAAGTCATTAGATATCGGTTACCTTAATTAATTTTAGGGTAACCAAATCTGGTGATTCTAGCGACTGGGTCACACCCGATCCCATTCCGAACTCGGAAGTTAAGCCAGTCAGCACCGATGATATTCCTTCGGGGAGAAAGTAGGACATTGCCAGTTTAACAAAAAATATCCTGAAAGGGGTATTTTTTGTTTTAGAAAATATTGAAAGCATGCCCTGAGCGCAGTCGAAGGGTAGGACATCGCCGGAATTAGCAAAAAACTGCCTTAACGGGCGGTTTTTTGTTGACAAAAAAGTAATAATTTGATAGGCTAGGTAATTAGTTCTTTGAATTCCAAAATGCTAAGGAGGCAAAAATGAAAAGCAGACAGCTTCTAGTCTATGTTTGTGCTCTTTTTACGATTTTTTTAGGTACTGTCGCTTCCGAAAAAAATTTTTCTCCCTACCCTGGGTACGAAGATGGAATGATCGTTTACGTTAACTATATTGAAGAATTTTTAGGCCATAAGATAAAGTATGAAGAAACAGTCTTGCCATTAAAGGCTGGAGAACTTCAGGAAAATTTAATTATGGCCAAAAAGTATTTAAAAGAGTCAATTGACGGGGGGTTTTCTCCTTCTAATGAATGCGTTGCTTATAAAATGAGCACCGGTAATAGTGATATATGGTTTTTACCACCAGACGTTTGGATTAATATGCAAGCCGCAGCAACCACATGGGAAGAAGAATACATTATTATCGAGTATCAGGAAGATGTTAATGGGCAAATTTGGACTAGAAATAAAAAGATCGTCCTGGATAATGCTATCGTATTGCCTTCACACAAAAATCGCAACCCTTTAATTTTTGCCTCTTTGCTTATTCATGAATATGTCCACCAATGTGATAGAGAATTGTTAAAAAAGAATGGACAAACATATGCTAAAAAAATTGAAGAGTATCAAACTCTTGAAGGTTATATTGAGCAAGAGCAAGAATCATATATTCTAGAATCAAGATTTTTTGAATATATGATTAAGGAGGGATTTTATAGTCGGGCAGATATTAAATTCACTGCCTGGGACATTTTTGTTCTTAGTAGTCATATAAGAGCATATAAAGAGTACAAAAAAAATAATTTAAAAGCCTATTTGAAATACAGATATAATTATCGTTTTAAAAGGCAAAGCCGGCTGTAATGGTCGGTTTTTTTGTTTGGCCTTGGGCTGGTAGGCATGGATTGACAGATTTAATAGGCTTGTTATAATCTTGGGTATGAAGATAATTATAAAAAGGGCTCATAAGAAAGATTGGCTAAAATTAGCCAAATTACATCACGATTTCCGTCGTTTTCATTTTAAAATTATTGATAAGATTAGCCGAAAATTCAGGATTTTCGAAGCTCCTTACTTGCAAGTGACGTTTAAAAGAATTTTGCGAGATAAGAAGAAGCTATATTTAGTGGCTATTTGCGGTAAGGAAATTATTGGCTTTGCCATAGCCGAGATTGCTCATAAGAAGTATCAGGAAGTCAAAGTTGTGGAAGGCACAATCGCCCGGCTTTATGTCACTAAAAAGTTTAGGGGCAAAGGCGTTTCCACTTTACTGCTGAAAAGAATCCAACATTGGTTTAATGCAAAGAAGGTTAAATACGTAGATATTTGCGTCTTAGCTAAAAATATTAAAGCCATGGATGTTTATAAAAAATGGGGATTTAAACCTTTTGTGGTGGTGATGCAAAAAGCTTTTTAAAAAAATTTTTATATAAAAGAAGTCTCGTTTTAAACGGGGCTTCTTTTGTTTTAGAAACTATTCTAAAATAATTTGTTAAATTTTTTTCAAAAGATTGATTTTATTTTACAACTGGGCAATCAATATCACAGACATATCCCCCAATACCTTTATTTGCTTGAGATGTATTTATTTCACCAGAATCACATTTTCTATTGCCGCAGCAATCCCCAGGACAGGAATATTGAAAATCATAAGCCAGGTTTGATATTTCGTCTTCTTCGCAAATTTTATTTCCACAATATTCCTTAGTGTAATCTTTCAATATTTTGATATATGACCCAGTCACTGAATTACCCTTGAAGGTGATATTTGAACTTTTCGGTGTTTTATTGGTTTGATCAGTGCTGTCATATATTTCAAATCCATAACCCGTCACTGTTCCTTTCTCACTTAATCTTACATTTATGGTATTGTTTTCAATCAGCACATTTTGTGAATTACGGACTAAGATACCAGCTGCCCGCTGTGGTCGGTCTCCTTCATTAGTATATTTATCCAGAATATTCCCAGATTGGAGATTGTTGTTTCTTATATTTATATTATAGTTCCCCCAGAAAAGTTGTATGCCCCAATTCTGTTCGCCTTTATCAATTTTGTTACTATTTCCTTCCAGAGTAAGATTTGTTGAATTTTGGATGCGATACATTCCATTGTAAATATAATTATTTTTTATAACTACATTTTCAATTTTTCCGGGTGAATAAAGATCGGTTTTTATTGGATAGGATATGCTACACGAAGTAGGAGAACCAAATCTTAAAACAGCTCCAAAGTTAAACTCGTTTGTTGGGAAAAATGTTTCACAATTCTGTCCGGGTGATGTCAACGGACTTGAACAGGGATTTTTTGGATTTATTGTCATTGGCTGTAAAGAAAATCCTTCCAGAGTTAAGTTACTTGCGCCATAAATACCGCCATAAATTACGCATTTTTGTGTGGCAGTGCAAATAAGGTCAACATTGTCTTTTAAGGAAATAAAGAAATCAGATCTTGGATCTTTTAGATTATAATATTCCCCGGGCAAAACATAAACTATTGCAGGAGGAACTGCATTGTAAATCGCCAGATTTATGTTCAGCTTAGGAGCAGCGAGCGTCCCGGGATTATTGTCATCACCTGTACTACTTACATAGTAGATGTTTTTTGTTGCCTGCGGAGGGGTTGTGGAAATTAGACATTTACCATTTTGACATCCTGCCGGACAATTATAATCAAAAACTCCTACAAAATTGCCGTGTTGTAAAGGGTCGTATAAACTTTTAATTAAGCCAGTGCTATTACATTGGAGATATCCTATGGGTAGATCTTTTAGACAAAGAAATTGTTTTAAAGTATCTTTAACACAAGATGATTTCAAATTGATATTCTCTCCGTTAGCTTTTTTGGCATTAACCCAGTTTGCAGAATAGAAACTTAATGGATTTGTAGATGGGTAGCTTAAGGGGCCAGAAGTACAAGCCTGTGCTTCGGCTACTGCAGATAAATTAAACCCCCGAAAATAAAGTTCGCCAATATTCAAAACGCACCTATCAGCGCCGACAGATAGCGATCCTCCTGCTACTTCGGCTCCTTTTACCAGTGCCATTTCCCACAAGCAGTTTCTATCTGCTACGCAGGAATCTTTGTCAGCGTACTGTCCGCAGTCTGTGCCACCAAGGGAAGTGACCTCTGTTAAATCCTTACCCGTAAGAAGAACTGCTCTGTGTTCAGGAGTAGGTAGTATGGCAAAAATAATCCAGCCGATGGCCAGCAAAACCAGAGTGGCAATAACCACGTGGGTTTTAGTAATTATTTTGGTGGAAGTTTGTGTTTTCATAGGTTTAGAAGTTATTTTTTTTCATAAATATAGTAGTTTAAATTTTTATCAGAGTTTTATTACTTTTAAAATTAATGTATATCTTTTACCTTCATACCTACCCATTCTGCTACTACCTCTTTAACATGTTTAGCATCAACAACTGGCAATTTAGTTTTACTATTATTGGCTGCTTTTTGGGCAGCTCCATGCAAAAGGCCAACTGCGTGTTCATGGGCTGAACCGCGCTCTACATTCACCATGGCTGCGGCTTCGTCCATTAGATCAATTGCCTTATCTGGCAAGTGTCTGCCTTTAATATATTCTTGAGATAATCTTACTGCGATAGCAATAGCTTCATCACTAATTTTTACTTTGTGATAATCTTCATAATTTTTTCTAATTCCCTGTAAAATTTTAATAGATTCTGCCACGGTCGGTTCATCAACTAAAACCACCTGGAAGCGTCTTTCCCAGCTTTCGTCTGGTTGAATATACATTTCATATTCCTTTTGGGTTGTGGCTCCAATCAATTGCAAGTCACCGCGAGCCAAAGCAGGTTTAAGAATATCGGCTAGATTAATTGCTCCTTCAGTACCTTTTGTCTGGGTAACAGTGTGGATTTCATCTATAAAAAGAATAATCTTGCGTTTATTGTTTTTTATTTCCTGCACTATTCCTTTAATCCTTTGTTCAAATTCTCCACGATACTTTGTCCCCGCCAATAACTCAGAAACCTGTAAAAGCAAAATTCTTTTATTTAGCAAAATCTCAGGCACAGCGCCAGAAGCAATCCTATTAGCTAAGCCCTCAACTACTGCGGTTTTGCCCACGCCTGGCTGGCCAATCAGAATCACATTATTTTTAGTCCTTCTGGTTAAAATTTGAGTAACTCGATTTATTTCCTCATCACGTCCAACTACGGGATCAATCGTACCTTGGCGCGCTTGCGCTGTCAGATCTACAGCGTATAGGTCTAGATTTTTAGTTTGACTAAAATGTAATCCTACCCCAGCATACTTTTTATAAAAATAAAAAATAATGACGAAAAGTATGGCCACTAATAAAAGTAATTGAATTTGGCTATTGGTTATCATATTATTTATATTATAACATGTCTTAATAATTATTTAAATTGGGTTATTGCCGGAATTTTAAAAGAAGTCTCGTTTTAAACGGGGCTTCTTTTATTTTTAGACAATTTTGTTTGGAAGTGATAAAATTGATGATGAAATTGGATATTGGAAATTAGATATTGGAATTTATCATATTTCAAATCACCAATTTCTAGTTTCAAATTTCTAATTACCAATTTATGCGTCAAATTGCAGATCTACATATCCATTCCAAATACTCGCGCGCTTGTTCGCAAGATTTAATATTGCCAAAAATTGCGGAGTGGTGTGGCTATAAAGGAATTGATATTGTGGCTACCGGTGACTTTACTCATCCGGCCTGGTTTAAGGATATCAAGGAACAATTAGAGCCAATGGGGGAAGGGTTATTTGAATTGAAAAAAGAAATTTTCTCAAACCGAAGAAGCGATTGGCCCCAAAGGGGCAAGCAAATCGCTTCTTCGGGGCGCAAAAATACTAAATTTATTTTAGGTACTGAGATTTCCTGTATTTACAAACAAGGTGACAAATGTCGGCGCATCCACATTAATATTTTTTTTCCGGAAATAAAAAACATTGAGCAGTTTAATTCTGTTTTGGAAAAAATGGGTTGTAATTTAAAATCCGATGGTCGGCCCATAATTGGCTTGACTTCAATTGAATTAGCCAAAGTGGTTTTTAGTATAAATGAAAAAGCCATGTTAATTCCTGCCCATGCCTGGACACCCTGGTTTTCTATTTTTGGTTCTAAATCCGGTTTTGATTCAATTGAAGAATGCTTTGGCAAATATGTTAAAAATATTTTTAGCATTGAAACTGGCCTTTCCTCTGACCCGCCAATGAACTGGCGCTTATCAGCTTTGGATAAAATTACTTTGGTTTCCAATTCTGACGCGCATTCCTTGCCAAATTTGGGACGCGAAGCCAATGTCTTTGACTTTGAAAATGTTTCTTATGATGAAATTTATCAGACCTTAAAAAATCAGGACAAAAAGAAATTTTTATACACCATTGAATTTTATCCAGAAGAAGGCAAATACCACTATGACGGTCATGCCAGCCACAATTATTCTTTAACGCCCAAAGAAACAAAAAAGAATAAAGGCATTTGTCCTGTTTGTAAAAAACCTTTGACTATTGGTGTTTTGTATCGGGTAGATGATTTGGCTGACAGAGAGGAAGGCGAATTAGACAAACATATTCCTTATAAAAGTCTAGTGCCTTTGCAAGAAATTATTGCCGAGGCCGTTGATGTGGGTAAAAATTCTAAACGCGTGCAAACAGAATATTTTAACATTATAAAAAAAGCCGGCACAGAATTTGCCGCTTTGCTGGATCTAAGTTTTGAAGAATTAAAGGGAATAACTTTGCCTGAAGTTGTAGAGGCAATCAAAAGAGTGCGAGAAGGCAAATTAATTATTGAGCCGGGTTATGATGGTATTTATGGCAAAGTAAAAATTTTTAATGACAAAGAAAGAAAAGGATTTGAACAAGCAAAGCTAATTTGATCAATTATGTAAAAGCAAGACCCTCTTACTTTAATGTGAGAGGGCCTTTTGTTTTATCTTCTTCTCTTTTTTGCTTTTTTTGCTTTCCTTGCAACCTTTTTCTTTGCTTTTTTCTTTGCCATTGATGTAGAGTTAATTCTTAAAAGTTAAAAATTTTGTTTCAAAAATTTTTCTAATTTAATTATAGCATTTTTTTGTCAAGAAAAATAATATTTTTATAAAAAATCTGTGGATAACTTTTTTAAAAACACAAAAATCAAAAGTCAAAAATTAGGATGGTATTTAATTAAATTTTGGTGTTTGACAAAGAAAAAATTTTTTGCTATACTATTTATAATCCTTGAAAGGATTTTTTTATTTAAAATTTAAAAATTTTGGGACTCAATAAAAGTTAAGAAGAGGGTCCCGCCCAGATACAAGTTTAAGTGTAGTTACGTTTAATTCGTATTTCATCTTAATACTATAAAATACGTATGTATGGTTTAATACATAGACTTGTATCTGGGCCGGTAGCTCACCTGGTAGAGCGCCTCGTTTGCACCGAGGAGGTAGCGGGTTCGAGTCCTGTCCGGTCCACTAAATAAAACGTTCCACAATATGTGGGACGTTTTTGGTTTGAAAAAGATTATTCAATGCCTTGTCTATGATTAATTACGCATAAGACAGATTTTCTACTTTCAGTTAGTCTCTTGTGTAATGTATTCCATTTTGGCATATTACACTATGGAATGTAATATTTAAATATTAAGGAAACAAGTATGAGTAAAACGATTTATTCAAAAGACCACAAATTTTTAGTTGAACAATTAAAAAAGGCTAGAATTGAATCGGGTTTAGACCAAGAAAAGGTAGCGGAACTTTTGGGCAAAACTCAATCTTTCATCTCAAAAATTGAGGCAGGCCAAAGAAGAATAGACATCGTTCAATTAAAAGAATTTGCAAGGACTTACAAAAAGTCGCTTGATTATTTTATTAAGAAATAAAAATGACCATTACTCTGAGAAAATTAAAAGAACAGTTAGAAAAGATTAAGGTGTTAGGTTTTATTAAAACTCATAGAGCTCACGATACTGGTATTGGTAAAACTCTTGAGGACATTTTGGGTATTAAGGAAAATAACCTGCGCCTTCCCGATGTTGGTAATGTCGAATTAAAAGCTAAAAGAATAGACTCAGGCAGTATGCTTACTATTGCTACAAAATCACCAGAACCAAAGGGCGTTAATAAAGTTCTATTTGGAAAATACAAGTATTTAGACAAAGAAGGACAATTTAATTTACACTCCACTGTTTGCGGGTCTCGCAAAAATCCTCAATCGTTTAAAGTTGTTTTCAAAAACGATCGCCTCGTACTCAAAAATAAATCCAATATCGCGGCTTATTGGCCAGTTTCAATTTTTGATGATGTTTTGAAGGCAAAATCAAATAAAATTTTATTGGCTTTTGCGGAAACAAAAGGTAAAAGAAAAACTAAAAATGAGAAGTTCCATTTTACGGGAGCTTATTTGCTTTCAAATCTTAATATCAATAAATTTAAGTCTGCTATTGAAAGCGATAAATTGAAAATTGATATTAGGATAGGCGTTTATAGAAGCGGAAAGAATAAAGGAAAATACCACGACCATGGCACAGGTTTTAGGATAAACAAAAGGGATTTTTTACATCTTTTCGATAATTTCATTCAAATTATTTAGTCTCTTCTCAAAATAACAATGCTCTCCTTGTTCATTGTTTCCTCTAATGCTCCGACAATGTTTGTGGGTGAATTTTTGATAGGCATTCTCTTGCCAGGGATATTTCTTACAAAAATATCTTCACAAGTAAAGCCAATTTTTTCGCCTAATTCGGCGATTATAAAATCAGTCGGTATTCTGACTTGTTTTACAAGCCGATTGCCAACTACCAAGCAAAAATATTTTTTAGACTTGAGTATTTTATATGCTTGTTTTAGACAATCATTTAAGCCAATATAAAAGCTTAAAACATCTTTAGCTCTCTTTTTATCTATTTTTGCAATTTTATCTAAAGAATCTTTCAAATAATTTGAATTTAATGAGTGTTCAAGCGTTTTGGTTGCTTTTCCGCCAAGTAATTCATTGTCTACACCAGAAGCCTTGTTGGGATTTTCAAAAATATCTATCCATTGCGCAGACAAACGAGAAAATTGACCATATGCAACAGTTGTTCTGCTGTCCCCATAGGGTGGCGAAGTGACAATACAGTCAATCGAATTTTTTTTTATCCCATTGTTTTTGGAAGAATCACCGTAAATTACTTTAGTCCAGGTTTTTTTATTTGCGTCTTTGTAGAAATCAGTCATTCCTTTAATATTCGCTTCCGTTTTCTTTTTAAAAATTCCCAAAACATCAGGATTATAATTTTCTAATTTTTCTTTTTTTATCCTAACGAGTTTAAATTCACCACTTTTTGTGTTCGAAGACAATCTCACGGTTTCACTGAAGGAAACCATAAAATAATTTCGTATATTTTCATCTTGTATTTTTGAAATCGCTTCTTTGATTTTTGCCAATTGGATAATAACTTTTTCTTTGAACCAAAAATCAATATTATTAAAATTCGGCTTTTTAATTTCTTGATCTTTTATTTTCTCAATTTCTAAAAGGAGTTTAAAATATTCATTTGTAAGTTTAGAAGGGTTGATTGGCGTTGTTTTGGCTTTTGCTAAAAAGATCGCAAAAGGGTTTAAGTCAATACCATAAGCATTTCTGCCCAAAAGCTTACTTTCGATTAATGCGGAACCGGACCCGCAAAAAATATCACAAATCGTTTCTCCTGCCTGACTATAATTTTCTAAAAGTCGCCTTGCAACTTGCGGAATAAACATTGCCGGATATGTATGTATTCCGTGGGTGTAAGTTTTTGTATTTTCTCCCTTATAATCCCATGAATAATCTATTCTCCTAATATATTTTTCGTCTTTAACTTTTTCTTTTTCGATTTGCGTTTCTAGATTTCTAATGATTTTTACAACAACTCCTCTGATTTCTACTTCCTCTTTAAAAATTGGGAAGAGAGTAGGGTTTGCGGGTTGTAATCTAATTCGATCTTTTTCCTTGTAAATTTTTTTAAGAGTGGCCTCGTTATCGTCAATTATTGCGACAATGGTTTGACCGTTATCGGCAAATTCTTGCTTTCTGATAATTACAATATCACCGTCAAAAATTCCCTCATCAATCATGCTATTGCCTTGCACTCGCAATGCGTAATTTTTGCCATACTTTCCGACTTCATCTCTTGAAACAGTTATTGTTTCGCCCGGGATTTCAATTGCTTCGATAGGTTGTCCTGCGGCAATTGTTCCGACCAAAGGGACTTCAATTGTCGCTTTATTATTTATTTCAGATATTGCCCTTGGCTGGTTATTTTCTTTTTGTAAATAGCCGCCTTCTTGGAGTTTTTTAACATGGTGATGAGCGGTAGAAACAGAGGACAGTTTGAGATGTTTCTTTATTTCTTCAAGAGACGGAGAAATACCCCTCTTTTTCTTGAAAGAAGTTATAAAGTCAAGGGTTTGTTTTTGGCGTTTTGTAAGCATAAGTTTATTGCTATTGACTTTCGATTTATTTTCTACTACACTTTAATTATAGGTTATCAATGAATAGTCGTCAATAGATAATCTATGCGGATAAATAATTATCTGAATGGTCGATGCGGATATAAAAAAATTAAACAATAATTAAATTATTATGGCCAAATCAACTATTAATTTACCAGACGGCACGATTATTACTGTTGATGGTAGTCCAGAGGAAATCAAAAAAATCCTCTCTATTTATCAACTTGAAAAGACAAAAAGTTTAACCAAAGAAAAGAAAAGCACTGGGAGAGAAAAAGATGAAAAAAAATCTGAACAAGACATTGTTCTTGAAGTCATTAATTACATCAAAAACTGTGAAGAGGCCGATGCAATTGAAGAAAAAATACTCGATAGGTCAAGTCAGGTTGATAGAGTTCTTTTGTCTTTGTATGTTGCCGATAAATTGGAAAGTAAACTTTCTTTATCGTCGGGCGATATTCATTCTATTTTGAAAGAATTAGGAATCAAGATAGCCCTTCCTAATATTTCAAATACATTGAGGGGGACGGCTTCTAAATACGTTATGGGGGATAGACAACTTAAAAAGGGGTCGGGAGTGGTTAAATATCAAATCTCTCGTCCGGGTAGACAGTATATTATAAAGATTTTAAAAGATGGACAATCGTAAAAAGTTTTTAACGAAATTAAGTCAAGATAACCCAACTAGATTAGAACAAGCCATTGCCTTGCTTTGGTACTACAACGTAAAACAAGAATACGAGGAACGATCCGCCTCTGATTTAGTGAGTGATCTTGAAGAAGATTCTTTTGGCCGTCCAAACATTACGAAATTGAGAGCCGGTCTTAAGAAAAGTAAATTAACTGTGTCAGGTTCTCGTCCTGATACTTTTCGTATTAATGCCGGACGCTTTTCAGAATTAAGTAAAAAATATGGGCACTTAATTAATTTTGTCGAAACAGAGGTTACCTCGTCAGTGTTGCCAATAGAATTTTTTCAAGGGAAGCGCATATATCTTGAAAGGATGGCAAATCAGATTAATGGAAGTTATGATTATGGGTTCTATGACGCTTGTGCGGTAATGATAAGGCGTTTAATGGAATCGTTAATTATTGAAGTTTTTTTTCATCAAAATAGAACATCAGAGATTAAATTGAATAATGTAATTCTTCCATTAGATAAATTAATAAATAAAATTATAAACGACAACCAAGTTCAGCTCGGTAGAAATATTCCAAAAGGAATGAATTTAATTAAAGACTTTGGGGATACTGCCGCACACGATAGAACATATATTACACGACAAGAGGATATAGATGATAACAAAAATAGTATAAGAAAAGTAATCAATGAATTATTAGTATTATCGGGTATTTTAAAATAATTATATTATTAAAATTTTAATGCGGCGTGCCAGTTTCACTGGCATGAAATTCGGCGGTGGCGCAGTCATGATTTCGTTTAAATTTGTTCGACTTTTATCAATAAACACGACAAAATAAAAACGTTCCAGTTTCCTGAAACGTTTTTTAATTATTTTTGTTATTGGATCGTTTGTTTGGGCTTTTTGAATTTTTTTACCAGCCATTTAGCTAGACGGTAAATTAAATAAATTAAAATTAAATACGGGATTAAACTAATAAGCAAGAAAATAATAACAATAATGAAGTTAACAAAATTTTGCAAACTCACTATTAATTTTTTAACTGTTTCTTTAACTACCACCCAAGGCTGCCATTTTTCAGCAGGCAAAGTAACTTTGGCTTCGCTAGAAATATTGATCGCAATGGTAGCCATTTCGGTTTGATTGTCTAGGTATCTAAGTCGGCCTTTAATCATTTCAATTTCACCTTGAACCTGATCAAGCTTATCCCTGACAGCAATTATTTCTTCTACGTCTTGCGCGCGTTTTAATAATTCCAGATATTGGGCCTCAACAGCCTGATTATGAGTTAAACTTGCCTGCAAGTCAACATATTCTTCAGTTACTTCACGGCCATTAATATCTTCACGCTCCACTAATTTGGCCAAAGATTTAATTTTACTGATTATACTTTCAAAACTATTAACTGGTACTCGGATAATGATATTGGCGTATTTTTGACCTTTTTCATTTTCTGTCATGCTGGAATTTTGCACAAAACCATTGACCAAGACTGCTTCATTGGTAATTTGGCCGACTGTTTTATTTACATCATCAACAGTTATGTCCAAACTAGCTGTTTTGATTACTTTTTTTTCAATACTGCTTGCAGTTGTTGAGCTATCAAGATTTACATCTTCCGCTGTTTTAACCATTGCTCTCTCTGATTCTAAAAGCGCCATGCTGGGCGCGCTTATACCAAGGCCAGCTTCGCCATAATAACCTGGTTGGGCAGTGGTTGTTGCTTTTTTACTTTGGTAAAAAGCAAAAATAATTAAGAGTAAAACAATTATGACAACAATTACAATAATAATAGCCCAAAGAAATTTTTTGCCCAGATCCCATATTTTTGCAGTGATTTGTTGTGGATCCATAAAGTTAGTTGTTAATTATTAAGTAATTTTACTGATTTTAGTATAGCAAATATAGGTAAATTATAAAACTTTTCTTTTTGACATTTTCCTTAATTTTGGCTAAAATATTGAATATCAGAATAAAAATTAATTTTAAAATAATGATCGAGAAAAAATCGCAATTTGCCCAAAAAGAAGAGGAAATAATGAGGTTTTGGGAAGAGAAAAAAATTTTTGAAAAAACTTTGGAGAAAAAAAGTCCAAAGGGTGACTTTGTGTTTTTTGAAGGCCCACCCACAGCCAATGGCAAGCCAGGCATTCATCATGTTTTAGCCCGCGTTTTTAAAGATTTAATTCCACGTTATAAAACCATGCAGGGCTACAAAGTGCAGAGAAAAGGCGGCTGGGACACCCATGGCTTACCGGTAGAATTGCAAATTGAAAAGGAATTAGGCATTTCAGGCAAAAAAGAAATAGAAAAATTAAAACCAACTATTAAAGCCAGCATAGAATATTTTAATGAACTATGTAAAAAAAGCGTTTGGCAATATAAAGAGGACTGGGAAAAACTTTCCAAACGCATTGCTTTTTGGCTGGATTATGAAAATGCTTATGTTACTTATAAACCCGAATACATTGAATCTTTATGGTGGATAATTAAGCAGATTTGGAATAAGGGTTTGCTGTACAAGGGTTTTAAAGTTGTGCCTTATTGCACGCGTTGCGGCACTACACTTTCTTCACATGAGGTTGCGCAGGGTTATAAAGAAGTTGAGGAAAATTCAGTTTATTTAAAATTTAAATTAAAAAAAGGCCAGAAATTTAACCATTATAAAGCTGATGACAATACTTTTATTCTTTCTTGGACAACCACGCCCTGGACTTTGCCAGGCAATGTGGCTCTGGCAGTGGGGGAAAATATAGATTATGTCATGATTAAAATTAACAAAGAAAATTTGATTATTGCCAAGTCAAGATTAAATGTAATTGACAAATTAAATCAGGAATATCGGGCAGAGGAATATTTTATGGGTAGTGATTTGGTCGGCTTGGAATATGAACCGCTTTACCCAGATGTTATCCCAGAGGAGACAGAAAATTTAAAAAATGCCTTCAAGGTTTATGCGGCTGATTTCGTGTCAGTAGCCGAAGGCACTGGCGTAGTGCATACGGCTGTGATGTATGGCGAAGATGATTATGAATTAGGCGAAAAAGTTAAATTGCCTAAATTTCATTCTGTTGATGAGCAGGGCAGATTTAATCGGGCCTTGGCTGAATATAATTTGCTTGATAAATATGTTAAAGCCGAAGGCACGGAAAAAATAATTATTGATTATTTAAAGGCAAAGAATTTTTTGCTAACTGAAGAAATGTATAAGCATGATTATCCATTTTGCTGGCGCTGTGATACGCCTTTGCTTTATTATGCCAAGCCCTCTTGGTTTATAGAAATGACTAAGGTTAAAAAAGAACTGCTGGCCAATGCTGAAAAAATTAATTGGATTCCTGCATATATTAAAGCCGGCAGGTTTGGCGAGTGGCTGGAAGGCGTGAAGGACTGGGCTTTTTCCCGTGAAAGATACTGGGGTACGCCTTTGCCCATCTGGCTATGCCCTAAATGCGAGCAGGCGAATTGTGTCGGCAGTTATGAAGAATTAGAGAAATTATCTGGTAAAAAATTAAACAAAGATTTTGATCCGCACCGGCCATTTATTGATGACCTGGAATTAAATTGCCAATGCGGCCATAAAATGAAAAGAGTGCCTGAAGTGGCGGATGTTTGGTTTGATTCTGGCTCTATGCCCTTTGCTCAATGGCATTATCCTTTTGAAAATAAAAAGCTTGTTGATAAAGAAAAACAATTTCCCGCTGAATTTATTTCGGAAGCAATTGATCAGACCCGCGGCTGGTTTTATACCTTGCTGGCGGTTTCAACGCTATTAGATAAAGGAGCTCCTTTTAAAAATGTAATTTGCCTGGGCCATATCAATGATAAGTTCGGCAAGAAAATGAGCAAGTCAAAAGGCAATATTGTTGACCCCTGGTATATTATAAATAAATACAGTTCTGATGCCTTGCGCTGGCATTTATATACGATTAATCAGCCAGGTGATGCCAAGAATTTTGATGAAAAGAATGTTGATGAGGTGGTAAAAAAAGTTATTTTAATCTGGCAAAATATTATTAAATTTTACCAGCTCTATGCTGACAAAAAAGTTAAACCAGCTCAAGATTCACAGCAAATTTTGGATAAATGGGTGCTGGCCGAATTTAATCTCTTGATTAATCAAGTTAGTCAAAATTTGGATCAATATAATATTATTGATGCAGCCAGAAAAATCCAGGATTTTATTAATAATTTTTCCACCTGGTATTTGCGACGCAGCAGAGATAGATTTAAAGGTAATGATCTGAAAGATAAAAATGCTGCTTTAGCCACAACGCAGTATATATTACTAAATTTAAGTAAGCTCTGTGCGCCTTTTGTGCCATTTTTGGCCGAGGAAATATACCAGGAAATAAAGGGTGAAAAAGACAGTGTACATTTGGAAGCTTGGCCGCAAGTTGCCGCTGAACTGATTGATAATAAGCTGCAGGAACAAATGGAAACAATCAGAAAAATTATTGAGCAAGCTTTATCAGTACGGGCTGAAGCAGGAATTAAGATTCGCCAACCTATAAGCAAACTTTATCTTACTAAAAAATCATTAGACGAGGAATTATTATACCTGATTAAAGACGAAGTTAATGTTAAGGAAATTATTATCGCAGATAAATTACCAAGTGGAGAAAATTTAAAAATTGGTGCTGATGAAAATTATAAAGTTTGTTTAGACATTGAACTGACTGAAGATTTAAAGCTGGAAGGTAATGCTCGAGAACTGATTAGACAGATTAATGCCCAGAGAAAAGAAATGGGTTTATCGATCGGCGATTTAGTTGAGGTCACTTATGAAACAAAATCAAAAGTATTGACGCAAATGATTAATAAATTAGGAGAAGAAATTAAAAAGAATACTTTAACTAAAGAATTGGTAGAGGGTAAGGGGAAAGAAGAATTAGAAATAAATGGGGAGAAGATTAAAGTTGAGATAAAAAAATAAAATAATTTATTCCCCACTTTAGTGGGCTGGCTAAAGCCAGGTATAAAGTTTTAAAAATATGACTATCAAAGAAATTTATAATTTAGCCGTTAAATTGGGGATTGAAAATGATTTGCGTGGCAAGCAGGCGGTTTTAAAGCATTTGAAAAGAGTTAAAGAAAAATATGAGAAATTGCCCAAAGATAAAAAGGAAAAGTTTGATTTGGAAAAATTAACTAATCCTTATTCTGACACCAGGATTTTGTACGAATCAAAAAAGAAGAAAGAAATTAAGAAGGTTTTAGTCGGTATTGATATGGAAGGCGAGGAATTGCTTTTGGCTGATAAGTTGGGAGTTGATTTGGTAATTGCGCATCACCCAGAAGGCAAGGCATATGCAGATGTACATGAGGTTATGCATTTACAAGCTGAAGTTTTGGCAAAATATGGCGTGCCAATTAATATTGCAGAAAGTGTTTTAAGGCCCCGCATCTCTGAAGTCACACGTGGCGTGGCACCAATTAATCATCAGAGAGCAGTTGACATGGCCCGGCTCTTAGATATGAATTTTATGTGCGCTCATACAGTTTGTGATAATTTAGTAGCCAATTTTTTGAAAAAAGAAATTGATAAGAAGTTAAAAGATTTAGAATACGTTGAAGAGGTAATGAATTTATTGCATTCAATTCCAGAATATCAGGAGGCTGAAAAAATAGGCGCTGGACCGCGGCTTTTTAGCGGCAGTGAAGAAAATAGGGCTGGTAAAATTGCTTTAACTGAAATTACCGGCGGTACAGAAGGTTCAGCCAAGATTTATGATAAAATGGCACAGGCAGGGATTGGCACGATCATTGGCATGCATATGTCAGAAATGCATAAAAAAGAAGCAGATAAAGCCCATATTAATGCAGTTATGGCAGGCCATATGTCTTCTGACTCAATCGGCGTTAATTTATTTTTAGACCAATTGGAGAAAAAAGGCATGCAGATTATTCCCACTTCTGGTTTAATCAGAGTTTCTAGGAATAAAAAGAAATAATCCTTCTACGCTTATAGCTTCGAAGGATAAAAAAATCACGTTCCGCGTACGGAACGTGATATTAACTAGCCATTCCTTAATCGGCAACGGCTATTACTGAGGTAAATGGAGACTTAGGCTTATCTTTTGCTTTAATAGCTGCTTGATTCAGCAGATAATAGAAGATAATTTGTTTATCTTCATATTTAATTCTAGCATTTTCAATCTGGGAAGGTAGCAAGAAATTATAATAAAATTCTTTCTTGCGGATCCACTGTTCTTTCCTTATCGACTGTCCAGATGCCAGGTAAAAAGCCTTGTAAGCAATTCCCCGATCGACAAAGTTAAAATGCGCAATCGGGGTTTTAATTTCAAAAAGATGTCCAGATTGCTCGAAGATTAATTTTTTAATTTCCTCTTCTTCCCTTTCTGGTTGCTTGACAAAAGAGCGAGTATCAGTAGTAAGCTGGAAAATGCCACCAGGCAATTGGTATTCATCATTATTTTTTCTGACGAGTAAGATGCCTTTTTTAAAACTGTGAAAAATGCCAACTAAGCATAGCTCATTTTGGCCTAAAGACTTATTTGGAGTTTTGTCCCTTGAAGATTCATCAATTTTGCGGTTTTCCATTTTTGTCCTCCATTTATTGTGAAATCAAAGTACGATAAAACTATATAAACATATTAAGTTAAAATTTATTTCTTGTCAAATTTAATATATGGAACTTTTAGCGCCAGCTGGCAATTTGATTAAAATGAAATATGCCATTGAATATGGGGCAGATTCAGTTTATCTGGGGCTGCCTGATTTTAGCTTACGTGCCAGAATCAATGATTTTACGCCAGCTAAACTTAAAGAGGCAATTAAATATGCGCACCAGCGCAAGAAAAAGGTCTATGTTACAGTTAATATTTATGCTCATAATTATCATTTGACAAATGCAGTCAAGACCTTAAAATTATTAAATAGATTAAAGCCAGATGGAGTGATTATTTCAGACCCAGGAATTTTGACGCTAGCTAAAAAATATTTATCAAAAATTGATCTGCATCTTTCCACGCAGGCCAATTGCACCAACTGGCAGGCAGCTAAATTTTGGTACCAGCAGGGAATTAAACGCATAATTTTAGCGCGAGAGTTAAGTTTAAAGGAAATTGCTGAAATCCATAAAAAGGTACCACAATTGGAATTGGAATGCTTTGTTCATGGCGCCATGTGCATTTCCTATTCTGGCCGCTGTCTTTTGTCAGCCTATTTTAATAAAAGAAGCGCAAATTTGGGTGATTGTTCCCATCCTTGCCGTTGGGCTTATAAATTATATCTGGAAGAGGTAACCAGGCCAGGCCAGTTTATACCGGTTGAAGAGGATAAACATGGCACTTATATTTTAAGTTCAAAAGATCTCTGCATGATTAAGTATTTGGATCAGCTGGTTAAAGCCGGAGTTAAGCATTTTAAAATTGAAGGCAGGACCAAGAGTATTTCGTATTTAGCTAATGTGGTGAAAATTTATCGAGAGGCAATTGATGTATATAAAAAAAGTAAGCCCAATCAATTTCGGATTCGGAAGATCAATGATTTATTTAAAGAATTGCATAAAATTTCTAATCGGGAATTTACCACCGGATTTTATTTTGGCACGGAAAAGCTTAAAATGCAAAAATATGACGCGCCATATGTGCGGCCTGATCTGGTATTTTGCGGGGAAGTTTTAGAACGCAAGAACGTGACTAAAAGCGCCTGGCAGTATAAAGTTAAAGTTCATAATGTGATTAAAATTGGCGACCAAATAGAATTTATCTCGCCGCAAAAAGAGAATTTTAAAATGCCCATCCCTACAATTTACGATTTAGATAAAAAGGAATATGTGACTGAAGTCCATGGGGGACAAGATAAGGCAATTTTGCTACAATTAAATAAAGAGATGCCGGTGATGACGATATTGAGAAAGAAATTGGAAATACGAAATAAGTAATATGGATATGATTATTATTAAAGAATCTAAAGAACCATTAGTTGATCTGAAAAAATTTTGTCCTGGTGTGATAATTGATTTGGCGAAATGGAGAAGAAAAAAAGAAAAGACCGCCCATTTAAGGCGTTCTGTGGCTAAAATGATTAACAAAGCCAAAAATTCTTTGCCCAAGGGCATGACTTTTATTATCGGCGATGCTTGGCGGCCGCAATATGTGCAAGAAGAAATTTATCAGAGTTTTATAAAAAGATTTACTAGAAAAAATCCTGCCTGGACTAAATCCAGAATTATTAAGGAAGTAGATAAATATGTAGCGCCAGCAGAGGGCAAGTTTGCTTCTGGCCACATGACTGGCGGAGCAGTTGATATCAGACTGATAAAAAATGGTCGCAGAGTGCCAATGAAAAGTAAGAGATTCACTTATCAGGAAAATGCCTTGTCAGTACAGCCCAAACTCCCAAAATATATTCAGGGAAATAGGCAAACAATGTTTACAGCCTTACTGAAAGCCGGTTTATCAAATTATCCCAAAGAATATTGGCATTGGTCATACGGCGATATTCAGTGGGCGCAAAGGAACAAGAAGAAAATTGCCATTTATGGCGTTATTAAGAATATTTTAAAAGCCAATAGCTATTAGTCATTAGGCATTAGATATTGGAAGGGCGAAAACGTCCTTTGTCATCCCGAACAAAGTGAGGGATCTCAATGTACATAGAGATTCTTCGCTCCGCTCTGAATGACAATTCACGGACAAAGGGCGTTTTCGCCCGGATTAATAATAAAATGTTTTATGATAAGTTATATTAAAGGTAAAATTAATTATGTAGGTGCAAATTTTATTGAAGTTCTTGTTAGCGACCTTGGTTATAAAATTTTTGTAACTGATAATTTTTTAGATAAAGCTAAAGTCGGCAAGGAAATAGAAATTTTTACTCATCAGCATGTGCGCGAGGATGCTTTGGATTTATTTGGTTTTGATAATCGTGAGCAATTGGAGTTATTCGAGAAATTAATCGGAGTTTCCGGTATTGGGCCGAAAACTGCTTTAAATGTTTTATCAGTAGCAACAATTGAAGAAATTGAAACAGCAGTCATTCATGACGATGTTTCAGTTTTGACCAAAGTTTCCGGAATTGGAAGTAAGACAGCGGAAAGAATTGTTTTAGAATTAAAAAATAAATATAAAGGCAAGGCAGTGGCAAGCACAAAAGGAAGTAGTGGATCAGAAGACGCTGATGTGATTGATGCGCTGATAGGTTTGGGCTATGGAGCTGATGATGCCAGAACAGCTTTACGCCAGATTGATAAGGGTCTGAAAGGCGCTGATGAAAAAATAAAAGCGTGTTTAAAAATGTTGGGTAAATAGTAAATTGTCACCCTGAGCCTTCGGCTATGCTCAGGCTAAAGCTTAATAGTTTACAGTGAGCAAAGTCGAACTGAAGGGTGACAGTCATGGTTCGACTATGCTCACCATGACAGAACACATAACACATATGGAATTTAAAGAAATTACAAATAAAGAGCAATGGGATAATAAAATTGGCTCACAGAAAATGAGCCAGTTTTTGCAATCATGGGAATGGGCGGAATTTCAAAAAAGATTAGGCCGCCAAATCTGGAGTTTAGATTTAGATGGCGATTTTGTTTTGGTAATTAAAATGAATTTGCCTATGGAAAAAAATTATTTGTATATCCCGCGCACTGATTGTAATTTTGACGAGGCCAAAATTAAACTTTTAAAAGAATTAACAAAAAAAGAAAAAAGTATTTTTCTAAAAATTGAGCCACTTAGTCAAGACTTGGGCAGTTTTAACTTTAAAAAGGTAAAATCAGTCCAACCAGCTAAGACATTAATGTTGGATTTAAGTAAAAGTGAAGAAGAACTAATGGCTGGAATGCATCAAAAAACTCGATATAATATTCATTTGGCTGCTAAAAAAGGAGTCGCCCTAAAAATTTGTCAGACGGAAGAATTTCCCATTTTTTACGATTTATTAGTTGGTACATATAGGCGCAAAAGCAAGAAATTATATAGCCGCGAATATTTTCATAAACTTTACCATGATCATTTAACGAAAATTTATTGCGCCGAATATCAGGGAAAAATTTTATGCGCCAATATGATTGTTTTTTTTGCCGATACAGTGACATATTTGCATGGCGGTTCCAGTGAAAAAGATAAAAATATTATGGCTCCGCATTTATTGCAGTGGGAGACAATAAAAAAAGCCAAAGAGCTGGGCTATAAATATTATGATTTCTGGGGTATCGATGATCTAAAATGGCCGGGCGTAACCAGATTCAAAAAAGGTTTTGGCGGATTTGAAGTTTCTTACAGCGGGACTTGGGATATGCCAATAAATACTTGGTGGTATCGGGCTTATAAGTTTATAAGTAGATTTAGATAAATAAGATCTAAAGACACCCTGACTAAATGTCGGGGTGTTTTATATTTATATTATTGTTTTATTCTGTCTGGACCAGTCCTTTTCCTTTGGCTAAAGGATCATCATCTAAATTGGTCGTATAGCCTTGAAGAAGTTTGATTATTTGTCCTTTGGTTTGTATATCAACAGCAGTGAGATTTATTTCCGAGATTAAAGTTAATATTTTTTGCGCATCATTACCATTGGGAGTAATTGAAATACCAAAATTAGCCGTGGCGTCATTGATAGTGTTTGGGATGCGGGCAATGCGCCATGAAATTTCATTTGCTTCATTGCGATAAAAATCGCCAGTGGAAATATTTTCGCCACTTTCCAGATTAACATTGCTTGGCAGTTTTATTTTAACATCAATGTCCTGAATGTCATGCAGTGAATTGGTCAGATTTAAATAAACCTGATAAGTTGTTTTTTGTCCCACAATAGGCGGCAAGGGACCAAAACCAACTGTTTGATTATTATCAAAATAAAGCACTTTGGCCTGTAAATCTAGATTAGTATTGAGTTCATTAATGATTGTATTGCTTTGAGCAACTATTTCCGCCGGATTGTTATCAATTTGATTTATTTGGGTTTCATAGTAGCTTTTAACCAATAAATCTTCAGGTTTATATTTGGGTTGATAGTTTTTAAGATTAATCTGAAAGTTTATTTCCACTTCTTCTTCGGGCAATAATAGGGCTAAGGTAGGGATTTGGTCCTTAGTCCAAAAAATTTGGCTTTCTTCAATTATTCCCTTTGACTTATCAGTCAAGCTTGTCCAGTCAAGTAAAGTAGAATCCAAAACTGCCCTAACTTTTAAGTCACCTAGAGTAGATTTGCTTTTATTTTGTAAAACAATTAAATAATTTAAAGTCTCGCCAAAATTCACTGGTTTATTTTGATTAGAGCCGGAAATAATTAAATTTGTTAAAAGTTCGCCCTTTATAATCTCCATATTAAACTTTTCCTCTTTTTGCAGAAAGTAATCTTCAGCTGGTCCTTTTAATTTAAGCTGGGCGGATAATTCAAGCTGCTTACTTTCAGTCACATCAAATTTACCTTTTATTTTTATTTGTTTTTGTGCTTGGGGAGGAAGCATTTCAAAAGTCCAAGAGAGTGGGCTGGTTTGGTCTTTAATAGGCTCAATAACATTGCCTTTTTGGTTGTTTTCATCAATTATTTGGCTTTCTTGCAAAATAAATTCAGGAGGATAATTTAAATCTGCTTCCAGATCGTATAATTCTTGGTCTGCGGATTTATTAGTAACTTTTAAAATTATTTCTGTTTCCTCCTGGTCAGCGATTTGGGCAGCGTGTTCTATCTCTAAATTAAGTAGAGAGTCATTGACCTCTGTTGTAAAAGAAGCATTCTTTTGAAATTCCGAGCTAAAGTTGGCAGGCACATAGCTTAAAGTAGCAGAAATAGTTTGCTTGGAATTTATATCGCCGATTAGTCGCCCATTTATTTCTATAGTTTTACTTTGGCCAGAAAAAAAGTCATTAATTTTCCAGGTTTTAATATTTGAATTTAAACCAGTATTAAGATCATTTTCTTTTGCCACAGAGGGTAAGGTAGAAGTGTCAAAGATAAAACCATTAGGAAAATACACAATCAGCTGAGTTTTTGTTAAACTGGTTTCTTCTTGATTAGTAAATTTAATTTCATATCTGAATTTTTCCCCGGATTTTACAGAAAAAGGAGCTTTAATTTCCAAGCCCACTTTATTACTAGTAAATTTTGGTGTTGGTTGGAAAATAAGTAAACCCAAAAATGAAACAATTAATATGCAAGTAAGGATGATAATAATTAAAATAACAAGATTTCTGGTCTTGTGTTTATTTTTAAGCTCAAGCTTGGAAAGATTAGGCATTTTGCCGCTCGGTTCTTGATAAATGCTTTTTAAACTTTTTTCAATTTCTTTTTCACTAGGTATTTTTTTGTGGCTCAATATTTTTTCATTCTCTTTTGGAGGAACTTGATTTTCGGCGGTATTATTTGTTTTTTCTTTGGCCAGAACTTTTGTTTTCTTTTTCGTGAGAATCATACTATTTTAAACTATAAATAATAGCATAAAATTTATCCGTATCTAATACACTTTGGGTGGTAAATATATTTTCTTTTTTATTCAAATTGTCAGGATAAATAATTTGGTAGTTTAAGTTTTGAGGCAAGTTTATTTCGAGTGAAATAGGGTAATCTTTTTTACCTGATTGTTTTTGCCATAGAAGTGTGTATTTTTCAGTATCAATATCGTTAGGTAGATTTAATTTCTCTTTTAAATAGTTTAAAATCGCTAATGAATTTTCCTTATTTTCTAGATTTAAATTAAAAGGTAATTTATAGGAAAGTATAATTAATTGGCTTTGGCCAGGTTCAGTCTTTATCCAGTTGGCAAAAACTGTTTTATTGCTTTCAGTATAAATTTCAGTCTTGCTTAAAGGTTCTATGTTTTTGTTAAATTCTGCATTGGATAAATCCGGGTCGAGCTGATATATTTCAGGATCTATAGTGGTCAGTAATTCTGCAGGTATTTCACTAAAACCTGTAGCACTAAGTAATTCACTACCCTTGGGGACATAAATTCTTAAATAATCAATATTGGGCACACCGTAAAAATTTTCTCCCTCTTTGCCAGTGTGCGTTTTTTTAATTTGCAAATTATTAATAATAGAACCATCAGATTTTATGTCCACTTTTAAATCAACTAATTGTTCGATTTTGGCATCAGTTTTTTCACCAGCTATATTTGTACTGACAATTTCCAGAAAGTCTCGATCTGTATTTTTGATCTGGCCGCCCCAGTTATTATTTAAAACTAATCGTTCCAAGGCATAATTTGAAAAATAAAGCTGGATTTCTTTTTTCTCCAAGGAATTTAAAATTAATTCAAAAGTATCTGTAAATTTTTTTTGATTATAATTAAAGAGGGCGGCTAGAATTTTTGGGGTCAGATCAGCAATAATTTGTTTAGGCTTATTTACTTCCTTGTCATAATTCAATTCCACATTTTCCTGGATGACCTGGAAGAAATTTTGACTGGTTACGGTCAAATTGTATTGAGGTAATTCAATGGGCCCGACAATATCTAGTAAATTTTGTAAAAAAGTTGCATTGATAAAAATAATGCCATCAACAGACGGACCACCGCTTTTTTCATAAAACCAAGTAAGTTTTTCAGCCGAAGCAGGCAAATCAGCAAACCAATTAGCATCTTGAAATTCCCAGCGCTGATTTAATATGTTTAGAGGGGTTGGTGATTTAATATTTACTTTCAAGCCAGCTTTGAGATCATAAGGACCACCGCCGGGAATATCTAGCTTCTCAATGTTGCCGCGATCAATATCGACTAAAGCAAAGCTGCCTATAAATCCGCCCGTTGGCCTGATTTCATGGTTATTTTGGAAAAGGGCCAAATATCTTTTTTTACTCTCTTGTCCCAAAAATTTGGCGATAAGATCCGAATAATCGATAAAGGTAGAAATATTTTTTTCTAATAGAGGTAAAGCGTTTTGCAATGCTTGAATTTTCGTTTGATATTCAGGGGGTATTTGGTCAAGATAAATTTGTTCAAAATCTTGATTGGCAGAGACTATGTCCGGTAAAATAAGATTCAAGTTATCTTTTAAAATAGTGAGTTTGTCAGTGAGGGCTAGTTCTTGATGAGAATTTTCCAAATTTATTTTATCTAAGGTTGCCGTCAGCAAGGCAGCGCTCCTGGTTAATTTTTCGCCAAGATCAATTAATTTTTGGGCAGAGACAAACTGCTCGTTAATCTTGGGTGTAACTTTAATAATTTCTTCAATTAAGAAATTAATCTCATCAAATTTTTCTTTTGCTTGGCCAAAGTTTTCGCTGGCAGCCTTTAATTCCAGTTGTGTATAATACAAATCCTGAGCAGAAGCTGCTTTTTGGGAAAGAGTGAGATGGATGATTGCCTCTGATGTTTTTTGCAAAACATCATTTTTCTTACCCTGCAAATTTTGGTAATAGCCGTAAATTTGAAAGGGGGCGACAAAAATAAAGCAAAAAATCAAAAAGCACAGCAACGTCTTTTTCCAAGAAGCAGGGAAAACAAACCTGCCCAATCTAATTTCTACTGGTTGAAGCTTAGGGAATTGCCATTCAATATTGGGAAAATTAATCTCTGGGAATTTTATCCGCCAAGGATTTTTCGCGCGATGTCTTATTTTGGTCTCTTTCGGCTTTAATTCCTGGAGATTGGTTTGAATATTATGATAAAAGTTTTGAAATTTCTTGTTAATTTTTTTTGTTTTTTTAGAGAATTTGTGGAATATTTCAGCTGAAATCTTCTGAGCCACATTATCGGCTTTTTCTTTCGCATTATTTTTAGCAGTTAAAGAATTTTTAAGATCTAAAAGATAAGGCGAGAGCTTAGTATTTTTTCGAGTAATCACCTCGTTTTTAGCCTTTTCTATAAGTGGTGAGGCGTGGATGACTGGCGGTAAGGCGATTTCAGCGGGCAGGATCTCTTTTGCTTGCGGTTTTTCAATTTCTAAGCTAACGGCCTTGGGTAGTCGTTTTTTTATAATTTTTTTGCCGGCTGATTTTTTCTTGATTTTTTTAGCAACCTTTTTCCTATTGGGTAATTTCTTCTTTTTAGTTGCTTGACGGCGTCTTTTTTTTGTTTTTGCTTTAGGCATGGGTATAGAGGAAAATTAGATTACAAAATTATCACTTAAAGTTTATAAATTTCCCGGTAAAGGTTTAAAGTCTTCTGAGAGCAGTCAGTCCAAGAATATTTTTTTACCTGAATCAGTCCTTTTTGTCTTAATTCATTTTGCAATTCGGGGTTGGCTAATACTTTTTTTATGGTTTGGGCCATCTCAGCAATATTATAAGGGTCAAAGTAGAGTGCGGCAGATCCTAAAATTTCAGGCGAACTTGAAGTTTTTGAGGAAATAACCGGAGTGCCACAAGCCATGGCTTCCAAACCAATTAAACCGAATCCTTCATAAAAAGAAGGAATGATTACCAGTTCGGCAGCATTATAAAATAATGGCAGATTTTCATCGGAAATAAATCCCGGGGTAATAATATCATTTTTATTGGGAGAGGAATCAATTGCTTGGCGGATATCTGGGAAATGAGGGTCTTCTTGCCCGCCCAGTACCAATTGATAGTCAAAATCATTCTGATTTTTAAGCTTTTCAAAGGCCTTAATAAGCCCAATAAAATTTTTATGATTTCGCCAAACGCTGATAAAAAAAAGAAAAGGTTTTGTAATTTGGAAATGTTCTTTTAGTTCTTTTATTTTAGCATAATTTTCAATTACTTGAAAGTGATTTTCTATTCCCAAATTAACTACAACTATTTTTTCCGCTGGGACATAAAAATATTTGATTAAGTCTTGTTTGGTTGACTGGGAAACGCTTATTATTTTTTGCGATTTTTTTAAGCTTGTTTTGAGGGTTAATTCATAAGCTTTTTTTCGATACCAAGATTTTTGCTTATGTCCGGGAAAAAATTTGGGTATTATATCGTGAATAGTTGTTAGGCGCTTATAGGGATAAAAAATAGGAGCATTAAAATGCGGGAAATGAACTAGGTCTAGCTTATATTTTAGTAAATCTTTTAAAAAGATGGTTTGCTCGCTTAAAGAATACCAAGGTGAAGTGACTTTGACTTTATGGATATTGGCTTGCGGTATTTGGTATTGGGAATAAATCGGATCTAACAAAAATAAAAAATAATCATTTTCTTTATCTGCTTGAAAAATGTGGTTAGTAATTTGTTTGATGTAATTACCAATACCTGATTGAGCTTTGCCGTACATTCTGGCGTCAATGCCGATTCTCATAAATTATGAATTATGAAATATGAATTAAGAAATTAAGTAGTTTAAAGTTTCTTGAGCGCAAGTTTGCCAAGAAAAGCGCTTAACGTTTTCTAGTCCCTGAGCGATTAATTTATTTTTTAATTCGGGGATACTTAAAATTTGATGAATCGCCTCGGAGATTTCTTCCAAATGATCTGGATTTACTAAATAAGCAGTTTCGCCTAGTATTTCCGGGAAAGAAGAATTAGCGCTAGCAATAACTGGCAAGCCGCAGGCCTGCGCTTCTAGGGGCGGAAAGCCAAAGCCCTCATAATATGAAGGGAAAATAAAAAGTTTTGCCAAGTTATATATTAAAGGCTTGTCCTCGCGCTTAATATAATCTAAATAAAAAATTTGTTTGGTAAAAGGAGAATTCTCTGCTAACTGGAAAATTTTTTTATGATTCCAGCCTTTTTCTCCAGCAATAACTAAATGTAAATTATTGTATTCTGGGTATTTTAATTTTAAAAGGTCAAAAGCCTGAATAATGCCGCTAATATTTTTTCTTGGTTCCAGCGTGCCTAAAAAAAGAATAAAATTTTCAGGCAGCTGATACTTGTTTTTAAACTGCTGGCATTGGAAATTTGGCAGGGTAATGGGTTTGTATAAATTATGATCAAGGCCAGAATGAATAACTTTAATTTTAGTGGCTGGAGTCCGATACAGGTTAATTAAGTCATTTTTAGTATTTTCTGAATCAGCAATAATTTTTTCACAATTAGTAATTAGTTTTTTAGGATTGATAAAATTATGCCAAAATCTTTGTTTAGGGGAAAAATATTCGGGGTAAAGCTGAAAAGAAAGATCATGAATAGTTAAAATTTTTTTGCAGTTTTTAGTAAAAGCGCTGAAATTTAAATTAGGTAAAAAAAAGACCTCTGCGCCAGAAAGTAGTTGGTCTAATTTTGGGTAGGCAAATAATTTTAAGCTTAAATTTAAGAGTTTATTTGAATAATTAAAGCCAAATTTTTTTACATTAGGATAGGAAAATCCCGGCAAATTAGCGGCAATATTTTGTTGTGAATTATAAAACAGCTTGTATTGATTTTGGTTGTCAAGTTTAAAAAGGTTATCTAATAAATTATAAGCATATTCGGCAACGCCGGAGTAATGGGGATGCATTAAGCAGCGGATATCAATGGCAATTGTCATATTGTTTAAGATTTTTTAAAATCAGACCACGCTTTTTCTATGAAATTTTTTATGTGGGAGTAGAAATTTTGAGTGTTGAATTTTTCCGCGTAATTTTTTATAGCTTGAGGATTAAATTCTGCGGGTTTAAATTTTAAAATTGTATCAATTAGCGCTTCCCATGATTGTTCGTCAAAAAATTTGCCAGTCTGGCCATCAATAACTGTTTCCAATGCTCCGCCTTCGGCGTAGGCGATAACGGGGCGGCCCGAAGCCATAGCTTCGATTGCTGTCAGGCCAAAATCTTCAATCTGCGGATGAATTAAAGCCAGACAACGCGACAAATATTTTCTTTTTTCCTCTTCCGAGACCGTACCCAAGAATTCAATATTAGCTTTGGCCATTTTTTTAAGCTTTTCTTCTTCTTCACCCGTACCGATAATTTTCAGGGGCAGATTAAGTTTATTAAAGGCCTGAATTACCAAATCTACTTTTTTATAGGGCTTGAGGCGCGAAATAATTAAATAATAATTACCCAATTCTGGAGAGAGTGAAAAATTTTCCGTATCAACCGGAGGATAAATAACCGTACTATCACGGTTATAATAATTTTTTATACGCTGGGCAATAAATTGAGAATTGGCAATAAAATAATTTACTCGCTGGGCAGAAATATGGTCCCATAAGCGCAATTTATTTAAAAGATAAGGCAGGAAATATTTAACCAGTTTGCCGTCTTTAATTTCTTTATGATACTGATGAGCTTCGCTCCAAAGATAGCGGGTTGGCGTATGGCAATAACAAATATGCAAGGTTTTGGGATGAGTGATAACACCCTTTATTAAAGCCGAAGTTGAAGAAATAACTACATCAAAATCATTTAAATTAATTTGTTCAATGACAGTCGGCATTAAGGGCAGATACCAGCGGATTTTGGAACTAGAAAAGGGCAGCTTTTGCAAAAAAGAAGTTCTAATATCCTTATTCTCAAAACCAGCCAAGCGCTTTTTATCATGGATCAAAGTAAAAATCGGTGCGTCAGGAAAGAGCTCGGTTAAAGCCAAAAGTACGCGTTCAGCGCCGCCAGCCTGATTTAAATAATCATGCAATAAGGCAACTTTCATAAAGGGGTTTAGTAATAAAATAGTTTATTGGTGATTTGTGATATTTAAATATTCTTTAATGTTCTTATTTTAGCTTTTTTTACTATAAAAATCAAGAATAAAAACAACCCTGTAAAAAAAGGCTCAGGGTTGCTTTAAATATTTAATTTTATTGAATTTTATAATGCTTCGCGTTTGGGGAAAAGAACGACTTTGGGTGTTTTTAGTAAAATTTGTAAATCCAGCCAAAGTGACCAGTTCTCAATATAATATATATCTAATTTAACTTCTTCGTCAAAATCCAAATCAGAACGGCCTGAAATTTGGGCCATACCTGTAATGCCTGGTTTAATATCTAAAACACGTTTTTGATAATCTTTATATTTAGCCACTTCTTCTGGTAAATGCGGACGAGGGCCGACTAAGCTCATCTTGCCAATAAAAACTAGGAATAATTCTGGTAATTCATCAATGCTATACTTGCGTATAAATTTTCCGACTTTAGTAATTCTTGGATCATCCTTGATTTTGACTAAGGGTCCTTTTCTTAAATTTAATTCTTGTAGGGTTTTTGAATACCTTAAAGAATCTGATTTATCAATCATTGATCTGAATTTAAAATAACGGAAGGGTTTGCCATATTGCCCCATTCTTTTTACCAAAGAACTATCATCTAAACGGCTGAAAAAAACAGGACCTTTGGAATTTAGTTTAATAGCAATAGCTGTAATAAGCATGATCGGGG
>Ga0315289_10002226_pt1 | contig 29939 bp, 38 predicted proteins | sample YL17G11_40_MG_FD_203452 | JGI IMG/M metagenome (GOLD analysis project Ga0315289, IMG submission 203452) | Sediment microbial communities from Yellowstone Lake, YNP, Wyoming, USA - YL17G11_40 | ecosystem: Environmental > Aquatic > Freshwater > Lake > Sediment | place: USA: Wyoming | collected... | reverse complement strand
CAAAATTATTCATTTGAGCACCTCGCTGATCCATTTGAAATAATCATTATTGCCATCCGCTATGGGCAGTGCGACAACATCCGGCACATCATAGCTGTGGATTGCCTTCGCTGTTTTTATTGCTTTCTTAACATGTGCTTTATCTGTTTTTGCTATCAAAACAGCCTCACCATGTCTTTGAATCTTTCCTTTCCACCAGTACATTGACTCGATCTTGGAAATTATGTTCACGCAAGCTACTAACTTTTTATTCAACAAAACACCAGCTATCTTTCTTGCCTCGACATTTGTTTTTGCAGTGGCGTAGATAATAAAATATTTCATACAAATCCTCTCATATCAGTCCTCTGAGAAATTTCTCCGGCAACATTTGCAAGCATCATCTCTTTTACTTTTTTCATATCCTTCGTATGCCCCAACACCCACATTAGTTTTACTAAAGCAGTTTCAGGCATCCAGTCGCAGTTGTTGCCTATTATACCGGTTGCATTCAGTAGCCTACCAGCGCTGTAGACGTTCATGTTAATCCTGCCGAATATTGTTTGCGGGGCAATGACAACAGGTATGCCAGAATCTATTACAGCTTTTACTGAAGGTATAATGCTCTTTGCAAATGAGTCGTTTTGAGGGTTGGAAGGTATGTGACCTAGACCTGTACCAGCAATAACAATTCCATCATAAACCTTTGCCATAACTTCAACCAACTCAGGTTTTATGCCTGGGTATGTCAAAAGCAAACCAACATTAGGATTCATCTTCTCATCAATCTTTAATTTTCCCTCGCCACGCTTTTTGTAGTCTTCCCGCAGATATTCTATCCTCCTGCCTTCATACCATACCTTCGCATACGGCAAAACATTAACACTCTGAAAAGCATCACGCCTGCTTGTGTGCAGCTTCCTAACCTTTGTGCCTTGGTGGATAAAACAATAATCGTCGTTCATACTGCCATGCATGCAGACAGAAACCTCAGCTATGTCTGATACAGCAACTGTTGTGGCAGAAACGAGGTTGACAAGGTTATCACTAGAACCTCTGTCACTGCTTCTTTGCGCTCCAACAATGACAATCGGCACTGGTGACTGCTGCAGCATAAAACTCAAAGCAGCTGCTGTGTAATGCATCGTATCCGTACCATGCATAAGAACCACACCATCAGCCTTTGCCTTTACTTCCTTTGCCACCTCTTTTGCAATGATCTGCCAATGCGCTGTAGTAATGTCCTCTGAAAACAAATCATACAGCTTTCTGCCACTTATGTTCGCTATTTCATTCAATTCGGGGAAGGACAGCAGCAAATCACCTGGCGAGAATGAGGGGAAGACTGCTCCTGTTGTGTATTCGACCCTGGAAGCAATCGTACCGCCACAACCCAATATGGAAACATCCGGTTTTTTTGCATCCCTAACAAGCTTAACCTCTGCAGGCTTGAATTTTATCGGTTTTCCTCGTTCCAAAAATTTTATGTTCATGCCCTTTTCAAACTTTAACCCGATGTTATAACCATTGCTAAGCTTGATAACAATACAGCTAGGATCGCCAAGCTCTGTTTTGGGCATCAAAAATCCTTCATACTCAGCCTTCTTGCCAATAACGCGTATTTTATCTCCGATCCTAATATTCTTTTTCTCAAGGATAGATTGTATTTCCTGCGAGTACATGGGAACTAATAAAATTATTCAATTCCAGCCTTAAAAACTGCAGAGTTTTTTTATGATTTTATGATACTCATATGCCACTTAAAGATGGTTACAAAATTGGTCTTTGCCGTTCGAAAATAAAATCGCGAAATTTGGATGCTCACTTGTAGAATTCTATTTCCTTATTTTTGAATAATTTGTCTCTTATATAGACCATCACACATGCAAGATAATACCAATAGAGGAATTGCAGCATCAAGAGTATGTTTATAACTATTATCAATGTCAGCGGAATGGCTTTGAAGATGTATATGTATGTTATACCAAGTCCGAAGAGCGGTGAAATCATTGCTATCAAGCCAAGGACTATGGGATGAGGCCTATCACCGAGGAGTTGCTTTTGGAACAGCAGCATCCACAAGTAAATCAGTGATATAACAAAGCCTATGCCTATGAAGGCTAGGGATAATGTAGTCTTTCTGTTGTCCAGCTTGAAAAAATCCACGATAGATTCTCGATCCATCTAATTAATAATAGTTTTTGCTGATATTAGATTATATGTTAACTGAAAGGTATGAAAAAATTTTTGGAGAAAAAATTGTTCCGCCTTCAAAAAATATATGGCATGTCAGAACTAACAGTATAAAAATTTCTCCAAAAGATTTGGAAAGAAGGCTGGAAATGATTGGAACTATAGAAAAGATGGAGATAGAAGGCGGTTTCTGGGTCAGGAGTGAAAAAAATCTTAGCAAGACTGTTGAACACATACTGGGATACTTCTTCCTGCAAAATGCATCAAGCATGCTGCCGCCGCTTTTTTTGGATTTGAAGCAGGATGTTGTTCTGGATTTGTGCGCTTCACCAGGATCTAAGACTACGCAGATGGCTGCAATCATGCAAAACAAAGGTGTAATAATTGCCAATGATATAACTTACAAGCGACTGAAGGCATTGCGAGGCAACCTGCAACGATGTGGTGTTATGAATACTGTTGTGGCAAAAATGCGTGGTGAAAATTTTTGGAAGACTGGCATAAAGTTTAAAAAAATTCTACTTGACGCGCCATGCAGCGGAACGGGGACGATGAATCCTCGTATACTACAAGAGACCAGCGAAAGGAGTGTGCGAATGCTTAGCAATGTACAAAAAAAACTTCTCTTCTCTGCTGCCAAATGCCTGGATGATGACGGGGTTATTGTTTATTCCACATGTTCACTCGAGCCAGAGGAGAATGAAGAGAATGTAGATTTTGCCGTAAAAGAGCTTGGGCTGAAAACAGAAAAAATAGATTTCAAAAATGGCAGGCAGCCTGTCATGGAATGGCAGGGAAAAAAATTTTCTGAGGAAGTGGCTAATGCTGTTAGGATTATGCCGAATGAAAAGAACGAGGGGTTTTTCATATGCAAGCTGAGAAAGTAAGATCGCTGGAAATACTGGATAAAGAGCAGATAGAAAAACTGGAAAAAATAGTAGAAAAAAATTACGGCTCGCATTTTGATATGCAGCAGTTCTTTGTTTTGAAAACTTCTGAGGACAAGATATGGTTGGCTTCAAAAGAGATGGCAGACATGGCATTCGAAAAAATACCTGTAAACTCTATCGGAGTTTATTTGGGAAAGATCAAGAGAAATGATAAAATAAATCTTTCAGTTGAAGGCTGCCAGCTTGTTGGGAAGGATGCGAAAAAGAATGTTGCTTTGCTGGATGAAGAATCTGTTGAGAGGTTTTTACGCGGAGAGGATGTAACGCCAATGGAAGCAGTAAATTGTGATGAGCATAATTTTGTCATGGTGAAGCATGAAGGAGATTTCTTGGGAAGCAGCCTGTTTGAAGGAAAAAAGATAAAAAATATGCTGCCAAAGAGCAGGAGGTTGCCTATTCGATAAGTGCCTTGATAAGATCTGCCCTAGCTATTATGCCAACTAATTTACCTTTATCAACTACAGGCAATCGATTGACGTCATTCTTATCCATCAAGGTTGCAGCTTCAAACAGGTTTGTATCCGGGCTTATACAAATCACATTCTTGCTCATTATATGTTTTATTTTTGTTTTCGACACCCTCTCTATCTCTTTTTTGAATCCAATGAAATCCTTGCTAAATCTTGCAAAATTCAAAAACAAAAGGCTCATTGATGTAGGGTTCTGAGCAATGATCTCTGCATCCGCCAACTTCAGGCTCATAAACTTTGTAATATCAGAAACACTAACAACGCCAACAACCTTGCCCTTGTCAACCACCGGCGCGCCTGAGATTGCATTCTTAGAAAATATCTTTGCAACATCGAATATGGAGAATTCTGGCTTCACGAAGAAGACTTGCTTATTCATATAGTCTCCAACTTTCCTCATAATATTTATTTGCAATCAAAGATTTAATGTATTTTGCTTCCTTCTTTTACATCCTTCTCTGGTTGCAGGAGGACTATGTTGCCGTTGTCATCTTCAGCAGCGAAAATCATGCACTGACTCTCAACACCCAGCATCTTCTTCCTCTCTAGGTTGAGGATGAACATATACTTGTTTCCTACAATCTCTTCAGGCTTGTACTGCTGATATATACCAGCAACGCACTGCCTCTGCTCGCTGCCAAAATCAATCTGCATCTTCATCAGGTTGCGGCTACCAGCTATACGTTCTGCTGTTATAACCTTACCAACACGCAAATCCAATTCTTGGAACTGTTTGAAAGATATTTCCATGATCACACCTCAATTTTATTAAATAGATAGCTGCCCTTTTTAATCTTTCCTTCAAATTTGCGAAACTTGCAATCCTTTAGGCTGCCAAGCTTCGTTCCGAGCTGCACATTTATTTTTTCCGCAGTCTCTGGCATGAAGGGATAGATTAAAATCGAGATAATTCTACAAACCTCCAAAAGGTTGTATAACACATTACCAAGTTCTTTTCCTTTCAGCTTCCAAGGCTCGTTGTCGTTTATGTACTTGTTCGTTGCATGGGTGAAATTCCATATCTCTCCGAGCGCAGCAGTGATCTCCAGTCTTTCCATATGCACATCTATCTTTTTCAGATTCAGCTTGCTGCTAAGCTCATCCTTTCCAACAAAGCTGCCATCGAACTTTTCGGCAAGGCTTAAAACACGGTAGACTAGATTGCCCAAATCAGCAACTAGCTCTCCGTTAATCCTTGCTATCAACGCTTTTTCTGAGTAATCACCATCCTCACCAAACGGTATTTCCCGTACGAGGAAGTAGCGTAATATATCTGAAGAATATTTTTCAGCTACATCCACCGGATCAATCACATTTCCGATGCTCTTCGACATTTTCTTTCCTTCAACAGTCCACCAGCCATGTGCGTAAACCTTCTTCGGCGGTTCTACGCCAGCAGAGAAAAGCATAGCAGGCCATATCACAGAATGGAACCAGTTGATTTCCTTGCCTACAAGATGCACGTCAGCAGGCCAGAATTTTTTAAAGCTGCCATCAGGCCAGCCCAATGCAGAAATATAATTTGTTAGCGCGTCAAACCAAACGTAAACCACATGCTTCTTGTCAAGCGGAAAGGGTATGCCCCATTTCAGCGCTGACCTTGTTATGCTCAAATCTTTCAAACCACCTTTAACGCGGCTGATTATCTCTTGCGCTCTAAACCGCGGTGATAAAAACTCTGGATTTTCTTCATAAAACTTTAACAACTTTTCCTGATATTTGCTCAACCTGAAAAAGTAAGATTTTTCCTTCAATTTTTGCACATCTCTACTGCATTCAGGGCATTTTCCATTCTTTAGCTGCAAATCTGTCCAGAAGCTTTCGCATGGTATGCAGAACCAGCCTTCATATTCTCCCAGATATATGTCGCCATTTTCATTTATTTTTTTTATTAAATCCGAAACAACCTTTTCATGCCTTTTCTCTGTAGTGCGGATGAAATCATCATAGGATATATTCAGCTTTTTCCAAACCTCCTTGAATCCTCCAACAACACTATCTACAAACTCTTGCGGTGTTTTGCCAACTTTCACAGCCGCAGCCTCTACCTTTTCCCCATGTTCGTCCGTTCCGGTTAAAAACAGCACTTGCTCGCCTTTCAAACGGTGCCATCTTGCCAGAATATCTGCAGCTATGGTTGTGTAAGCATGTCCTATGTGGGCTACATCATTAACGTAGTATATAGGGGTAGTTACATAAAATTTTCCTTTTTTCTTTGCGAAATTTATCACCTATTTTTAATTTTAATGTAGCGTGTTTTTATACTCAGTGCGGCCGACGGGATTTGAACCCGTGCCATGAGCTTGGGAAGCTCAGGTCCTACCAGGCTAGACAACGGCCGCATCAATTAATTTCCTTTAGGCTATCGTTAGATTTATAACTTTATAATTATTCCAAGTTCGAAGTAATTGTGGGTTCAAACAGGTTACTGCATAAGGCTTAAATTTTTATTTACCAATAAAAAAGTAGTTGAGTCTAAAATGAAAATGAGTAATAAAGAGGCTTACAATCTTTTTAAAAAAGCTGAAAGAAATCGAAATATTGGTACAGCACTGTTTCTAGGTGGAGGAGTTGCGCTGAGTATCATTAATGAAAAAATAGCATACGCAATTCAAGGTATAATGGATTATGGGTTCCAATACTTTAGACATCAACCGCTAGAAGCAACCCTAGCTTTTTTGATTCCTGCACTAATGGGATATGGTCTTTCTAGGATAATTACAAGTTGGGATATCATTTATGGTGATGAAAAAGTAATGCTAATGGCTGCTCTAGATAGATATGAAAAATTACTGAAATACCGACAAAGAGAGGAAAGAAAAGTTATGAATAGTATTTTAGAAGATTAAAGTATTTTTATCACAATGTTTATATCCTTTAAAAATTTAAAAGATACAAACAACAGATTATGCTTAAGCTGATATGTATGGTAAAGAGGACTGGACCGTCAAACACGTATTTGAGACAGCTTATAGACTTGCTGAAAGTCAAGTCTCGCGAATTGAATGCACCTATATGGTCTGATATAGCCGAGAAGCTGGAAAGGCCAAGAAGAAAGCGTGTTGGGGTTAACATAGCGGATATAGAGCGGAATGCGGATAAAAATGAGATTGTAATTGTACCTGGTGTTGTGATGGGCACGGGTGAACTGAAAAAGCCGGTAACAGTGGCAGCATGGAAATTCACACCAGCAGCAGAGGAAAAGATAAAAAAAGTCAAGGGAAAATGTATGAACATTGAAGAATTGGTAAAAGAAAATCCAAAAGGAACTGGTGTGAGGATTTTGGTATAGGGTGTTGGTATGATAATTTATGACGCAGAAAATCAAGTGCTTGGTCGCTTATGCTCGGTCATAGCAAAAAGGTTGCTTAATGGGGAGAAGATTGCGGTTGTCAATTGTGAAAAGGCTGTTTTGGCAGGAAGGCCGAGATCTACAACAGACAAATATTTACACAAATATAGCCGTGGTGATGCAATCAAAGGCCCGTTCTTTCCCAAACAACCTGAACTAATACTACGAAGGACTGTGAGAGGCATGCTGCCTTGGGACAGAACCAGAGGCAGGAATGCTTATAAAAACTTGAAGGTGTATGTTGGAATACCGAGCGAGCTGCAAGGCAAAAATTTTGAAAAGACTGCCTTTAACGCTAGTAGGTTAAAATGCAGTTACATTACATTAGGTGATGTGTCGCTTGCACTAGGAGTGAAGAAGAGATGGTAAGAATGGCAAAAAAAGAAAAACCCAAACTGATTTTGACCGTTGGTAAGAGGAAGAATGCTGTTGCTAGGGCTAAAATAACAGCCGGCACTGGAAAAATAATGATAAATGGCGTGCCATTGAATTTGTGGGGTAGTGATTTCCTAAGAATGAGAATACAAGAGCCATTGATTATTGCCGGGGATGCAGTTAACAGTGTTAATATCGATGCGAATACCCGTGGCGGTGGTTTGCCTGGTCAGGCAGAGGCTGTACGCATGGCTATTGCACAAGCCTTGGCAGAATTTTTCAAGGAAGAAAAGCTGCGACAGAAGTTTTTGCAGTATGATAGGAATTTATTGGTTTACGACCCAAGAAGGAACGAGCCCCATCATGCTGGCGGATCCAGCAAACGTGGTTCTCGCCGCCATAAGCAACGTTCAAAAAGATAAAGATTTAAAACACAATAATCAAATTAAATACACTTGGTGTCAGTTTCATGATAGTTCCAGTTCGTTGTATGACTTGTGGCAAGCCAGTTGGGCATCTCCATGAAGAATTTAAAAAAAGGATTGAATCTGGGGAGAATACCGGAAGGGTTTTGGATGATATAGGATTGAAAAGGTATTGCTGCAGGCAGCTTTTCCTTGGTCATATAGACCTTATAAAGGAGATTAGTCAATTCAAACCGTGATAGCATGAGATGGCCTGATGACAAGCTAACAAGATTTGAGGTCGCCCGCATCATCGGCGCGCGTGCACTACAAATATCCTTTGGCGCACCGATTCTTGTGGAGGGTGGAGAGGGTTTACTACCTAGTGAAGCTGCGAAACTTGAGTTTAAAAACAAAATCATACCCATAACCATAAAGAGAAAACTTCCTAATGGCGAGGGGGTAGTTGTCGATACGAAGAAGGCAATAGAAAACTGGCTTTCAGACCACGCTGGGACAGTTTAGCCGCTAACTTATTCTATTAGACTAATGATTCAGAAAATGTTTAAAAAGATTTTTGTGTAGTTAGATTATTGTGACAGCATGGAAGAGCTCAAGCCAGAGTATTATTTTGAAAATATGGATATATTTCCACTAAAAAATCTTTTCAAAGTAATAAATGTCTGGGACGCCCTTAAAAAAAAGGAAATATTTTTAGACGATATCGATAATGAAATAAACGGCACTGCTGACGAGCAATCTCTGATAAAAGGCAATGTGTTTATTGGTAGTGGCAGCATTGTTGAATATGGCACGGCCATCAAGGGGCCTGCGTATATTGGCAAGAATTGCATGATAGGGCCTCAGGCGTACATAAGGCCTGGGACAGTGATATGCGACAACGCACAAATCGGCAGGGCAGAGGTTAAGGGGTCGATAATTTTTCCTGGCGTTAAGGCCCACCATGTTAGTTATATAGGAGACTCGATTATTGGAAGCAATGTGAATATAGCTGTTGGCGTGCAGACACTCAATGTAAGGCATGACAATAAAAGTATAATAATATTTTCTGGCAGCGAACGACATCAAACTGGCTTGAAAAAATTCGGGGCTGTCATCGGTGATAAATGCAAGATCGGTGGCAATTGTGTGTTGAATCCTGGGACTTTGATTGGAAAAAATTGTTGGACCTACCCGAATCTTTTGTTGAAAGGCTTCTATCCCTCTGATAGAATTGTAAAATCTACTTTTAATGTAGTTCGCATGGAGCGATAAACAATGTGTGGCATAATAGGGTGCATAGGCAAAGAGCAGGTTACACCAATACTACTGCGTGGTCTTAGGAGATTGGAATACAGGGGGTATGATTCAGCTGGTATGGCAACCATCAACAATGGCATAGAAATAAGGAAGGATGTGGGAAGGGTGGATGAAATAAACAAAAAGGTTAATTTTGAAGATATGATCGGAACCATAGGCATAGCGCATACAAGGTGGGCCACACATGGCGGTGTGACAAAAAAGAATGCGCACCCGCACATTTCAAATAATAAAAAAATTGCTGTCATTCACAATGGAATAGTTGAAAATTATCAGGAAATTAGAAAATTCCTTAAAGAGAACGACTTTGATTTTTATAGCGACACTGATACTGAGGTGATTCCAAATCTTATCGAGTTTGAGATGAGGGAAGGGAAAAATTTTGAGGAGGCAGTGATTGCTGCGCTAAGAAGACTAGAGGGATATTATGCCGTTTTGGTCTTGAATGAAGAGGAGAGAAAAATAGTTGGCGCTAAAAAAGGATCGCCGCTTGTTGCAGGTATTGGCGATAAAAACCTTTTCGTTGCAAGCGATATCCCTGCATTTTTGGAATATACGAAAAAGGTGATGTATCTTTATGACAATGATGTAATAATCCTCGATGACGATGTCAAAGTTTTCAATCTTCTGGAAAATAAGTTTGTTACTAGGCCAATTGACTCTGTTGAGTGGAGCTTGGAACAAGCGATGAAGGGAAATTTTGACCACTTCATGTTGAAAGAAATATCTGAACAGATTGATACGATAAAAAGGGCCATGTCGCATGACAGAAAAATAATTGAGAGGGTTGCAGAAGAGATAAAAAAATCCAAAGGTGTATTTTTTGTTGCTTGCGGAACAGCTTATTACGCAAGCCTGGCAGCAAGCTACATTTTTTCAAAGGTTGCGAAGATGCACATAAATGTGGTTTTAGCATCAGAATTTCGTAACTATGAGCATTTCTTAAAACAGGATACACTAGTAATCGCTGTCTCCCAAAGCGGGGAGACAATTGATACTATAGATGCTGTGAAGGTTGCTAGAGAAAGGGGAAGCAAGGTAATTTCAATTGTCAATGTCATGGGCTCCTCTTTAACACGTCACTCGGATGAATTTTTGCTAACGAATGCAGGGCCAGAGATATGTGTCATAGCAACAAAATCCTACACCTCACAAGTCGCTTTGTTGACATTGTTGGCATATACACTTGCCGATAAGTATGATGAAATCAAAAGCAAGTTGAATTATGTTTGGAATATCGTCTATAACATTACATCAAAAACTACAAGGGATAAAATAAAAGAGCTGGCTGAGATGCTGAAGGATAAAGAGCATATTTTTCTGATTGGAAGAGGTTTGCAGTATTCAACTGCACTTGAGGCTGCGTTGAAGATAAAAGAGGTTTCGTACATACATGCAGAGGCGTTTGCAGGCGGTGAATTGAAACACGGAACTATAGCGCTTATTGAAAAAGGAACGCCGTGTATAGTTTTTGTTTCTAATGAGAATGAAAAGGAAATAATTTCAAATGCTATAGAGATAAAAAGTCGTGGTGGATTTATTATCGGTGTTGGGTCGAAGGATAATGAGGTGTTTGATTACTGGATCAAAGTGCCCGAAGCAAATAACCTCAATCCGATTGTTCAAATAATTCCTATTCAGATATTAGCATACCAGTTGGCGGTATTAAGGGGATGTGACCCTGACATGCCAAGAAATTTGGCGAAGAGCGTGACTGTAAAATGACACTGTTCAAAGCATACGACATACGCGGTGTATATCCAAAAGAATTGAACGAGGATGTAGCATACAAAATAGGCAGGGCCTTTGCAACCTTCCTTGGCAAAAAGACAACTGTTGCTGTTGGCGGTGACTGCAGGCTCAGCACACCGTCACTGAAAGAAAAGTTCATACAGGGCCTTCTCGATTCCGGGATGGATGTTGTTGACATTGGCATGGTTCCCACGCCGGTGGTGTATTTTTGCGGCTACAAGCTTGGCTTTGTCGCCGCAGTGGAGATAACAGGTTCGCATCTTACAAAGGAACATAATGGAATGAAGTTTTGTGGCCCAGGTGGCATAGCCATCAGTTATGATGATGGGATTAATAAAATAGAAGAGATTTTCAAAAGTGAAAAATTTGCAATAGGTATGGGAAAGATGGAAAAGATGGATGTTGTGTCGCAGTATATCGACTACATAAAATCTTTTGGAATTGATTTCAGCGGCATAAAAGTAGTAATTGATGGGGCGAATGGTGTGGCAGGTAAAATTTATTCGAAAATTCTAAGGGAATGCGGAGCGGATGTTGTAGAAATTTTCTGCGAGCCAGATGGTAATTTTCCAAATCACACGCCAGATCCCATGAACAAAGAATTTATAAAAGAATTGGAAAAAAAAGTGAAAGAGCATGAAGCTGATATAGGTATGGCGTTTGATGGTGATGGCGATAGACTGAATATAGTTGATAACACAGGCATAATATCAAACTCGAACCACATCTTTTCACTGCTGACTAAAGATGTATTAAAAGAAAACGCTGGCGGTAAGATTGTGCATGATGTTTTGTGCTCAAAGCTTGTTGATGATATGATAAAATCCAGTGGTGGCATACCTATCACATCAAGAGTCGGCCATAGCATCATTGCAAAGATGTGTTTAGAAGAGAATGCTGTTATGGCCGGTGAAGTGTCAGGCCATTACTTCTTCAAAGAGGCCAACTATACCGATGATGTGCTTGTTGCATGCCTCAAGATATTGAAAATCATGAAAGAAAATAAAAAACCTTTATCAAAACTCGCAAGTGTTTTTCCAAAATTCTTCGAGCACAGCGACAGGCTGCCTATAAGAGAGGAAAAGAAGTTTGAATTTATAGAAAATTTGAAAAGACAGCTTGAAGAGCAGGGGCATGACTTGCTCACCTTGGATGGTGTGAGGGTGAATTTTGAAAACGGTTGGATGCTTTTCAGGCCTTCCAACACTGAACCGAAGATATCATTCGGTTACGAATCATCGGACCCAGAAGAATTTGAAACAATAAGGTTAATGGCTGAAGAAATCATAAAAACTATACCGCAATAATTAGTAACTACATCTTTTCCAAAGCCACTATTCCTAGCAAATCTAAAGAATTTTTGAGAATTATTTCTGTAGCTTTCACTAATGTGAGCCTGAAATCCTTCTGCTCTGCTTGAAGAACAGGGCAGGCATGATAGAATGTGTTGAATGCTGTTGCCAATTCGTAGGCATAATTGCATACGTAATGCGGCCTCAAATCTTTTGCTGCCTCTTCCACAACTGCTGGGAATCTTATGAGATTTTTCACCAATTCCTTCTCTTGTTCAGTAAGATTTTCCTGATTGAAGCAGGGCTTCCATTTACCGGCTTTTTCTAGTATACCACAGCAGCGTGTATGGGCATACTGCAAGTATGGCCCTGTATCACCCTCGAACTGCACTACTTCATTTTTATTGAAAATAATATTTTTCTCCGGTGATACCTTTAACAATGCATACTTTAATGCAGCCAGTGCAACCTGCTCAGATATCTTTTTCTTTGCTGCTTCATTCATGCTGGGATTTGCCTTGCTAACAACACCATTTGAAAGATGTTCAAGCTCTGCAATCAAATCATCCAGCAAAACAACCCTGCCTTCTCGTGAAGACATCTTACCTTCAGGCAGCATCACAAGGCCATAAGCTAGGTGGTAACATTGTTTAGCCTTCTCATAACCAAACAATTCCAGTATTTTGAATATCTGCTCCAAATATGTCTTCTGTTCATTCCCAACAACATATATAGACTCATCTATCTTATACTTGCCAAATTTAATTATTCCCAACTGAAAGTCTTTTGTTGCATACAAACTAGTCCCGTCAGAACGGAGGATTATACAACTAGGCAAACCGTATTTTTCCAAATCAGCAACCACTGCCCCCTCTGGTGATTTGAAAGCAATCCCTTTTTCTAACAGTTTGTTGACAATCTCCTTGCCAGATTTTTCAAACTCGCTTTCGTAGAACCAAACATCAAAATCAACGCCAATCTTTTTGTAAGTCTCTTTAAACCCATTCAGGCACCATTCTCTCATTTTTTTCCACAGCGCTATTGTTGCTTTGTCGCCACTCTCCCACTTTCTCAGCAATTCTCTTGCCTCCTCTTCCAATGCAGGATTACTCTTTGCCTCTTCAAAAAACTTTATGTAAAAATCTCCTACAAAATGGTCCGATTTTTTGTCAGGCTCTTTGTTGTTGCCCCATTTCATATAGCCAACCATGCTTTTAGCCACATGCAGCCCAATGTCGCCAGGATAGTTTGCCCTTACAATATTGTTTCCTGCAGCTTCTAGGATTTTAGAAAGGCTGTCGCCCAACACTGTGTTGCGTGCATGGCCTATGTGCATCGGCTTGTTCGTATTCGGCTGCGAAAATTCAATCATAACCTTTTTCTTCTTTGCAGAAAAACTGTATTTGCCTTTGTTGGCAATTATTTCCTTCAAAAGTTTTCCAACAATCTTTTCCCAGGATAAAAAGAAGTTTACATAACCGGCCTTTGCCTCCACACCTGTCACCAAAGAATCTTTTTTTACCGTAATCTTCTGCGCAATCTCCACTGCTATCTGCTGCGGGTTTTTTTTCAGAGTTTTTGCTAGCCCAAAACAAGGAAAGGACAAATCACCGAAAGAGGGCTGCGGCGGCATTTCAATGTCGCTCTCTTTGCATTCAATTCCCGCATCTTTCAGGATTTTTACAACAACTTTTCTCAGCAATTCACTCATAATTATAGTTTCTTCCCACCCAAATAAACTTAATTGGATTTGAACCCACTGAAAAAGATTTCATAAGAGTTATTTAATTATTGTATTAATCAAACTTGATTAGGTCCATATTTTTGAAGAGAAGAAATTCCTTCTTTAGCAAGTAATTTCGCAAAAAATGGAAATCTAACTTTACTAAGTTTTTCTACATATTCTTCGGTACTAATTTTTTTTAACTTATATCTCATTTGAGTACGAAGAATATCAAAATTCATATACGCTTCTGCAACTCCATAAATGGAAGCGCAAGTAAAGACACCCAACAAAATATCATTGACAAGGTGAGGGTCTACCATAGTCATCAAATAAATTATGGAGGATTAAAGATTTAACTTTTATAACCCCATCTGGATTCTTAATTAGCTTGTGCGGGAGGTGGGATTTGAACCCGCGAAGCATGTTGACTATTCCCGCACTTTAGACCCATAAAATGTCGGTCGTTCAGCAACCTTTTTAAGCCGGCAATGGCATTAAAATATTGACGATCTGGTTGGGTAGCTTCGCTCTTGTGTCAAAGCAAGAGTGAGGAAGTTCCGTCCACCTGAGGTTGCTGCGAAAGCAGCTGTCCGAGAGGGCAACGCCGATATCAGAAACGGTACCGAACAGCCCCTTAAGCTGTGAGGCGTAAGCCGAGTGGGACTGGTAGGATGAAACGGATTGGCGCACCGATGGGGTGCAAGCGATTAGCGCTCAGACAAATGCTACCATAAAAACCAAAGACGGGCTACAGCCAGAACGTCTTTTTATTTTTCTGTTGTAAAAAGGAATTTAAATATAAAGAGTGAATAGTGAATAGTATGGCACGTAAGGATAAAATCTATATGCCCACAGGAAGTGGTGGGTTAGTAAGATATTCGGAAGAAGGAAAGGAACTGATAAAATTAAAGCCCATGTGGGTTCTGATATTAGCGGCAGCGATTGCTGAAGTGGAGTTGTTTGTGCAAAGCGCATACCTTGGCGTTCTGCTATTTTTCTTCGTTTTCCTTGGATTCTTTCTTTTAATACGGCCAAAGAAAACTGAATGAAGGTTTTTCTTCTAAAAAAGCTCTTTTTTTATTAGAGAGCATGATTTATCTTGGGCCTGCAGGAATACCAGTTACGTCAAAGGAAAGATCGACTGCCTCTGGAATAAGAACAGTTGCTGAACTGGGGTTAAATGCTATGGAGGTTGAATTCGTTCATGGCATAAACATGAGCATTGCTGCTGCAAAAGATGTTGGCGAGATTGCAAAAGATTTAGATGTAAAGTTATCAGTCCACTGCCCTTATGCAATCAATCTCAGCTCGAAAGACAAGAAGGTTATTGAGGCTTCGAAACAGAGAATATTAGATTCAGCCGCAAGAGCTACAGAGTTTAACGGCAGCCCCATTGTTTTTCATCCAGGATATTATATGGCCCAAAGCCCTGAGACAGCTTATTCGCTGGTGAAAGAGGCATGCGAATCGTTGGTTGATAAGATGAAAGAGAAGGGAATAAAAAATGTTTTGCTTGGTTTGGAGACAACAGGAAAGGTGAGCCAGTTCGGAACTCTGGAAGAGAACATTGAGATTTCGAAGGAAGTTGACGGGTGTATGCCTGCTTTGGACCCAGCACATTTGTTCGCAAGAGATGGCGGCAAAATTGACTATTCGGAAATGTTTGAAAAAATGAAACCACTAAAACTGAACCACGTGCACATGCACTTCTCTGGCATAAAATGGAGACCTGTAAAACTAACTGGTAATGGAAATGAATGGCATCACATGGAGATAAAGACAGATCAGCCTCCTTTCGAGCCTCTGGCAAAAGAGATTTTGAAAAGAAAATTGGACGTGACGATAATCTGCGAGTCACCTATATTGGAGCAAGACTCGCTTCGCATGAAGGAAATTTTTCAGAAACTTGGATATAAGTTCAAGTGATTTTTGAGACCACTTTACTTGGATTCAGAAAGGTTTTTAAAGTTTAACTCCCTAAAAAACGTTATAAAAATTAGTGATAAATATGGCTTTACCTCACAAAAGATGGATATTGAGAGAACGAGCGAAAGAAATTATTAGAGCTGTTCCTGAGCATATAAAAAATGCTAGCAAATATAGACAAACTTTGGAGGATGTAAGAAGAGCGAAAGAACTTTATTCAGACCGAGAGATTTCGTATCTTTTTAGAGACATAGAAAATGCTACTAGAATAGCACATTCTAAAGGTAAACTAGGTCAGGATTCTGTAGATTTAGAAAAAGCACTTCGAGATGCAATTAAACAAGCAGAATTACATAAAAAATTACACATAGGTACTCTTTGTGGAAAGGGTCTTCATGAATTCGTAGGGCCATCCCCAGCCGCTTGTTTTTATTGTGGTATAGAAAAAACTCGTGAAGATGTTAGTAGAGAATATCAAAAACTAAAAAGTTTGCAATACTTATCGAACATGTTTGGTGCTCACCCAACCATTTTTAAAGGATATGAAACAGCCCTGGATGAGTTACTTTTTAGAGCAACTTTGGAAGAGGTGGAAACAGTTATAGATTACACGAGAACCGCTTTACCATCCATTCTTGGAAAATACGGAAGGAATATTTCTAAGATTATTACTCCAATCGCTAAAATGGCTTATGGCGGAAAACTAAACTTTGCTCTCTATACCACAGACATTGAAACTTCTGTACCAAAAGCTAGAAGATCGCATGAATTAACTAATTTAGAGACACTTTTAACTAAGCCGCCTATGGTAATATGAAATTTCTTAAGTGTGTTTAAAGTGCTTTATTCTCCAATGGGGCACACTACTCAACATAGTACTCGGAAAACAAGGTCTTTTCCTAAAATGTCTTTTTCTATCATCTCCCATAACGTATGTAATTGGTCTTACTCTAGTTCTAACAAACTCGTCTTGAGCCTTAGGACAACCGAGTTCAAAACTATCGGTAATCTCTTTTGGGGTACCGCCGTCAGTGTATAAACCAAGACCGCTTTCCCTTTTTCTACTAATCTTTTCCATCTTTTTCCTTAATTCTTCAGTTAACTCTCTTGGATATTCAACACAGTATAGAACTGAAAATACAAACCTACCAACTTGCACATGATCTTTCTCTTCCAGTAGAGTCGTATTTCCAGCATAGTATCTTTCAGCAACATCCAATGCAAAACTCCTTAAATCTAAATCCACTGTTTCCAGGTCTGCTCCACCCATAAGGTCTGTTCTTATGCGTGTACCAGTAGCTATGACATTTGCTCTTATCATGTTATCGAAAAGTGCATCGGGAAAATTCGCTGGAAATTCTGTGCTGTTTGACACGTAGCCCAATAATGTTCGTTGTAATTCTTCTTGTGATTTAATAACAGCCTTTACAGAACTACCCTTTTCTCTATAACAAGTAGATGTTGGATCTGATGTCTTCTGCAACCTCCTTAAACTAGATACGGAATGTTGGAGGGGATCTGAGAATAAAAAATCGATAACATAGGGATTCGGATTCGTTCCGAAATTTGGTTGGGTAGAATATTCACCTAATGCGTTCCAAATTCCCTTACAGGAATATAGAACACCATCGCAAGCATCTCTTTCAATTTCTCTATCGTATTGACCCAATGGATTTGAACTCTCTTTCATTATTATCAACTTGTCAGATAAACTTAAATTGTTTCATGAAAGAATAATTATCAACGCTCTGGACCAAGTATAAATATATTAATTCCCTACCTTTAAACTTTTCTCTACTCCAAAACCAATGTCATTAACTCACAGTTAAAAGAAAGGAAAAAATGTAGTTAAGTACGAGGCTTAGAACGTTAATGCAAATCTCCGAAGAGCTTAGCAGCAAGCTAATAGCCATACGGCCACTGAAACCTAAACTTCCTCCCCAACTACACTTAACTATTCACAGGCTGCGGAAAAAACATTTTCGCTGTTATAGAATAGGATTAAAAATACAGCAAGCAAAAGGTATAGTATGAAGTTTAAATTTCTCGAAGGTTTGGCCATTGCTGATATCGCATTCGAAGCCTATGGGAAAAGTTTAGATGAAGCTTTCGAGAATGCTGCCTTGGCCGTGTTTGAAGTACAGGCAAATACAAAAAAAATTGGAAAAAAGTTAAGTAAAAATGTAAAAATTGATGCGGAAAACCAAGAGGCTTTGCTTTTCGACTGGTTATCAGAGCTGCTTTACTTGCGTGATGTGCACAACATGCTTTTTTCCAAGTTTGATGTGAAAATTTTGGAGAAAAATAAAAGATTTTTTTTGTTGGCAAAGGCCTACGGAGAGAAGATTGACAAAAAAAAACATCAGCTGAAGACTGAGGTGAAGGCTGTCAGTTATCATATGATGAAAATACAGAAGAATGGGGAGTATAAGGTAAGAGTTATTTTGGATGTCTGATGAAAAACAGAAAAGATTATTTTGGGGGGTAATTTAAATTTTCAAGTGATTTTTCTATTATTTCAAGCAATCTTCTATATTCTATTGTATCATTACTTTCAGGGGGTTCCTTAGTTGGTTTGATAATAACTCTATTCTCAGTTAACTGAACTCTGTACCCATAGCAATCACTGGATCTACTCAACAATAAATTTCTCTTACCAATGATGCCCATTGCAAGGTCCAACTCTTTAACCCGATGGCAGATTTCTACTACGAACATTTCCACTGCTGGTTCTAGAATTGGTGTTTCGGTATAATAAGGAACTCTGCCATCAGAAGTAACCGGCTCTATATAAAATCGACCAATTTTTCTAGGTTTATGCAACTTTGCTGGAAGTTCTTGTGACATACTAACTATTTTCTATGACTAAAAACATTTAAAGGTTTAGAACAAGTAAGAATCAGCCCTTTATCACTGCAAGCGGTTTGAGACGGCACACTATCTTGCTGATCCCAGCCTGCTCGCAAACCTCCACCACACTGTTGATATCCTTGTAGGCAAAATCTGCCTCTTCTGATAATGTCTTGACAGAAGCTGCCCTTACTATAATCCCTCTTTTTTCTAATTCACGCTTGACATCCTCCCCGCGCATCTGTCTCATGGCAGCTGCCCTTGAAGTTGTTCGACCTGCACCATGGCATGTTGAAAAGAATGTTTCTTTTTCTGCCTGCTCTGTCCCGACTAAAACATAACTAAAAGTGCCCATCGAACCTCCAATTAACGCTGGCTGGCCTACTTTGCTGTAATCAGTTGGTAGCTGTGCATGGCCAGGAGGGAAACATCGAGTACCACCCTTTCTGTGAACCCACAATTTTTGTTTTTTTCCATCAACCTCATGCTCTTCCAGCTTTACTATGTTATGGCTCACATCAAAAACTAGATCCAAACCAAGCTCCTCTTCAGTTTTGCCAAAAACTTTTTTAAAACACTCTCTCACCCAGTACAGTATCATCTGCCTGTTTGCCAAAGCATAATTCACAGCTGCAGAGGCTGCGGCGAAATATTCCTGCCCCTCACTGCTCTGCGCAGGGGCGCATGCCAACTCCCTGTCAGGAACTGTTATACCATATTTACTCATAGCCTGCTCCATAACCCTTATGTAATCAGTAGCGACCTGATGACCCAAGCCACGTGAACCGCAATGTATCATAGCAGTAACCTGCCCCTCCTTTTCTATACCCATAACCTTCGCCACATCAGGCAAAAATATTTTATCCACTCTTTGTATTTCCAAATAATGGTTGCCACTGCCAAGCGTACCAACCTCAGGCATGCCTCTCTGTTTTGCCTTTTGAGAAACCTTGGAAGCATCAGCATTTTTTATTCTTCCGTAATCTTCTATATGCTGCAGATCTTCTTTCCTACCATAACCATTGCCAACAGCCCACTCTGCGCCCATAGCAAGCACCTCATCCAGCTCGCTAGCAGTAAACCTATGTTTGCTATGCGCACCAACACCACTTGGTACTTCCCGGAATAACGATTCAATCACATCATTCAACTTTGGCTTGATTTGCTGCTCTGTTAAAGTTGTCGTGACCAAACGCACACCGCAGCTTATATCATAACCAACCCCACCCGGCGAAATAATTCCTTCGTTAAAATCAAAAGCAGCCACACCGCCTATCGAAAAACCATAACCCTCATGCGCATCCGGAAGAACTATGGAGCTTTTTACTATTCCTTTTAGCTGCGCGACATTAGAGGCTTGCATCAACGTCCTATCTTCTTGTATCTTCTTCAGCATCTTTTCCGAGGCATATATTCTTACAGGTACAAGCATCCTACCGCTTCTAGGTATTTCCCAAACCACATCCGAGATCTTTTTCAGCTCCAAAATTTTCACCTATATTTTCTAATGAATCCTTTTTTATATACCCTTCTGTATTTTTTCTTCCTCACTGGCGGTTCTACATCATCCCACTCTGCCACAGGCTCTCCCCCGCATATCCCTATTGCCTCGATTACTCTGTTTTTTACTCTTGGTTAGCACAGCCTCAGAGAACATAATGTTATAATTGTAAACGCAAAAGTTAAACTTTATCCAATCCAATAATAATTAAGTGATAGTTTGCCAATAAGCACAGCACCTTACACAAGAAAGTACGCACATACAAAATCTCGTGGCAGCGAAGGGACTGTTACATGCAATGTATGCGGTAGGCTAGTACCAAGGTGGAAGACATTCACGCAGTTCAAAGGACTTAGGATAACCGACCCGACTATATTGCAGCAGGTTGATAGGAGATTTATACACATGATGACTCGTAAAGTTCGCCTGTGTCCGTCATGTGCACGCTTCCAAGGCGTTGCCCAACCAGGGAAAAGCATAAGAAAAAAGCACATGTTATAGAACTGCCAGGTAGTGTGGTGGAATGGATTTAGGTAAAATAAAGAGTTTGAAAGGTGCACTTTTCAGAAAATTTACTCAGCCTACTGCTAAGAAGGTTACTGCTGAAGAGATATTGCCAGGGTTTGCAATAAAAAAATCTGAGAGGTTCATAGACCTGCCAGATGCAGAGGATGTAATGAAGTTAAATGTCATCTATCCACTCATAGAGCCTTTTGCATATGCCAACATAAAATGGAGCCCTGAAAACAAGGGAATTATTTATTACGTGATCGAGCCGAAGATAAGCGAGGAAGAAAAGAAACTGCTAGATAAAATATCAGAAGGCATTATAGAGCTTGTTGATGTGGAGCTGGCAAAGGTCACGGATACAGGAAAACTTGTTGAGTATTTGCAGAATAATGTAAAGAAGGTTGTAAAAGAATTTGGATTGAGCCTTACACCGAACGAGCGCATAAAAATCATGTATTACATCTACAGGAACTTTGTAGGTTTTAATGAGATTGAAGCGTTCTTGCAAGATCCAAACATTGAAGACATAAGCTGTGATGGCACGAACACGCCGATTTATGTTATCCACCGTAAATACGGCTCGATCAAGACTAATGTTTATTTCAAAGATTTGGAAGGTCTGAGAGAGTTTATCATAAAACTTGCTGAAAGATGTGGAAGATATGTAAGCTATGCAGAGCCCATACTAGCAGGAACGATGCCGGACGGCTCGCGTGTTTCTGCTACGCTCGCCGGAGATGTAGCCACAAAAGGTCCGACATTCACTATAAGAAAATTTGGTGAAAAGCCCTTTTCCCCTGTTGAACAGGTAGAACTAAACACTGTAAGTTCAGAAATGTTGGCATACTACTGGTATCTTGTGGAACATGGAGCATCTATACTGTTGGTAGGAGGTGTTGCAACAGGCAAGACAAGCCTGCTTAATACAATCTGCATGTTCATACCTCCCGAGGCAAAGGTCGTTTCGATTGAAGACACGAGAGAGCTACGCATACCCCATGAGCATTGGATACCTGGTCTGGCAAGGGTTGGTTTCGGTATACCCATGCCGACTGGTGAGAAGTATGGCGAGGTTACGCTGTTTGATTTGCTGAAGGAGAGCTTCAGGCAAAATCCTGATTATGTCGTAGTAGGTGAGGTAAGGGGTGCTGAGGCGTATGTAATGTTCCAAGGTATGTCTTCAGGCCACTCATGCATATCAACCTTCCACGCCGGCTCTATGGACACGTTAATCAAGCGTCTTATAACGCCGCCAATAGAATTGTCGCCAACCCTTTTGGAAAGCCTCAATTGTGTTGTGATAATGGTGCATGCCCGCGAGAGAGGCAAGTCTGCAAGAAGGATCAAGGAGGTTGTGGAAATAGAGTCTGTTGATCCGAAGACTGAGGAAGTGAAGACAAACGTTGTATTCAAGTGGGATCCAGCTACAGATATGTTTCATAAGGTAAATGAAAGTATAATTGTTCCAAGATTGGCTGCTGCCAAGGGAGGAACTGCAAAAGATGCGTTTGAAGAAATAGAGAGGAGAAAAAAAATATTGGAATGGTTCGGGCAAAAGGGGATTAAGGATTTTATAGAAGTGACAAATACGATAAACCTCTATTACAAGGATCCGAAAAAACTTTATGAGATGATGGGCCAAATGCCTGTTGCTGCCCAAACTGCAAAACTGGTAGTGCCAGTGCTGCCAGTCCAAACAACTGCAGCAAAATCGGCAGGGCAGAGAAAAACTTCCATATTGGAACTGCTGGGTTTCAAAATATTGAAAGAAAAATAGGTGTGGTATATTGAACTATAGGGGTTATGCAACAGCTCTTTTCGGAACAGTTGCAGACATGTATGAAAAATCTTTTCAGGGGTTAAAAGAGACGCTGGTAAAGGCTGATATAAAAATCGCTTATAGAACATACATGAGCGTTTCGATTCTAACAACTGCCATAGTTTACATAGCTGCAGCGGTTGGAACAGTGATACTATCGCAGCTACTCCTTAAACCTTCAGCGATTATGTTTGTTTATTATATAATTTTTATACCGATTTTGACAGCTGTCATGTGTTTCCTTATGTTCAACTTTTATCCCAGCCAAAAGGTTTCCTCAAGGCGGAAGAACATAGAAGTTAATCTTCCATTTGTGCTGACGCATATGGGTGCTATTGCCGAGTCAGGAGTGCCGCCGCAGATGATCTTCAAACTAATGTCGCAATTCAGAGAATACGGCGAGATTTCCAAGGAAATGGGAAAGATTGTAAGAAATATTGACATGTTTGGTATTGACCCTTTGACTGCCATAAAGGGAGTGGCACAAAAAACTCCTTCTGAAAGTTTGAGGCAGCTACTTTACGGTTTTGTTACCACAACAGAATCAGGCGGCAATATTAAAACATATCTGAAAAGTGCAGGCACGCAGGCATTGTTTGAATGGAGGATGAAGCGTGAGCGGTTCCTTCAAGAACTATCAGCATATGCAGAATTCTACACAGGCCTGCTTATTGCAGCGCCGTTGTTTATGATTGCCATATTTTCAGTAATGAACATGATACAGCCGACTATAGGTGGCTACACAATCTTAGATTTGATGAGACTCAGTATTTATCTCATAATCCCTCTGCTCAATGGCGGCTTCCTGCTGTTCTTGCGCGGCGTGGAGGTAGAGATGTGATGTGTAAGGTGTTTGCATGAAGATCGGCAAGTGGGAAATAGAGCAAAAGATGTTTATATTAATTGTCCTCAGTAGTTTTGCTGCTGCGTCAATTGCAATTGTAAACTTTGTCATTTTTACTGAAAAGGCTTTGCTTTTTTCAATAACAAACATACTTGCAATTTTCATAGCCATTTTCCCAATCTTCATTTTCAAGTATATGGATTATGCAAGGGGAAAAGAAGTGGAGGAAATGTTCCCTGTCTTCCTCAGGGATTTTATAGAATCTATACGAGGTGGTATGTCAGTGCCGCATGCCATGAAATCTGTTACAAAAAACGACTACAAAGCCCTGACACCACACATAAAAAAAATGGCTGCGCAGATGGATTGGGGCATACCTGCTGATAAGGTTCTGATGAAGTTTGGAAGAAACACTAAATCTAAATTGATAATGAGGGTAATATCATCCGTGGTCGAAAGCCACAACTTCGGCGGCAATCTCACCGACACGTTCGAGGCGTTAAGCAATACTGCGTTGGAAGTAGACAGGCTGAGGGCCGAGCGAAGGCTGTATATGAACTCACAGTTGATGACAGGCTACATCATCTTCTTTGTATTTTTGGCTGTGATAATAGGTATGGAGAAGTATCTTATACCTGTTATGACAACTGCTACCCCCGGTTCGCTGGGATTAACACAGAGCCCTGCAGCTATGTCTCAAGAAGCCCTAGCTGCTGAATACAAAAAGGTTTTCATGAATTTGATAGTTATACAAGGCCTTTTCTCGGGACTAACTGTTGGAAAGATGTCAGAGGGGTCGATGATGAGCGGTGTTAAGCATAGTTTGTTTATGGCCTTTGCCGGAGCGCTCGCTTATAGCGTATCAGGATTTTTCTGAGTTCCACTTAATCGATCTTAAGAATTAAAAAAAATATTTGAACCTATGTTGTTATCTGGCTGTTTGTTACGCTGTCGTAAACGCTAGAACAGTTTGAAAACACCCTTACCTTGTCTATGGTTGTAAGGGAAGAAGAGCCAGAGCTAACGTTAAAGGAGGTCATCTCCCTGGGTATCAATGAAAGATTTGCAGCGGTGCAGCTAAAAACACTGCCACTGGTGCATAAAGGCAGATTGTTGGGGCTGGAGCCATTTGTGAAAAATATCTGCATTGTTATAGCACCTATTCCAACCTGGCCTGTGTTTTCTATATTGCCGCTGAGTGTATAGTCAGTAGTGCTGTATTTGACAGTTGAAAGTGAAATGCCTGCATAAGAGCAGACCAGCTCTGTATTGCTTTGGCTGGTCACAGTGCTGGTGGTGCTTCTTGTAAATCCCTGCAGCCATCCGCTCATAATCCCTGCAACAGCTACAGTGAAGGCTATTAATAAAACGGATGCTATTAATGGTGATATTGCTTTCAAATTTTCACTTTTAGCAGTCATCTCTCTACAACAAGCTGCGGGCAGTTGCTGACTACCCTATACTTTTGATAGTTTTCGGTTACATCTGATACTACAAACCTGCTTATAGAGCCCCCCACTGGGAGTACACCAGTTATATCATGTGTCTCAACGGTCAAGTCTGCATAAATAAAATCTATCTTTGCTATTTTCACATTGTACATACCTGTATTTTCCAACATTAGTGTGAAATTTTTTGTTGTGGTGTTGTATGAGGCAGTGTATATATTAAAGTTTGAACCAGCGCATTCCACATCAGTCCTATTGCTCTCTGACGGCAGGGAGCTGCGGACAAAGCTCGACGCCCAGTACGCTAGTATACCTGCTATGCTCATTGTAGCAGCAATAAGCAGTACTGCAGCAACGAGCGGTGATATGCCCTTCATTCTCTCTTATTTTAAATTCTCACTATGGATTATAAATATATTCCCCAGAACAATCAATACTTATTTAATGAGAAAATTCTTGGATATTTCGCTAAAAGCTGGTAGAAAATACCATAACGCAAAAGGCCAGGCCAAGTTTATAGAGTATCTCATGACAGTAATATTCAGCATGCTAGTCCTTGTTGCATTGAGCACCATGATCAGAACGTTTTATGAAAACGCATTGAAGGCAAGCATAACCCAGTCCATAGACCAACTAGCATCGCAGGTTTCAAACGAAATAGTAAAATACTACCAGTTTGCCAAAGAGATAAAGATGCAGCCAAAGGCAAATAGTAGTTTGCTGCTTTATGAAACTACACTAAAGCTTCCTGCAACCATCTCCAGCAGGAATTATGAAATTATTTTGGCAACATCAAATCCGTTTTGGATAAGCATAACCGTCAGCAATATAAGCGGTGTAAACATGACGCCTGTGACAAGAACATCCGGAGCAAAGGTCATTGTAAGGACTACGCAAACCCCCATAGTCTCTGTTGAAAAGGATATACCCAATGTTGAGCTGGATGTTGAGGGTGGTTTGCAGAACGGGGTTGGGGCGACATTAAGATATTATAAATTCAACACCGGAAACGCGGTTTATAACATGGTTGTGCTCGGCGAGTATGATATACTGACAAAAATTACGGGCGTAACCTGAGGGAAAAATATGTCAACGCAAATAGACTTTGCCCTTGGCACTGGTTTGTTTATAGTCTTCGTGGCATTACTGTTAAGCTATCTAATAGCCTATATAACCAACACTAGTGGCTCGCTAACAAGTTCCAACCTGAGGACTGCTGCTTACGATATTTACCGCGCAATGTTTTCTGGCAAAGGTTTACCGCAGAACTGGGAAAATTATCCTTACACGCCTGTAAGGATTGGCCTTGTAACAGATTTGTACAGCATGCCGGTCGTGATAACAGAAACAAACGGCACTGCAAGAACAAACACAACAATAAACTTTACTGTTGCATACGATGCAAGCTGCGCGAGCAAAGCCTGGAACAACACTGTTAGACTATACGATGATAGTGGTAATAAAATTACTGCTGCGCTTTACAACCAATCCTTTTGCTCTGGCCAATACCTTAACACCTCAGATTTAGTCTTCAACCTGACGTTAAATGCGAACCAGAACAAAACATTCTTCATCTATTTTTCACCCGATGCAGGGGTACAACCTCCAAGCTACACCATAGCATTTCCAATAAACGCTTCCAACTACAGCGCTGTGGTTTATCCAGAGGAAAAACTTTCTGCATTGTCGCTGACAAAGCTGGCTGCATTAAGAAACAAAACTTACGATGACGTAAAGCAAACGCTGGGCGCGCAGTATGATTTTTATCTGGAAGTTGAGGCTGTGTGAGTTGCATGAAAAACAAGGGGATATCAAAAACATTTGAATCGATTGTAGCTATACTGTCAATGATGACTGTTTTTATAATTTATTTCAGCGCCAAGCAGACTATACCTGATTTTGAAATGATCAACAGGGAGATGAAGGCTTTTACTGTTATGAAAACATTGGTTGAGAACAATGAATTCAGGCAATGGGTCCTGGCGAACGATACGGAAACGCTGAAAAACAAGATAACTATGATGATGCCGAGTGATATAAACTACGATATACAAGTCTGTTCGCTGGATTGCGGCAAGCCAAATGTTACATCGGAAAGGATGTCCTCTACAAGTTATATTGTAGCTGGCGATGTTAACGACTTCCGTCCAAGACAGGTTGTGCTGTATATCTGGACGTGATTTGTGATGAATAACAAAAGAAGAAGCAAGGGGCAGGTTTTCATAGTATTATCGATAATAATAATCACGACAATGATAATGCTGAAGACTGGACTAAATATCTCGCAGATCATGGAGAACAAGCGGTATTTGGAATCTGGCTTCGAGCAAATGCAGTTTCAGAATATAAAAAACGAAGCACTCAAAACTGTGCAGATAAGCTATAATAAAAATATAACAGACAACCTGGACAGCTTCATGCGCTTTGCTAGGCAATTGATGAGCTCGAAGGCTATGGACTTGACAGGTGTTGTTGTCACTGCTTCTTACAACTATTCAACCGCTCCTTATGTTATCAGTGTAACAGTTTTGAACATACTTGGGACTGAGATGGATTATTTGAATATAACCTTCAACACAACCACCACAGAGTTCACAAACACCCCGGATGGCATGGCAGTCCAGACAACATTTACAGGCAGCTATGAAACGATGAACCACATCATGACGCTGTATTACAACACATCCAACACAAACAGCACTAATTACGTTACAATACCCTTTGATACTACCAAGAGCAAACTAATCGCATTCTTTGACATAGACCTTAAAAGTGATCGCTCTGAGCAAAGGGATGTTTTCAACGAAACTTGTATATTATAAGCTAATTTTTTTCTTTCGAACCAATCTTGTCAAGTATCAAAGGTATTCTCCACATCAATTCTTTCAATACTGCCGGTGCAAGATTGATTTCTTGTTTTGTCTCCCACTTGCCTGTTTCCAAATTCTTCTCTGTCCTGGTTAACTGCAGGTTGTTGTTCCATACCGTTAGCTGTATGCCGCGGCCCTCGCCAAGCGGAAAATAACCCTTCACCATAGGTCTGTTCTCATTCTCTACCATTCAATCACCTTGTTTTAATTCTCCTAGGCAAGGCCATTAGCATTTACTACTTCTTTCAGTGGTGGTGAAGATAATTATGGTGTGTAAGGAGGATTATTTTACGTATGATAAAAAATTTTACAAGAGAACGCGTTAGGAAATATGGTTTGCGAAGCCAAAGGTTTGTAACAGAGCAGAAGGCTGAAGAACTATTGAAATCGAAAGGATTCGTTCTGACAAATCAGAACAAAAATTGCCTTTTTACAAACGGCGGTAAGGAAAGCATGAAGCATTGGATTGTGAAAGCGATGATTTTCAAAATACTGCGCGAGATGGGCAGAACAGTGGGTAGTGAAGTCGAAGTCAGTAGTGGAATTGTTGACATTATCGATGTGAACAATATGATTGTGTACGAGGTTGAGATGAAGATGTGTTGGCAAGAGTACGAAACTAACATGTTTGGAAGAGTCAGAGACGTTTTTATCATAAACTTGGGAAAAGTACCTGATGATTTAAATGATGCTGAGAGGTATTTGAGAGAAAAAATAGTATGAAAGAAAGGTTTAAATATTAGTTGACATATAATATCAATTGTTGTTAAAGGTAAAACAAAAAAATAAAGAAAAAATGAAAATGTTTGGAAAGATGGTAGAGGAAGCTATAAAAAACCCAGAATCGGTGCCAGATAAACTTGTTGTGATTTCCTTGTCAGAAGAAGAAAAAAATAGAGTATTGACACCTGAAAAACTAAGGTTGATTAGGATAATAAAAAATGGAAATCCAAAAAATGTTAAAGAACTGGCAAAATTGGCTAATAGAAGGGTTGATGCTGTTTCAAGGGATTTAAAAGTTTTAAGTTTTTATGGATTTCTTGAATTGGTACAGATTGGTAAACAGAAAATGCCAAGGATAAAAAAAGATATATTGATGATACCTTTAACAACTTAATTAGTATTTTAAATAATATAATCATATTATTAAATAGATATAATGGTCAAATGTAGGATATGTGGCCATAAATGGGAGCCTAGAGCAAAAGAACCTGTAGCTTGCCCTAAATGCAAGAGATACGATTGGAAAGAACCAATAAAAATTAAAACTCTTTTATTGTTGATTTCAATTTCAAGTACAATATTTTTGTTACCTCTGGGTTATGCTGCTTCTTGGACTACTTTAACTCAATCAGATTTCAACTTAGGAACTTACTTCAATACAAGCTACAATACAACTGGCAGTTATGTGATGCTGAACAACACTACTTCAGTTGTTTACAGCCCGTTTGGAAACTATACTTCCAAAGTTTTTGATGCTGGTACTTCTACTTGGAACAATATTTCTTGGATAGAAGGAGTTCCTTACGGAGAAGAGCTTCCTGACAACAATAGAGTTGAGGCTGTTTTGGGTGGAGCAAATATGACTGGAAATGTTTTGCTGATGCACATGAACGGTGCGAACGGCTCAACCACTTTCGTGGACAATTCCTCTGGAAATAAAGCTATAACTGCAAATGGCAATGTGTATATCGACACTTCGCAGAGCAAATTTGGAGGAGCTTCGGGAAAATTTGATGGCACCGGCGACTACCTCTCAACGCCCGACTCGGTGGACTGGTACTTCGGAACAGGCGATTTCACGATTGAGTTCTGGGTAAGATTTGCTTCTGTGGCGACCGCTGAGAGAGGGCTTTTCAATCAATATTTTAATAGTAGCAGTTACAATTACTTTGAAATTAATTTTAACAGTGTTTGGGCCAATGGTAGTGCCTTTCTATTCTATACCCAAGATGCTGCAATTAATACAAACTGGAAAGAAGTCCCGAAAACCATAGTTGTAAATACATGGTATCATGTTGCGCTTGTTCGCTCTGGAAACAACTTTCAGATATTTCTAAATGGTGTTCAATGTGGTTCAACATATACGGATTCTGATGCTGTACCCGATTTAGCAGGTTCTGTCTACATTGGGGACTATGGTGGGGGTGCACATTATCTTAACGGTTCGCTTGACGAGTTCGCAATCTATAAAAACCGAAGTCTGTCGACAGTGGAAGTTTTAAACCATTACAAAAGAGGAGCATTGAGATTAAACATAACAACAAGAAGCTGTAATGATGCTGCTTGCTCTGGTGAAAGCTGGAACGAAACTCATAACAATGCCACATTATCCAATCTAAAAGAACAAAATAATCA
>Ga0315289_10002224_pt1 | contig 29968 bp, 37 predicted proteins | sample YL17G11_40_MG_FD_203452 | JGI IMG/M metagenome (GOLD analysis project Ga0315289, IMG submission 203452) | Sediment microbial communities from Yellowstone Lake, YNP, Wyoming, USA - YL17G11_40 | ecosystem: Environmental > Aquatic > Freshwater > Lake > Sediment | place: USA: Wyoming | collected... | reverse complement strand
GGCTAGCGCAGTTTATGGTTTGGGATTTGTCGGCGCAGCTGTCTATTTTTTCAGCCATGCGACAACATTTTGGATGGGATTCCTTGGGCTTTTAAAAGCTCTGGTTTGGCCGGCATTTTTGGTCTATCAAGCTCTTGGAATTTTAAGCAAATAGATATGAAGATTTTTGTGAGGGTTAAGCCTAAAGCGAAAGAAGAAAAGGTATTAAAGATTAACGATAAGAACTTTAAAGTATCGGTGAAAGAAGCACCGGAGAAGGGGAGAGCAAACCGCGCTGTTTTAAAAGCATTGGCCGATTATTTTGGCACCAGCCATTCGAATATAAAAATTATTTCAGGATTTGCTTCAAAACTAAAAGTTATCGAGATTAAAATAAATTAATAATATGGCTAAAACAAAAATAATGAACTATCCCTTCGGGGCGAGTTCTTTTAGTGGCTTTCATTCCCGTCCCAAGGGGCGGGGTATTCCAGCCGCTAAAATAAAAAGCCGGATATACCGAAGCGCTGACACGGGTCGGTTTGTAGGAAAAAAATATGCAAAAAAGCATCCCAAAACCACGGTCCGGGAGGTCGTAAAGAAGAGAGGGTAAGAAATGAAAAATATCGAAATAAAAAAAGAGGAGAAAACCGAAAACGGATGGAATTTTTTGATTGAAGTCGGCGGCAATGAAGATAAAATTGAATACTCAGTAACGCTTGACGAAGAATATTGGGAAAAGTTAACCAATGGTCAGCATTCACCCGCAGAACTTATAAGACGTTCTTTTGAATTCTTACTTGAAAGGGAGCCCAAAGAGTCAATTCTTAGGGCATTTAATCTCAACGTTATTAATAGATATTTCCGGGAATACGAAAATAAAATAAAGAAGTTATGATAGAATTGAATGATCAAAATTTTGAAAAAGAAGTTTTAAAAAACGAGAAGTTGGCTTTAGTTATTTTTTGGAGCCCAGGATGCGGACCTTGCTTAAAAATGGAGCCGATTATTGAGGAAATAACTAAGGAGTTTGAGGGTAGGGTAGAGGTTGGCAAATTAAACATAATAGAAAATCTAGAAATTGCCAAAAAATATGGAATCCCGGCAACTCCTACCATTATCATTTTCAAAAGCGGAGAACCAATAGAAAGAGCTGTAGGCTTGCGGCCAAAACAAATCTTAATTAACAAACTTAATTTATTACTCTAAATTCCGCTTAGCAAAAAGTTTTTAAAAAAATCGCCCCTATGCCTATCGGCCGGGGCGATTTTTCATTAGATCGAAAGCGTTCCGTTAAATTTTATTTTTATTCTTCCCACCAATTAATAATTCTAGGTGGCGAAGTAGAACTGCCAGGGTCTATACCTGGAAACTCCAGCCAGTCTCCAATTTTTTCTAAGTCAAAAGTAATATTCACGTCTCCAACAAGTTGAGTATCGTTCACCGTTCCTTCCGAAATAAGGGCACCATGAATTTCAACATTGCCTCCCTGGAATAATGTATTTCCTTTGACATATACAACTCCTTCAATATAAGCGTCACCTGTTATTTTAAGGTCTCCCTCAACTACCAACGCCGGGAAATTATCTTTTGCAGTAAATTTTCCTGTTCCCGTAAGTTCTAAACTGCCTTTAGTAGCTATGCATCCATTCAGAAAGTTAATGCTCCCCAATTTTAATTCATTTGTATCTTTTATTAATATAACATCTCCATCTCTATCTTCATTCAGGTAGTTTTTAGCTTCGCTTACTGTGGTGAAGACTTGCGCTCCCGGGATATCATAATCATCTGCATTTATTTCCAAGGGAGGAACGGAATCCACGCCTGAAACTATCTCGCCTTTAATATTTGAGACATCATCTATCGTGCCCGGTGAAAAAGCATCTCCGTTTACTGATGCTTTATTTCCGATAAAATCTATACCAGTATTTGCAAAAACATTTCCCTCTACAGAGGCGCTTCCTTTAAAATTAAGGTTATTTTGAGAAAAGACTGCGTAATTAAATGCTAATCCTTCCGGGAATATAGTTAGTTTATATACAGCATCACGACTTGCGATTTGGTTTTCTAGAGAAACAGAACCTTTGACACAAAGATAAGGCACAGCTGGACAGGGATCTACTGTAATACTACCTTCGGAAGCATTATTTAGAAGCATCTCAGGTTGAAGAGTTTCTCCTGTATATGAAGTGTCATTTAGAAATTGATAAACACCTTTTCTAGCTGCGGCCTCTGCCGTATAAAATGCCTTATCGCCAAGCACAGTATTACGATTTTTAGAGAATTCAGAAAGAGCGCTTATTGAGATTGCAAGCGCCATACTTAGGGCTAGAAAACCAATGGTAAACATGACAATGAGGCTTATTATTCCATTTTCTTTTTTATCAGTATGCATAGTTATTATAGATTATTTCGCTGAGCGATTGTTGTTTGGATATGGAGCTCTTCATTATCTTCTGCCTGAAGGGTAAAACTGACCTGAACTGAACGTGCCAACTGATGAAAGGTTAAATTAGTTACTTGTATATCGTCAGTATTGAACGGAGAACCATCAATTTTTATGTTATTACCATCTTGCTTAATTTCTTTTATAGATGAATCAGAAAGCTTAACCGCAAGAGTGGAAGGGGAGGTGACATCTAAATTTTCTCCTTGTTTCACCCAATAAGCTAAAGTGTTTGATAAAAATATGGCATTTGAATGCAGGCGCCCCAGATGCCTGATAGTACGGATGTCTTTTAACCCTGAAACAACGACGGATATGATCGTTGTAACAATTATGATTACCACAGCAAACATAACGATTGTTTCCACTAAGGTAAAGCCTGATTTCCTTTTATCTTTTTCCATAATTTAAGAAATATTTTAGGGATTATAATTATACAAATATGACTCAAGCTGTGAAGTCCGATGTTGAGATCCGTCATCCCACTCTATCTGGGCATGGGCAATAATTTTTTTAGTATGTGGATTTACATCTGGTTCTTGCTCAAGGGTTAAAGAACGGGTATAAAAACCATCATCGAGCTGTTCTTCACCCGAAGAAAGAATCCATTTATTACTTTGGATATCAGGGTGACAAACAGACGGTGTGTAGCAGCTGGAACCTGCAATGTAGGGCCAGTCCGACTGTTCGAGGTCCTTTGTGACTTCAACTAGTTCTTGTAAGTACATCGTTGCCTTAAGCTCGTTTGTATTAGTATGGGCTGTTTTAAGAGCTTGTAAAACCAATGAGGTAAACGCCACAATGAATATAGTTGCGATACCGATACTGATGGTAGCTTCTATTAAGCCAAAGCCCTGATTATTCGAAAAAAAGAAAAAATTCCCCCTTTTTTTCATTGGTTTACTAAAAATAATGAAGAATATAAAGCATTTTACTGAGAAATAATTCTGCCATCTTTAGCAATGGTAATAGTTTTTGCTGATCCATCTTCATCATTAATAGTGATTGTGGTGTCCGCAGAAATTTCAGGCAGTGCGTTGATTCGATCAAATAAAACAGTCAGGTCAATTTGGTCAGTAGATATTGACGTTGGAAGAGGTGTTTCGTTGCCATTACCTTCAATATACGTATCTCCTTCAAAAGTTACAATTCTTTCTTTTTCAACATGAACGCCGTGTTTTTCCGTTCCAATGCCAGTTGCCGCGCGATTACTCGCTTGTTCAAAAGCTTGCGATACGCTTGCGTATGCATCATCTAATACAGCTCGTTTTTTTGCATTTTGATACGTTGCGATTCCGGTTGCCGCAAAAATAGTGAAAATACTAATGACAATAAGTATTTCTACCAAAGTAAAACCAGTCTTTGCCGGCTGGATAGGGGAGCTTATAGAGCTTAAGCGTAGAGTATTTTTTATCTTATTTTTGTACATTCCCGAATTCAATTATTACAATACATTTACTAATTGATAAATAGGAAGAAAAATAGAAAGCGCAAGAGCTGCCACGAAAAAACCAACAACAAGCATTATTATTGGTTCGATCAGAGAGGCAATAACTCGCGTCTTGTAATCTATTGAGCGTTCAAAATATTTTGTAATGCGATTAAGCATTTCTCTTAACTTACCGGTTTGCTCACCAACTCTTACAATTTTTTGTGTTTGTATGGGAAAAAGAGCAGGAAAAGGCATAATGGCGTCAGAAAAAGATACTCCGCGAAGTAATATAGGATTTACGCCATCAAGAGTTTTTTTATAGACGTCATTTCTTGTAGTTTTTTTAGCTACTTCAACTGCCTGAACAAGAGATATACCGCTTGCATAGAGAGACTCAAGTGAACGGAAAAAAATTACAAGATTATATTCTTTAATAAGTTCTCCAAAAATTGGTATTTTGAGCATCAAAGAATGAATTAAATACCGTATCTTTTTGATTTTCGATGAAAAGAAAAATAAAAATATAATTAGAATTATTGTCCCGATTGTATAGAATGGATAATGGTTCAAAAAGGAACCCACGGCAAGGAGACTTCTTGTAGGCTGGGGAAGAGGCTTATTAAGATCTTGGTATAGCTTTGCGATTTCAGGCAGCACATAAAACACTAGGCCAAAAATAACAATAGCCATCGTTAAAAGCACAATTATAGGATAAGCTAATGCTGCCTGGATTTTCTTACCTAGCTCATGATCTTTTTCTAAATCATTTGCAATACGGTCAAATGTTTCGTTAAGTCTTCCAGAAATATGTCCCGCATTTACAGTTTCAACTATATACTGAGGGAAATGCTTTGGAAATTTTGACATAGTTTCCGATAAATTTTGGCCATTCTGTGCATCTTCTGCCATTGTCCAAATGGCTTTTTTTAAATGATTACTCTTTACCTGTTGTGAAAGCGTTTCAAGGATTTCAACTACTGATAATCCAACAAAGCCCATTGTGGCAAAATTTCGGAAGAAATTAACCCTTTCAGTCGCTGAAAAGCCAGAAGGGAGAAAGGGTACATCTTTTTTAAAAAAGCCTGAACCTTCTTGCGATATAAAAATAATCACAGAGCCATCGCGGGTTAATTTCTTCTCCGCACTTCTCTTAAAAAAAGAGGAGATACTGCCTTCCTCTATTTTATCTTCTTTATTTAGTATTTTATATGCGAATTTTGGCATAGTTGGTTTATCTTCGTAATAAAAAATAAATGGTTTTTAAACATTTTTTGTAGTGCGTAATACTTCATCAAAAGTGGTGATTCCTTTAAATACTTTTTCTATTCCGTCAGTAATCATATCTTGAAATCCATTTTTTTCTGCAGCACTTTTTATGACATCGGCTGACTCATGTCTCAGGATTAAATCATGTATTTCCTTATTAGGTTGCAAAAGCTCAAAAATTCCAATACGGCTGAGATATCCAGTTCCAAGACATTCTTCACACCCCGCACCCACATAGAAAGTATGCTTTTCAAGCTCTGATACGAGATTTTCCTTTCTTTTTTCAAGCGCAGCCACAATATCCTTACGTTCCATGATCTTATTAAAAATAGCTGGACTTAACTTTCTTTTCTTAGCACATGACTTACATATTTTACGCACAAGACGTTGTGCAATAACAAGGTTTACTGTACTAGAAACAACAAAGTCTTCAACTTTCATTTCTAAAAGGCGAATAAACGATGAGGGAGCATCGTTGGTATGTATTGTGGTGAAAACAAGATGTCCTGTCATTGCAGCATTCGTTGCCATAACAGATGTCTCTGAATCACGAATTTCTCCAACCATAATAATGTCGGGATCTTGCCTGAGAAGAGCGCGAAGTCCTGAGGGAAAAGTTAATTTCGCCCGCGGATTGATTTGCGTTTGATTCACTCCCATTAATATGTATTCAATAGGATCTTCGAGAGTAGAAATATTCAGGCCATCTTTTTTAAGGAGTTGCAAAAGAGCATAAAGAGTTGTAGTTTTCCCGGATCCAGTAGGGCCTGAAGCTATAACCATGCCGAAGGGTTTTTCAATATTTCCTAAAATGATTCTTTCTTGTTCCTCTGAAAGACCTAATTTAGAAAGAGAAAGATTTTTATGAGAATCATCGAGGACCCGCATGGCAATTTTTTCTCCAAAAAGAGTTGGCATAGTTGAAACTCGCAATGAAGTATTGTAAAAATCTTCAGGCTCAATACGTCCATCCTGTGGAAATCGATACTCATCGATTTTTAAATTGGCAAGAATTTTAATGCGTGCCACCACCGCCTGATATACGTTAATGGGCATAGTGAACATTGTTTGCAATGTTCCGTCTATTCTAAACCGGACAACTGCTTCATTTTTTATTGGTTCAATGTGAATATCACTTGCTTTTTTATTAAAAGAATATTTTATAGTTTTATCAACAATTTTTATGATATTATTATTGGTGGCGGGCGAATTAGAGATTAATTCCAAAATATCGGTTTTAAAATCGTACGTGTGATTTTTAAGTATAGACGATAAGTCTTCTTCTGTTATACGAGACCATGTGACATTATCGCCGAAACGCTGCCTTATATATTGTTGTAAGGATTTATTTTCAGGATCTACCGCTCCAATTTTTATACCCTCGGGATTTTTCTCCAAAATAAAAGCTTTAAACTCTTTTATAACTTCCCAAGGCATAAGGTCTGAAGATTCTTTGTTTGCCAATACAGCTTTGTCTGCCAATACAGCTTTGACCTTAATCGGAATCTTAAAATTCATATATTTTAATTAATTTCTGTTAAATAGATATATTCTTTCTTACCATATAATAAGAGTAATGTCAAAAGAGTGATTTATCGTCTAAAAGGCGATTTTTGTGTTAGAATAAGTAATATGAAAAAAATTTATTATAATAAATTAATTCGCGATAAAATACCAGAAAATATTAAAAAGAGCGGGGGAGATTTCAAAATTAAAAAATTGAAAGCAAAGGAATTTGAAAGGGAGTTAATAAAGAAAGTAGGGGAGGAGGCAGATGGTTTAATCGGAGCTAAAACCAAAGAGAAATTAATTTCAGAGCTGGCCGATGTTTTAGATATTATCCAAGAAATAAAGAAATTTAAGAAAATTACGAATCAACAAATAGAAAAAGCTCAAAAAGAAAGCAGCAATAGAAAGGGCGGATTTAAAAAGAGATTATTTTTATTCTGGTCATCCGACACCGGTTACAAAACCAACGAGAGACGGTATAAAAAGTAAATTTTTATGAAAAAAAGAGCATTTTTGATTCACGGATGGGAAGGTCGCCCAGAGGAAGGATGGCAATCTTGGCTTAAAAAAGAATTAGAAGATAGGGGATTTACGGTAATTGTTCCAGCTATGCCCGACACTAAAAACCCTCATATGGATAAATGGGTGCCTTTTCTTGTCGAAGTCGTGGATATTCCTACCGAAAACGATTATTTTGTAGGGCACAGCTTAGGATGCATTACTATTCTCAGGTATCTGGAGGGGCTCAAAGAAGGCGAGAAGGTCGGCGGAGTAGTCTTGGTTGCCGGCTTTACCGACGATCTGGGCTATAAAGAGCTCTCCAGCTTCTTCCAGACGCCAATTGATTTCCCTAAGGTTAATAAACATTGCAAATCTTTTGTGGCCATCCATTCAGATGATGACCAATATGTAGCCCTTTCTTACGGAGATATCTTTAAAGAAAAGCTCGGCGCAAAATTAATTATTGCCCACAACATGAAACATTTTGCAGGAGATGATAATATTCTTGAGTTGCCGGTTGCCTTAGAAGCTATTTTAGGGATATCCAAACCATAGAGGGGAGGGCTTGACGGGGGCTTTTGAGCCCTTTATTATAGAGGTAGGATTGTTCGCATAATTATACTTAAGCGTTTCTTTTATATGAGAGAAGGTTCAAAGTCGCTCCCCCAGTATTTAACTGAATTTTTAGACTGGTTGGAGATAGAAAAAGGACTATCTTCTAAGTCCCAGGAAAATTATTCCAGATTTCTTAAAAAATTTTTAGATTGGTTAAAAATAAATAATTTAGATAATTTAAAACCGCACGAGTTAACCCCAGACCATATTCGAAATTACCGTATCTTCTTATCGCGACAATATCTTCCTAAAACCAAACAACCCTTAAAAAAAACAACTCAGAACTATTATCTTATAGCCCTTAGGTCCCTTTTAAACTATTTTGCAGATAGTGATATTCTAGCTTTGCCAGCCGAAAAGATAAAATTAGCTCGAGATAAAGATGAAAGGCAAGTCCGTTTCTTGAGCTTAGAACAATTAGAGAAATTATTTTCAGCCCCTAATACTTCTGAAATCCAGGGTCTGCGCGACAGAGCGATCTTTGAAGCTTTATTCTCTACCGGAATGAGAATAGCTGAATTGGTGGCTTTAAATCGAGAGCAGATTAGGATAAAGCCCGGCATGAACGAATTAGAACTTTCAATTCTTGGCAAAGGAGGCAGGATTCGGACAGTATATTTTTCAGAAAAAGCCTTATCTTGGCTTAGTAAATACCTTGAGGTCCGCCGTGACAAAGAAAAACCATTGTTTATCAATTATCGTAAAAAAAAAGATACATCTTCCAGGCTTACCTCTCGTTCCATCGAAAAGATTATCAAAAAATATGCCGTTCTCGTTGGCCTTCCCATAACTACTACTCCTCATGTAATGCGGCATAGTTTTGCTACGGATTTATTATCTCAGGGCGTTGATTTGAGAACCATCCAAGAATTTTTGGGCCACAAAAGCATTACCGCAACTCAAATATACGCACATGTTACGAGTAAAAAGTTGCGTGAAATCCATCGTAAATTTCATAGCGGTAATAAATAATAATGGATTCCCCACCTTTCATGGTTAATGAAGAAAAATCAGTTTTATCTGGAGATTATATTGCAGGATTTGTTGATGGTGAGGGTTGTTTTGACCTTCAGTTTCGGAGAGATGTTCGGCACGAAAGGACTAATAAGCCTGCCTATTATGGATGGAAGGCTCAATTTGTTATCGTCTCGCGGGCCGATGACAAAGAATTATTGGAGAAAATAAAAAATACATTAAATTGCGGCCATATTAATTTCGCAAGGGGTGATCAAGTTCGTTACTCAGTGCAGGATATAGATACCCTCCATAAAATTATTTCCCCTTTCTTCAGGAAGTATCGATTATCCGGCAAGAAAAAAAACGATTTTGAATTATGGGCTGAAGCGATTGAGATCCTTTATAAGAACAAGAAGAAAACCATTAACATTGAGAAGGGTAAAAGAGGATTTACGAGAATCAAGTGGGCCAAAAATGATTTCCAGAGGTTAATAGACATACAAAAAGCAATGCAAAAATACAAGGCCAAAAGATCACAAGGCTTTAAATGGATCTCAGTAGCAGAGTCAATTATCGGAACCCTTTAAGCAACATCCCCCAGATAGGCCTTGGTAGGGGCAAGAAATTCGTTCTGTGAGCGTATAATAGCCCTCCTAGGCTAAGTTTGTCTCTTGAACTAGGTAACTTATATATAATTTTGCTTTGTAGCTTAAAATTTAAAGGGAAAAATAAAAAAAAGCGGACTTTTGGCCCGTTCCCTCCGCTATTAAATGTCGCACAATATTAGAAATAAAAAGTCCCCTAACAATGTTAGGGGAACCTATCTATAAATCTTAATGCCAGGCAGTTATTTTTTATCTGAAGGTTCGTGTTGCTTCTTTGCAACTATTCCTGCAATTTCTTCCATAGCGTGATTAACACAAGCAGAAGAGGTTTCCCCTCTTTTTGAATCTATAAAAACTGATAGCATTACTTGGCAAGCATAGAAACCGGAGAAGAAACCATCTAGCCAAGTAGTTGGCGCAGACGGTAATCGTGACCAATGAGCCGTTTTTAAAGCAAGATCTATCATTTCCTTAAAATCGTCTTTTATCTCACAACCAAATCTGACCATTTCTAGACATTCGACTATACTTCTTGCGTCTGATATTCTCATAGTTCTTTCTATGGCGGCTTTTCTTCGTTTGTTCACAGCCTTTTCCCTCCTTTGGTAAGTTGTCAACGAGCAGATACGATTTTTATATCCTATCACTAATTACAAAAAAGTCAAACAAAAGTGTTATTTACTCCCCTATTTTTAGTTAGATACTATGGATTCTTCCTCTCGTAAATTTTTCTCCAGAAAAATTTGCCGCACCAAAATCCGAAGCCGGCACCAGCTAAAAACAGGATAACGGTCGCTATGTGATGAAAAAGAAACAATTGATTCCAGGAAAATCCGAAACTGTATTTTGAGAAATCAGTCACAAGCCGATTTATATACCAAATTTCAATGCCGGCATGAATTAAAAATTGCAGCAATATCCCGAAAGCTGTAAATGAAATTATATAAATTATTCTTTTCATTAGTTTATTATACCAAAAAATCACCCGGAAGACTATTTTTAGACAAAAAACCTCCCGAAAGTAGTAAAAAAAAACAAAAGGCAGCTTTTCAGCTGCTTTTTAGTAAAGGTTCAAAAATTCTCTCTTTGTATTCTGCTATCATACGGGTTATATCGAGGGTTTTTCCGGACCTGAAGGCATTCATTCTTAACTCTGGCCAGATTCTGTTGCCGGCTTTTGTCCAATCGTAATACAAGTCAGAAATTATTCTTAGCTTATCGTAAACAGTAAAGGGATCATAAGGGTCAATGAAGAACCCATTCCCCTGGCAGGATTCTGGTTCAACTTCTTCAATATATTCCATGGCTCCGCCAGTTTTGGTGGTCAAATTAATATTTCCGTTAATCGTTGCCCTTTGATCAGATGTCCCGCAGGCTTCCCATTTTGGCCATGGGCAGGAAAGCCAAACATCACAGCCTGCAGCTCCTTCTCTCAGAAGCTCAAAAGAATAGTCATGTAGGAAAACAAAACTACCCTGCAATTGAGGATCTTGCATCCAGGAGTTAAAATCCTCTACCCAGCTGTGGCAATATTCATCAGCATAGCTTGGTATTCCGGCGCAGAACATTTGCATTCCGAGGCCTGGCAATTCTCCAAGAGGGGTTTCTATAGTTTGTCCACGTTCTGCGCAGATCGCCTTTATTATCGGCGCTAATAATGGACGTTGGTTCTTATACGGAACAATTCTTCTTACCCAGATAATTAAAGGTTTTCTTAAGTCCAAGCTTATGCTGGTAAGATTTCTTATTAAATCAAGAAGATCTTTTTTGTCTTTCTGATGAATTCGCCACAGGGTTGAAGAATTAACTCTTTCTTCTTCTCTTAATCTTGGACTAAGCCAAGTTTCTCTGTCAGAGCCATTTCTAATGCCTAGTGTTTTTGAAGCAAATTCAGGGAATGTTTTTTTGACACCGCAACAATGCTCATAGCTTACAGCATTTACCATATCAGCTAAATACATTGCAGCTCGTGTGAAGTTTATTGTTCCGTCGTTTACGAAAATCGGATAATATTTTTCTCTGTCAATTCCCAATTCATCAAACCAATGACTGGGAAAACTTTCCATACCAGCCGGATCTGGCGTGTGGATAGTAAAAAGACTCTTATCGCCTTTAAAAAAAGGACGTTCTTTTATATCAGCAAGGGCGACGGAAGTATGGGACTCATTCAACCATATAATATTGGGATTGATTCCAAGTTTTTCCAGTAATAGAGGAACAGCTTTCCCAAGAACTTTTTCCTGTTGTAATCTTTGCCAGCGATCATGGACATAAAGATAATCAAAGACTTCGTTTATCAGTCCGAAAACAGGAGTACCTGCTCGGTTGATTTCCAGAATTTTTATCGGTGTGTGCTGACCATTAATTACTAGATTTAATTCCATAACACATTGAACAGGTAGGCCATCATAAGAAACTTCTCTGCTATCCACCCAATAACGATTATAAAGGGGTATAATGCCCATTGCCGGAATTCCTGCTCTTTTTAGACCGGCTGCAATATCGCCGGATAAAATACCCAATCCGCCACGGAAATTAGCACCCCGGGCCGGCTCTGGGAGTTCAGGGATCATCATCTCCATTGAGAGAAAAGCCAGTTTATGGTTTTTTTCCATCGCTTCTCACCTCCTTTCTTGGCTGATGTATTAAAATTTAAATGAGCTATTTTATATTATCAAATTATAGCAATCTTCTTAATGAATACAAGCCATTCACTGTGGATAAACTAAAAAAGCGTTGGCTTCCGCCAACCATTTTTTAGAGTCGCTTTATAATATTCTAGGTTCTTAATTATTATCTTTGCCTAAATATTTTGCCAATGGGCTTCTGCTTCTTTTTCCATTTTGTCTAATCTTGTATAGTAATCAGGGAATTCATTCAGGTGAGCCAGGGTAATTTTCCCTGTTACCAAAGGATCATCGTTGGTAACATTTGTATTAGGATTAACCGTGCCATGCTCTAATTCGACGTCCATTCCCCTTCTAAACTGTTCCACATCAAATTTTGACCAATCAATCCCAAGCATTTCACCAATATTTTTTGCCTCTTCTGATGTGAAATGATTTTTAGCTGTCATTTTTTAAAATTAATTATTAAATTTCATAATATTTTATTAGAAGCGGACCGGAATTATTAATTGGTCGGCGTTTTGGGGAAGATCTGAAGGATTGTCTTTTTCAAGAACAAGTGTCCCTTTTTTTGTCGAGGGCGATTGAAATTCTAAAGTGGCTTCAAAAGGCACAAATTCAGTTGTCATCCAGCCTGATTTAGCTTGGGCTATAGCCGTCCCTAATTCGTTTCCATTTCCGTCCAGTAATTTTATTGGAAAACTGGCTTCAAAGAACCAGGTTCCCCTCGCCTCCCCACTAATTTTAATAGGACTTTTGATTAATTCGTTAGGACGAGGCGTACTTACCACTATAATATCTTTTTTCTCTAATTCATTTCCTATATCTTCGGTAAATGTTTTTCCATCAGGCGCTTTGCATTGACGAGGATAAGATTCCATTACTGGATATTCTTTTGTAGCGCATTCTTCAAAGCTGTTCACAGCCGAAATGTTTGGTTCTTCTTTAGTTTCTTTATGCCAAGGAAAAAATAGGAAATCTAAAATCGCGATTAAAATGACAGCGATTATTATAAATATTAACCATTTTTTCATATGAATTATTTTATTGTTGTATCTTTTTTATTTTAGAAAACCACTGGCCAAATTTGCAGTCTGGGCTATGGGAAGGGGCAAAACTTCTTAAAAGAGCCACTGCTTCTTCAAACATACCTTGGATGTAAGAAGGATCTGTGTCTATTTCGTGCAGCTCTTTTTTAAAAGGAAGCCTGTCGATAAAACCGTTACCTTTGTCAACAACGTAAAAAGCAAGATAGCCCTTTCTCGGTGTCGGAAATCCATTTTTTTCTAGGAGATAAGTATAAACATCCATTTGAAGCTGGAAACGATCATATATAGAAGGTACGCTACTGCCTGTCGATTTGTAATCAAGAGGAGCCAGCTTACCGTCAGGAAACTCTATTACGTCATCGACTGCCCCAAATATAGTAGCTTGCATGTTGGTGTCATAATAACGTATCCCTTCAAAATTACTCCGCCACTGATTCAATTTATTCTGATCAGAAAAAAGTTTAGCCTTTATATTATTTTCCAGAAGTAAAGGATGCGGTTTTCCTTCTGCGCGATAACTGTCAAACTCTTTTTTTAAAAGAACATCAACTGCAATATTTAAAGCATAAGGAAAGGGTTGGGGCCTTCTGACCCCTAATTTTTTTTCCAGCCAGAAACAAAGGGGACATTCCAGGTATAAGTTTAGAGAGTTTGGGGAAAGTTGTATTGGTCTATTATCATTCATACCTGATATCATTTTATCCCTCATTTTTTTATTCGTCAAATTCACCGATGAAAAAAAACAAAAAGACGTTCAGTTATGATGAACGCCCTTGTCCATAAATAGATTTATTACCCTTTTTCCACTGCTAATCCGTTAAAGTCTAACCCACAGACGGGGCATCTTCGTAAAGCATGATCCAGGTCTTTAGCAATTGAGCTACAACGCCAGCAGACTCCTTCATTTGGCAGCAATTTAGCCAAAACAATTGTAAAGTTCCATTTGTCCATACCAAGAACCCTTACTCTGTCATTTTTTCTGATATCTTCTGGATTTCTAGGCATAATCCTAAGTCTCTTAGTTCGATAACCACTTTCAACTTGATTTTCTTCGATTTGAGAACCCACAACGGTCATAATAGAGGTAACTGGACCGAAAAATGCCACACTAAATGATATATTATTTTCATTCCGGTGATCAAAAAAATTTATTATTCCCAGAGTAGAGCCGACTTCAACATCCGGAAATTCTAGTACATAATTGCCGTGATCATCTGTTTGCCTGATACTTCCCAATAAAATTCCTTTCCTGTTCCTTATTCCATTGCATTCAAAGTAATCGTATTCAAAGTATCTATACAGATCTCCATCTGGTTCGGTAAGTGTTAGAAGATGATTTGTATCTATAAATGCTAATATAGCTGAAGGGGTATCTGCTGATACAGTTCTCACTCTTTGGAATCCCATTTTTTCCACCTCCTTTCCCTGGAGCGATCTCTATTCAGTTTTTAAGGTGCAATCCCTTATAATTTTTATATCTTATCAATTGATATTAAAAAATCAAGCCCGTGAGAGAAAACTTACGGGCATTCTAAATTTAGCTAATAAACCTTCTTTTAACTGCCAAATCTCCTTTGACGCTGAGCATAGTCAGATAAGGCATTATCTAAGTCTTTCTCTGTAAATTCCGGCCAGTATTTTTTTGAGAAATATAATTCACTATAGGCTGCCTGCCATAACAAAAAATTAGACATTCTTTGTTCACCTCCTGTTCTAATGATTAAATCAGGATCTGGCTCGCCGGCTGTCCAGAGATTTTGGCTAATTAGTCTCTCGTTGATTTTAGACAAAGGATTCTTTCGAAAACACTTTTTAATTGCCTCAACGATTTCTGTCCTTCCTCCATAACTCAAGGCAATATTTAAGACGCCGCTTTTATTATGTTGAGTTAACTCTTCTGCTTTCTCAATGGCTTTCTGCAGCTGGGGAGATAATTTTTCTCTTTGACCAATAATCTTAACTTGAATATTGTCTTTATTAATCTCTTGCAAATTCTTACCAGAAAGGGCCTGTTTTAATAATCTCATTAAATAATTTACTTCGGCTTTAGGGCGCTTCCAGTTTTCGGTTGAAAAAGCAAATAAGGTCAAGATTTTAACCCCTTTTTGTTTGCACCATTTCCCAATATTCTTGACATTCTCCAATCCCCGGCGATGGCCCTCAATAGTTGGTAAACCTTTCGCTTGAGCCCAACGCCGATTGCCATCAACAATAATGCCTAAATGATATGGTACTTTCCTCATAAACTTTGATTTTTTTCTATTTGGATAGGCGTTTTTTCCTGCCAGGCGTTTGTAATATAGCCTGCGGCGAAAGAAAGTAAAGAAATTAAAACTACGCCGATTAGTAAAATTATATCACTTATATTTTCTTTGACAAATTGTTTAATATTTGATAGCATCATTTATATGGCTAAGACTAAAGCTGCAGGTGCTACAAAATTAGGAAGAGATTCTCTACCAAAATATTTGGGTGTAAAACTCTTTGAGGGACAGAAAACCAAGCCAGGAATGATTATTGTACGTCAGCGAGGAACAAAATTTCTTCCGGGTAAAAATGTAAGACGTGGTGGAGATGACAGTTTATATGCCGTAAAAAAAGGCGTCGTTCGCTTTAGAACAAAACGATTAAAAAGATTTGACAATTCCCAACGGATTGCCAAAATTGTTAATGTAGAAGCGCAGCTCTAGCTCGATTTTATACAAGCTTTAATAAATCCCCTAAATAATGGATGAGGCCGAAGAGGCCTCGATTTAAATTCTGGATGAAACTGAGTCCCAATAAAAAAAGGATGATTTTCTAGTTCAATAATCTCAGCTAAATCTGCTACAGGGTGAATCCCCGCTATTATCATTCCTTTTTTTTCGAGCAGTTCTCTATATTTATTATTTAGTTCATAGCGATGGCGATGACGTTCATGGATCAAAGCTCTCCTTTCTCCTCCGGCGACATATGCTCTTTTAACTTTTGTATTTTCTTTAAGGAGGCAGGCATAACTTCCCAATCTCATTGTCCCTCCATATCTTCTTTCTCGTAAATTCTCCTTTTGTTCTTCCATCAAATCAATTACAGGCTGGACATTTTTTTTCTTTGAAGAATAAATAAATTCAGTAGAATTAGCCCTTTTCAATCCGCAGACATTCCTAGCAAACTCTATTACTGCTAATTGCATCCCTAGGCAAAGACCCAAAAAAGGGATTTTATTTTTCCGGCAATATTCAATCGCTTTAATTTTTCCTTCCACTCCCCTATCTCCAAATCCGCCAGGAACAATTATTCCATCATATTGTTTTAATTCCCTAAGTAATCTAGGGTTTTTTTCATATTGTTCAGCATCTATCCAAAAAATTCCTGGTTTTCTTTTATGGAACCAGGAAGAATGTTTTATTGCCTCAATGATTGAAATATAAGAGTCCATCAATGTAAATTTACCAGTCATAAAATATTTTCCAACCATCCCAATCCTTACTGTTTTTTTAGCATTTTTTATTGTTCTCACCAAATTCTGCCACTTTTTTAAATCATTTTTCTTCGCTCTTAAATTAAATTTTCTAAGAATTCGATTACCTAAATTTTCTCTCTCAAAATTAATCGGTATCTCATAAATAGATTCAATGTCGGGAGCAGAAATTACATCTTCGGGTGCCACATTGCAAAAAATAGAAATTTTCCTTTTCCTTGGTTCATCAAGGGGCGTTACCGAGCGGGCTAAAATAATATCTGGCTGGATACCGGCCATATTTAACGATCTTACCGCGTGCTGAGTAGGCTTCGTTTTCATTTCTCCTATCATTTTAGGAATGGGTAGATAACTGACTAAAATAAAAAGAACGTCTTTTGGTTGTGATAACTTCATCATTCTGGCCGCTTCCAGGAAAAGCATATTTTGATATTCCCCCACTGTTCCACCGATTTCAGTTAAAACAAAATCGGCCTTATCTTTCCGGGCCGCCCTTTTAATCCTAGAAATTACTTCTTCTGGGATATGGGGAACTACCTCAACACATCTACCGCCATATTCTAAATTTCTTTCTCGAGAAATAACTGACTGATAAACTCTACCTGTGGTAATGTAATTTTCTGTTGTTAAATTTATATCTAAAAATCTTTCATAATTACCTACGTCTTGATCGCACTCTGTCCCGTCATCAGTCACAAAAACTTCTCCATGTTCAATGGGATTCATAGTTCCAGCATCAACATTGATATATGGGTCAATCTTAATAGCCGTTACCCTAAATCCCTTGCTTTGTAAAATTTTACCAATAGATGCTGTAGCTACTCCTTTTCCAATGCCTGACATTACACCTCCTGCTACAAAAATGAATTTTGGCATATAAAAAAATCTACTATGAAAGATTTTAGATTCGTGAAGCAGTCTTTTTTTAGATTTAAGACTTTTCTTCCACTACAATTATTTTTATTTCAGTTTCTAGGTTATGCTCAAATTTAACTTTGACTGGGAATTCGCCTAATTCTTTGATTGGTTCCTCAAGAATAATTTGGGTTTTTTTAATTTCAAAATTGTGTTCTTTTAATTTTTCCCAAATTTTCTGAGCGGTTATTGATTCAAAGAATTGTCCTTCTTTGCCAATTTTTACCGGAATTGTAATTTCTTGGCCGTCAAGAATAGAAGCTAATTCTTGAAATTTCTTTAATTCTTCTTCAGCCTTCTTTCCCTCAATTTCTTTTTGGGTTTCCAGCCACTTCAAAGCCTCCTTGGTCGCAGGCTTCGCAAGATTTTTCGGAATTAAAAAGTTTCTGGCATGGCCTGCCTTAACATTTTTCACTTCGTATTTCTTTCCTAAATTTTCAACATCTTGTAGAAGGATAACTTTCATAGAGTATTTTAATATTTAATTTCAAAATCGCTGAATTTTTTTTGGGTCTTATCCTATTTTACCTTAATTTTATTGACTCGGGCAAGGGTTAGATTATTCTTACATCCCTTTAATTGTCTCAATTGCCTTATCTAGCTGAGGATCGCGTCCTTCTTCGTAGTCTTTCTCGGTCATTTCCACTTTAATATCGGGCTCAAGGCCAACATCTGAAATAAGATTGCCTTTTGGGGTCAACCAGTTAGCAACGGTTATTTTTAAGGAAGAGCCTCCAGTCAAATCTTTTAATTCCTGGACAGAGCCTTTTCCGAAAGATTTCTCGCCAATTAATTTAATTCCCCGGTTATCTCTCAGGGCTCCGGCTAAAATTTCAGATGCCGAGGCCGAACCCTGGTTGATTAAAATGACAATCGGATAATTTTTGAAAGGGCCATTCATATTAGATTTGTATTCTTCATTTTCTTTTGCTCCACCAAAATCCTCAATAGTGATGATTTGCCCTCTTTCTAAAAACCAGCTGGCTATGTCTTGGGCCACATCCAAATAACCTCCAGGATTATCTCTTAGGTCCAGAATTATTTTTTTAGTTGAACCATTTAAAATTTCTCGCATCGCCTTTTCAAACTCATTCGCAGCTATCGCATCAAAGTGATATAACTTTACATAAGCAATATTGTCCTCTTTCATTTCCACTTTTAAAGTTGGAACTGTAATAACGTCTCTAGCCACTTTTATCTCTTTGGGAGTTTCCCATTCATCACGGAGAACTGTTAAAACAACCTCTGTGCCTTTCGGCCCCCTAATGAGGCTTACGGCTTCGTCAACAGTTAAATCCTCCGTTGACTTATCGCCAATTTTTAAAATCACGTCCCCAGACCTAAATCCCGCCCTTTGAGCCGGAGTTCCTTCTAGAGGAGCAATAATTGTCAATTTTCCTTTTCTTTGACCAATTTCCATACCGACTCCTTCAAAAACACCACTTACATCCTCTTGGAATCTCTTTGATTCCTCAGGAGTAAAGAAAACAGTATAAGGATCTCCAAGGCTTTTTACCATTCCCGAAATGGCTCCGTCAATAATTCTTTGGTAATCTAGTTTGGATTTATCAACAAATTTTTCTTGAAGGGCATGATAAGATTCCCAGAAAAGAGAAAAATCAAGGTCTTCTGGAGGACAAGATTTACATTTTACTTGAGATTTTCCAAAGAAGACACCCGAGCCAAAACTAGCCAGAATTACCGCTATTAAAAATAATGAAACGAGAAATTTTTTAGTAGGAAATTTCATTTTGCTGGCTATTAATATCTTATATCATATCAAAAATTTTGAATGAAATCAAGAAAGAAAGAAATAAACCTCTTTTTGGTTAAATCTTATTGCAAAGAAGACAGTCTCAGGCCGATTAAACGAATCAATTTTTGCTTTTCAACCAAGAATTTCAAAAGAAGTTTTTTAGACTCTCTTTCTAAAATTTCTAAACTTTGAGTTTCTTTTTCTAGAGTTTTTGATTTGGTATGAGTCTCAAATCCTGAGTAGCGGCAGATAACTGTTATCGTTTTGAAAGAGAATTCATTATTTAAAAGTTCTTGATGTATCATTTTGATAATTTCTTCAAATATCCCAAAAATCATTTCAGGGTCTCTAGTGTCTATGTCAAAAGTGTGTTCTTTGCCAATTGATTTTATAGTTTCATCAAAAGTGACTGGTTCTTTGTTAATTCCCCGGGCTTTATCGTAAATATTCAAACCAACCTTTCCAAAAAGACCTTGAAGTTTTTCTTTTGATAACTTCCCTAATTCTTTAATTCTATTTATTTTTAACTCTCTTAACTGCTCAGCTGTTTTTGACCCGATTCCCGGTAGTTCAATAATGTCCAGAGGGTCTAAAAAATTTTTAACCTCCTTAGGTTTAATAACTAACAAACCGTTTGGTTTGGCTTGATTAGTGGCCATCTTTGCGATAGTTTTGTTGGGACCTATGCCAATAGTGGAAGTCAGTTTTTCTTTTTCAAGAATTTCCGTTTTTATTTTCTCAGCAAGCCTTTCAGTCTTTTTATAACTTTTCTGGGACGATAAATCTAGATAAGCTTCATCCAAAGAAACTTGCTCAACAATTGGTGAATAGTTTTTAAGGATTTCCATTATTCTTTCTGAAACTTCTTGATAGAGCCTCATATTCACTGGTAAGAAAATTGCTTTAGGACATAGCCGCCAGGCAATAGAAATCGGAAGCGATGAATGAATTCCATATTTTCTTGCTTCGTAATTTGCAGTAGAAACCACTCCTCTTCCTTTTCCTCCTTTAGGATCAGCTCCTACTACAACAGGTTCTCCTCGAAAATGAGGATTTTCCCTTTCCTCAATCTGAGCAAAGAACGCATCCATATCAATATGTAGAATAATACGATTCATATATCTCTATTATAAATAGAAACCAGTTTTTATAAAAACAAAAAGGCCGCATCGTCCGACACGGCTTTAGAAAATACTATTCATCATAAATAGTCAAGATAGTAGAATCATCTCCAAGTACCATCCCCGGATTATATGTATCCCAGAATGGTGTAGCGGCCAAAAGGTGCTCAACTTTTCCTTTAGCTACAGCAATTGCTGCCTGAGCAAGTTTTTTCTCATATACCGAATAAGGCCTGTCCTTCCTTGTTAAATAATGATCTACAAGATTCTTTGCACCATCAGTCCAAATGATTAATATGTCTCCAGGCTTAGCTGGTTCAATCCTGATATGGGGTTCTGTACCATTGCCAACCCACCTAATCATTCGGTCTATACTTCTTGAAACTTCCAGAGAAGAAACCTTAATTATTCCAAAATCAACGATATCGCCTCTTCTTCTATACTGTGGTTTACCGTTAATAACCACAACTAATCCATCCTCAACCCATTGATTGAATTGAGTATCATCGTAGCTAAGCTGTAAAACCTTTTTATCTCTGATCAATAAAACTTGACTATCTCCGGAATTTACCACTATCCAATTAGATGCCATAAAATGGGACAAATGGACAAGAGCAATAGTAGAGCCGGCACCAAAAGCGGCTGGATTGACTCTGTCTCCATAATGCCTACTTAATCGTTTAGGCAATTCTTCGTTTGCTTCTTTCACCATTCTTCTGAGAAATGTTGCTTTCTCTTGAGTATAATAATAAGGAGGATCCGTCATTCGACCGATGCGTTCTTTGAGTAACTCTAGAAACCAATCGACGAATAGCTCAGAAAATTCTCCGCCGGAGGTGGTTCCGTCAAGAACCGCAAAAATATTACGTATTTCGTCAATAAAATAACGATCGAGATTTCTTCCTTTCCTAGTAAGAGAAATGGCGGAGCACTTCATTTATTTGACTCTCCTTCCTTAAGGATTTTTAAGGTGCTAATAGAAAAATTTTATCATATTTTTTCCTGGATTGCAATTTTTTCAAAAATAGAAAACGTATCCAAACATAACCTTATTAATATGTAGAATAATACGATTCATAATTATTTTTTAATTTCAAAATCAATTTTTTCGCCAGCAGACAAACCAATTTTTTCTGAAATGCCGCTATTTATCTCCAAAACATATTTCGCTTCTTTGCCGGATTCTATAAAAGGGCAGGAAGATTCCTTGCAGGGTTGGGCATTATTTGCTATAAAAACAACTTCTTTATTCTCGTTAATCCAGATTATATCTAAAGGGATCAAAGTATTTTTCATCCAGAAAGAATAATTTCCTTCTTTTTCAAAAATAAAAAGCATGCCTTTATCTGGATCTAATTTTTCCCTGAACATTAAACCACGGCTACGGCTTTCAAGATCTATGGCCAGCTCAACATCAAAACAAATATCTTTAAAACAAACTTTATCCCGTTTTCCCTCGTCTCTATTTAATAAAAATATTACGACAGTAGTCAATAAAAGAAAGCATAATAAAATAATAGTTATAAAGATTTTTCTTTTCATAATTAAATTATATTATAAAATTTTAAACCCTGCATCTTACTTAAAGGAGAAACCACGCTTATTAAACAAAAAGGCGGTTTGATGTTATCGCGCCGCAATTTCAAGTTTTTTTGCTGGCAAATTCTTATTTTACTAATCCAGAAACCTTGTAAAATACTTTACCTTCAATGCTTGACTTGGCGATAGGTCCAAAACTGCGAGAATCAAAACTCTTATTCCGATTATCGCCCAGAACGAAATATTGATCTTGACTAAGAGTTATCGAAGTTTCGCCCGCAGTTTCACCGATATAATAACTTTCATTTAATACTTGACCATTTATGAGTACTTTGCCACCTTGTATTTCAACCTTTTCTGATGGCAGTCCGATTATTCTTCTAATAAGGAACGTGCCGGGTTGCTTCTCATATCGAAATATAACAACATCGCCACGAACAAAATCTTTACTGGATTTATTTATTAAAAGATAGTTGCCGTTATTATATGCTGGGCTCATTGTTTCTCCGCTAGCGACAAAAGGAGAAACAATATAGAGACGAATAGGAATTATGATAAGCAAAGAAATTACAGAAAAAATTATTCCAAACACAATACAAATCCCGAGCGACCTCTTCCAATTACTTTGATAATATTTTTTAAGGAAGTAATGAAAGGCAAAAAATGTCGCAACAGCAACCAAAACATTAGATAGAAAACCCAAGTTTATAATACCGAAAATAATGCCAGCAATAACACTTGCAACACCAGAAACAATTAAAATGATGAGAGATTTTTTATAGCTTGGGTTTTCTACCTTAAAGAGTTTTGTGACCCAAACAAGAATACCTCCACCAATAAAAAGTGAAGCAATGAGCGCAATCAGTAATATGAAAATAATAAATTCCATATGCTTTTTAAAAATTATTTGAAATTTATATGATTTTTTCTCGACTAGAAAAATATGATTTAAAATTTTTCCTCCAAACGAAATCGACAACTGATTTTTTGACCTAAATTCCTTAATGGTGCCCCGAGCAGGAATCGAACCTGCAACTTTCGGCTTAAAAGGCCGCTACTCTACCTGTTGAGTTACCGGGGCATTATATTCCTTCTTCTTTCAACTTTTCCAATAATTCTTTTTGTTTCTTTGTTAATTTTTTTGGGGTTTTAATCACTAATTCAACGTATAAATTCCCGTTTCCATATCCTGAAAAATGAGGCATTCCCTTACCAGAGATTCGAAACACTTTCCCAGATTCTATACCGGCTTGAACTTTCAGCAGAATTTTTCTTCCATCCAAAGTAGGAATTTCTACATCATCTCCTAAAGCAACCTGAGAGATAGAGACAAAAGATATCATATAAAGGTCATCCCCCTTTCTCCTAAAAATTGGGTGTTTTTTAATAAAAATTCTGATATATAAATCCCCTGCTTTTCCTCCTTTTCTGCCAGCGTCTCCTTTTCCTTCAACTTTTATTACCTGATTTGAATCTATTCCAGCGGGAATAGAAATTTTAATTTTTTCTTCTCCCCGGATTCTACCTTCTCCATGACAGACATTGCAAGGTTTTTCTGGTTTTTGGCCTTCTCCTCCACATTCGGGACAAACAACAAATCTTGTAAACGAACCAAAAAATGTCCTTCTTATCTCTTGCACCTGGCCAGTACCTCGACAGGTAACACATTCATTTAATTTAGTTCCGGGTTCCGCTCCCTTTCCTTGGCAACGGGAGCAGAGAATCATTTTATATAGAGAAATTTCTTTTTGCTGAGATCTTAAAGCATCTTCCAGAGAAATCTCAAGGTCAACCTGAATGTCCTTTCCCCTTTTAAGGTCTTTTTTCCTTTGGGTACGGCCAAAGCCAAACATCTCTTCTACCATCTCTCCCAAATCACCAAAATCAAAATCCGAACCTTCGTCTGGCCTTCCCCAACTCCAGGTGAAGTCGAAACCCGGGGGAAATCCAGGTCCACCTTCAGAAACCCTGCCAAATCTATCATACTGAGACCTTTTTTCTTTATCGGAAAGCACCTGATAGGCTTCGCTTACCTCCTTGAATTTTTTTTCATCGCCTCCTCCCTTATCGGGATGATATTTATGGGCCATTCTATAATAGGCCTTCTTAATTTCGTCTGTTGAGGCATTTCGGGAAATGCCTAAAATTTTGTAATAATCTTTCATATTTTATTTTAGTGGCGGAAATACCCTGTCCCGCTTTAGCGGGACGGGGATGAAAACCGCTAAAAGAACTCGCCCCGAAGGGGATGCCCCGTCCCTTTAGGGTGGGGTAGTTCATATCTTAAGGTTTTTCTTTGTACTCTCCTTCTTCGGTCTGAGGACCTTCTTCCTTCTTTTCACCGCCTGCTTTATACATTTCAGCTCCTATGCGCTGAATTATTTGAGAAAGTTCTTGAATCTTATTTTTTATATCCTCTATATTATCACCATCTTTAATCTTTTTCAAAGCATCAACTTTATCTTCCACTTCTTTTTTTAAATCAGAAGAAACTTTATCACCAGCATCCCTTAGGGTTTTTTCCGAAAGATAAATCAAATTGTCGGCCTGGTTTCTGGTCTCAATAAGCTCTCTTTTATTTTTATCTTCTTCGGCATGCATTTCTGCCTCTTTTTTCATCTTTTCAACTTCTTCCTTTGATAAACCGATTGAGCCTTCAATCCTAATTGACTGGGAACGGTTAGTTGCCTTATCTTTAGCAGTAGCAGTTAAAATTCCATTAGCGTCAATATCAAATGAAACTTCAATTTGAGGAATGCCTCTTGGTGAAGGAGGAACGCCATCTAGAATAAATCTGCCAATTGATCTGTTGTCAGTTGCCATTGGTCTCTCTCCCTGCAGGACGTTTACCTCAACCGAAGTTTGGTTATCAGCGGCAGTGGAGAATATTTGGGTTTTTGCAGCAGGAATAGTAGTATTTTTTGAAATCATTATCGTATTAACTCCTCCTAACGTTTCAATTCCTAAAGAAAGCGGTAAAACATCTAAAAGTAGCACACTCTTAATATCTCCTTCTGGCGCCCTTCCTTCTTCTTTTGCCGTTAAGATTTCAGCTTCAATAGCTGCCCCCATAGCTACCACCTCTTCAGGGTTTATTGTTTTGTTAGGTTCCTTACCGAAAGAATTTTTAACCATCTCTCTGACAGCAGGAATTAATGTTGTGCCGCCGACTAAAATTACTTCATCAATCTCTGATTTATTTAATTTTGCTTCCCCTAATGTTTTTTTAGTTCTTTCAACTGACCTTTCAATTAAATCTCGGTTTAGGTTTTCAAACTGAGCTCTGGTTAATTTATACAAAAGATGTTTGGGTCCGGCAGAATCTGAAGTAATAAAAGGAAGATTAATTTCTGTTTCTAAAGCGCTAGACAGCTCAATTTTTGCATTTTCTGCAGCGTCCTTTATTCTCTGCAGGGCCAAAGGATCTTTTGAAAGGTCAATTCCCTGGTCTTTTTTAAATTGCTCCAAAACCCAATTAATTATCCTTTGGTCAAAATCATTTCCTCCCAAATGAGCTTCACCGCCAGTAGCCAGTACTTCAACTGTATCTGGGGCAACATTTAAAACTGTTACATCAAAAGTTCCTCCGCCAAAATCATAAACCACTATTTTCTCTGCTTTTTTCTTGCCAAAACCGTAAGCTAAAGCTGCTGCGGTTGGCTCATTGATAATTCTAAGGACGTTAAAACCTGCAATTTCACCAGCCGCTTTTGTTGCCTTTCTCTGAGAATCGTCAAAATTAGCAGGACAAGTAATTACCGCATTTTTAATTTTTTCTCCCATCTTTTCTTCAGCGTCTAATTTGATTTTCTGTAAAATCATTGAGGAAATTTCAATTGGGGTGTACCATTTATCCCCCATCTTTACTTCCACTTCACCATCACTTCTTTCTCTTGTTTCATAAGAAAGCCGCTTTAGCTCTTTCTGAATTTCAGGATCAGAGTATCTTCTCCCAATAAATCTTTTTACTGAATGAATTGTATTTTTGGGATTAGTAATTGCCTGCCTTTGAGCTAAAATTCCTACGAATCTTTCTCCATTTTTTGTTAATGCAACAATAGAGGGAATTAAAACTGAACCCTCTCTGCTTTCTAAGCATTTGGGTTCGCTTTGTAAAATTGTGGCCATCTTTGAAATAGATGTACCTAGGTCTATGCCTAAAACTTTTGCCATATTTTTTATTTTATTTTTAAATTATATTATTTTATTTATTTTTTACGACTTTTTAAATTTTGATTGTGACTTTTTTCTAAAATAGCTTTCAGATCTAAAGCATTATTTTTGATAATCTCACCGCGTTTGGCCATAAGGACTTCCCAAGTATCGCAATCGGGCGGAACTGCTCGTGGATCCTTAGCCCAAATATTATAAGCATTCTTAGCCGCATTTATATCCCACAACCCTAGCTCTATCCCAGCATAAAGAATTATAGTGGCCCGAAACACAAGAATTCCTGATCTGTGAGCTTTTAAATAAATTTTTCTGTCGTTGGTTAAAATTATTCTTGTAATTTCTTTCGTTTTAATTTTCGCCCATTCTAACAAATAATCATCTGGATTATATTCGGAGTATTCTCCTCCTAATTCTTCAATCTTAAAAGTTATACTAATTTCTTTATTGGAGGGAGTGCTTTCTACATTATTGGTATAAAGATACGAACCGTTTTCTTTTTGGATTATTTCTCCTATTCCTTTAACGGAATTATCTCTTGGTAAAAAATTGAATTCTTGAAGTTGTGGTTCAAGTAAAACTAAATTTCTTTCAATATATTTATAAAATGGTAACAAAAGATTAACTTTTTCATATTCTTCAGAAAAAGACCGATCAGGTCCAAATTCATAAATCATGAATAAAAATATTCCGCTTTTTGTTAAAATCCTAATTTTGCTTCTGGAGCTTCAGCTTCTTCTATTTTACCGAATTTTTCTTCGTATTTTGAGATATTTTCCACTAAAGCCTTAATCATTCTTTTCAAGTGACCCGGACTCATTATGACCCGAGAAGCCAAAATTCCCTGCGGCGGAGCAGTCAGAAAGAAATCAAGGATAAATTCTTCTTTAGTATGAGTAACCTGCATTATATTAGAATAATTACCCTTTAAATCTTCATCTTTTGCTTTTATTTGGATTTGTTGTGGTTGAGCATTCATATTTCAAATTTAATTATTTTAATTTTACTTAACGACCTTTACTTTCGTTGGCCTTAATAATTCGCCGTTGATTTTATAACCCTTTTGAACCTCTTCAATAATTGTGCCTGGTTCAAGTTTTTCGCCCTCCTTCGCTGAAGCTTCGGAAGGGCTAACTTCCCCGATAATTTCGTGGAAGTTAGGATCAAACTTCTCCCCTACTGATTCAACTTCTTCTACGCCTTGGCATTTCAGGAAATCCAGTAATTGACCTTTAATCTGAAGCAAACCTTTGACATATTCGTTATCGGCTAAGTTTTCTTTTAGTTTCTTTTCAGCTATCTCAAAATTATCTAAAATAGGAAGCATTTTTAAAATTAATTCCTCATTAGCATAACTTATTAACTTTCCGATTCTTTCCATCTCTTCTTTCTTGTAATTTAAAAAACCTGCCCTTTCTCTTTGCCAGCCAGCCAAGTATTCTTCTTTTTGTTTTTGATACTCTTCCAGCTTCTTTTTCAATTCTTCCAGCTCTTCTCCATCTTCAATTTTCTCTTTATCTTCTTTTTTCTCCATAAGCAGTATTTACTCAAAATCTTTTAAAAATTCAGTTAATGACTTAATTAAGTTTATGTTTTTAGAATAAGCCATTCTTTTTGGCCCTAAAAGGGCAAAAAAGGTTTCTCCTTCTTCAGGCAGAAAAAACTTAGATGAAATTACTGCGAAATCCTTTGCTTTGGGAAAAATATTCTCTTTGCCAATATAAATTTTAATTCCGGAATCAGCCTTAATTTTTTCAATATTTTTCTCAAAATTATCTAAAAATTCAGTAAAGTTAATAACCTGTTCTCTCTCATTAAATTCAGGCTCTCTTAAAATTTCTTCCCAGCCCTCCTTCCATAGCATTTTTTCGCGCGGTAAATAGCTTAAAGCCAAAGCTGAAGAAGCTAAAGCCAGATGTTTGGTAAGAGATTGAACAAACTTAAACGTATTCTCAATCTCTTTTTCAAACCAATTTTCAATGTCAAAATCTTCAGCAAGTTTTGAGAACTCATCTTCAAATATTCTGTCTACAAACAAACGATAAGCTTTGTCTGTTGGAACTCTCCCCGCTGAAGTATAGGGTTGAAAGAGATAGCCACCGTCTGTAAGCTTTTGCATTTCAATTCTGATTGTTGCTGGAGAAATATCAAAATCATATTCTTCTTCAAGAGATTGAGAACTCACCGGTTTCGCTGAATTAATATATTCATCCACTATCTTGCTCAATATAAGATTTTGCCTCTCGGTTATTTGCATACCCCGTAGGAAATTAAATATTTTCCGTTGTTATTTTATTTAACCTTTGATTGTTTTTATTTATGATATTGTTATTTATCTAACTAAGGGTTCTTTGTGAGAAAATATTTGAATAACGTATATGTCCCGAGAAAATATATTCTGGGTTCTATATTTCGTTTATTCAAGGAGAACCCTTTTGCTTTCCTACGGGGCATATTTATATATTTATTCTAGCAGACCAGAATTAGCAGTCAAGACCCGAGAGTGCTAATTAACAAAAAAGCCCTATCAAGGACCTTAATGAACTTTAGTAAAAACTTTATGAATTCTTCTTTGTCAGAGAAATAAAACCTCCCTGTTGGTATCCTTCGTATAGAACCAATCCAGACATTAGCGCGGAATGGATTCTAATTTGTTGGCTCGGTGAATCAGGTTCAAGCTCAAAGCTTTCATAAGTTACATCGCTTCCATAAATTACATTTGCTAGGATCTCTTCTTCTAATTTTTCAGCATCATAAATTCTGATGAAAATAGCGGGTTTGCCGCACCATAGGCCTCTTTTGGTAACCATCATAAGACATTCTAAATAGCCGGGAAGAAGGCCGAATTCTTTTTGAAGGTACTGCTTTACGCTCTTTGAAAGTTTTCTTGAATCTCTTTCCCACCATCTCCAGCTCATCTCGCGTCCCTCCTTTACGATTGCGATTATATTTTAAAGATAATACTCTCCACAAATACGTCAATAGCTAGTTATTCACTATTATCTTTTCCTAAAATTTGTTAAAATATTTAAATGCGTAACATTATTCGGACGCCAAAGGTAACCTGGATTGATATTCAAGACCCTACTAATGACGATATTAAATTTCTTAGGGATAATTACCGTTTCCATCATTTAATCTTAGGCGAGTTGATCTCCCCCAGTCCCCGTCCGCTGGTTGAACATAACCCGCGCTATCTCTTTATGATTCTTTACTACCCTATTTATAGCAAAGAGAGGAAAGAGACTTTTGCCCGTGAACTTGATATTATCGTCACAAAAGATACAATTGTAACCACTCACTATCAAAGTATTTTGCCAGTGAAGAGACTTTTTATTAACTGCAATCTTCGACCTAAGGCAAGAGAAGTTTATATGGGTAATGGCGTAGGTTATCTTTTATTCCATATTTTGGACCATTTCTGGAATCACTGCCTGATAAAATTGGAAAGAATTGATAAGATTATTGATCGGATTGAAAGAGAAATTTTTCAGGAGAAAGAAAAAGAGATGGTTAGAGAGATATCCTATATTAAAACAGATATTATCGGTTTTTGGAGAATCATTGAACCGCAGCAAGAGATTTTAGAGTCGCTTTTAAAAGAAGGAAGCTCTTTTTTCGGTAAAGACCTCACTCCCTATTTTTCTGATCTTTTGGGTACTTTCCGAAGGGTTTGGAATAACCTTGCTACTTATAAAGAAACCATTTTAGCCCTAGAAGATACTAATCAATCTCTACTCTCAAGTAAGACCAACGAAATTATAAGAATTTTGACTGTTTTCTCTGTTGTTATGTTGCCTCTAACATTATTAGCAAGTATTTGGGGTATGAATCTTTCTAATCTCCCTCTGGCAGATTCAGAAATAGGCTTTGGAATAATTCTTCTCATTATGATTTTAATTGTGGGAGGAATGATTTACTATTTCAGAAGAAGAAAGTGGCTTTAAAAATGAAAAATAAAAAATTATCCATAATAATTATCTTACTAATTGTCCTGGCTATTGCCTCTTTTTTTAGACTT
>Ga0315289_10002223_pt1 | contig 29986 bp, 21 predicted proteins | sample YL17G11_40_MG_FD_203452 | JGI IMG/M metagenome (GOLD analysis project Ga0315289, IMG submission 203452) | Sediment microbial communities from Yellowstone Lake, YNP, Wyoming, USA - YL17G11_40 | ecosystem: Environmental > Aquatic > Freshwater > Lake > Sediment | place: USA: Wyoming | collected... | reverse complement strand
CGTTGCGGCGCCTGCCTGGACCGCATGCCCGGTTCATCCCGTCCCGGGCGTTTACACAACGACCAACGGAACAATCCTTCCCGGCCACGCATCGGAAGCTTGGTGCGCCGGTATGGGACCGGGCGTTCCGGGCAATACCGAGAATGCGATGTCCTGGGGACCTCCTCTCGGCGCTCAGTGGCACGTGTGGGGTATGGCCATTGACGAAGCGGGTGCCCAAGAAGTACGCCGCTTTTTCCTGCCGAACGGCAACGGCTATATTGATTATACGACGAACTACGTCGGCGGCCAGTTCTGGCTCTCGAAGCTCCACACATGGGGAGACGGCATCAACGATCTCACGGGACAGATCACCTACTACACCGTCCAGGCGCGCGTGGCGTACGTCGCCGGGAGCCCCGTCGGTCTGACGTCGAACGTCTACTTCACCGGCGTCTTCGACCAGTGCCCGTCCTGCACGCTCGAGTACGTGATCACGAACGCCATGCAGGTCTGGCCGAGCCAGCCCGGCTACTACCCGCCGTTCCTGTGCGGCGCGACCGCGGGCGAGTATTTCGACGTCTGCTGCATCCAGGCCAGCATCTATTGCCCGGTCGGGACCGATCAGTCAACGTGGGGCGCGATCAAGGAGCTCTACAAGAACTAGTTTTCGCTCAGATTGTTTCCTTATGTGCTCCAGGGGGGCCGGCGAAGAATCGCCGGCCCCGTTTTTTATCGGGGTTGATTTCAAGTCCTCCTTTTGCTAATTTGAAATGTCTTTTCCTGTTTGCCTATTCTCCGGTTACCTCAAGGAGGACTCTTTCAAATATGGACACGAGGCGCTTGTATCGAGCATTGGCGATGATGCTGTTCTTTGCGGCTTTTTCCGCTGCCATGGCTCCCGCTCTCGCGGGGGAGAACGAGGATCTGAACTTCGCGAAGAAGCTCAGGCGCGACGGGATGTACGTCGCGGCGGCGGAGGAGTTCCTGCGCTTCACGGAGAAGTATCCGCAGAGCGTATTCCGCCCCGAGGCCCTCTTCAACGCCGCGGAGTCGTATCTCCAGGCCGCCAAGGCGAACGACGCCCTGAGTACCTACGAGAGATTCATCGAGACCTACCCGAAGGACGACCGCTCGTGCATGGCGCGGCTTCAGCGCGGCAAGATCTTCAAGGCGCTCAAGCGGTACAAGGAGGGGGCGGACGAGCTCCTTCTGATTCCGGACGAGAGCCCCGCCTGCCCGGTCGTCGACCAGGCGCTCCTCGACGCGGCGGAATGCCTCATGTCGATGGGGGATTCGGATGGCGCGGCGAAGGTCCTCAGACGCCTCATCAACGAGCGCAAGGATTCGCAGCTCACCCCGCGCGCACGCTACACGCTCTCCATCGCCCTCGTCAACACGGGACGCGACCTGGAGGCGGAGGGTGTGCTCGCCGACATCGTGTCACTGTATCCAACTTCGCCGGTCAGGGCTCTCGCCCTCGTCAAGCTCGGCGAGCGCGCGCTCGCGAAGAACGACTACGCGAAGGCGGAAGGCTACTTCCGCACCGTCGAGAAGGATTTCAAGGAAGATCCGCTGTCGGAGAAGGCGGTGCTCGGCATCATCGACATTCACACGAAGAAGGGCAACGCGGACGGCGTATTGAGCGAGTCGGAGCGTTTCCTCGAGAAGTTTCCCAACTCCGAAATGCGCGCTGCGGTGACGCGCGGAGCGGTCGAGGCCGCGCTCACGTCGAAGAAAAGCGACAAGGCGCTCGCGCTCGTCAATTCGCTCAAGTCCGGAAAGGCCGCGAGCGACTCGACGGGAGAGATCTCGCTCCTCACCGCGCGCGTGCTCATGGAATCGCTCAAGATGAACGAGGCGATCGGCGAGCTCGTCGCGATGCGGCGCGAGCATCCCGCCTCCCCCTTCCTCTCCCGCGCGCTCGTGCTCGAGGCGGAGCTTCGCGACCGTTCGGGCGCCCCGCTCGAGGCCGCGCGTCTCTACAACCTCGCGCTCATGGGGGACGTAAGCGGCGGCGAGCGCCTCACGCTCAACGAGCGTCTCGCCGATCTTTCCGCGAGCCGCCTCGCCGATACCCTTTCGGCGATACGGCACTGGAGGCTCGTCGCCGCCGAGGACCGGGACGGGAGCGCCGCCGAGAAAGCTCTCTACCAGGAGAGCCTCCTCCGGGAGAAGATCGGGGATATCGAGGGGGCCTCCCGCGGGTACGACGCTGTCGTGTCGCGGTTCCCCGAAGGGACATTCGCCGCCGGCGCCCGGGACCGGCTTCGCGCGCTCGAGCTCAGACCGGTCTGGAACGAGTCCACCGCGAGGAGGCTCGCGCGGATCGCCGCGTGGGACGCCGGATCGGCCCAGCGATCGGTCGAAGCGGGGGCGATCCTCGTCGAGAATGCCCGCGACGCCGAAGCCGCCCTTCCGATGCTCGAGGGCGCCCTCGCCAGGGAGCTCTCCGATTCGCTCCGTGCGAAGGGGAACTACTATCTCGCCATCGCTCATCTCATGAGATCGGACAGGGCGAAGGCGCGGGGAGAGGATGCCTCGGCCGAACGGGCGCGGGGGCTCGATATCCTGAAAGACGCATCCCGCACGTACGCGAATACGCCGTGGGGGGAACGGGCCTCGCGGGAGCATATCGATCGGCGTTCTTCCGAGTGGAGTCTCCCCGAGCGGCTCGGCGCGATCGAAGAGTACATGACGATCTATGGCAAGGGGCCGGGAAAATGGTGGGCGCTCACGAAGAGGGCGCAATGCCTCTCCGAGCGCGGATCGCAGGGGGACACGATCGCCGCGAACGCGGCGCTCGCCGCCTCCAACGAGGTGCTTCTATCGAATGCGCCGACCGACAACAAGAAGGAGGCGATGCTTCTCGCCGCCGGCCTCATGAGGCGAAGGGGGGACCATGCGGGCGCCGCGCGGGCGTTCGAGCGCTTCGCGTCGACCTTTCCGGACGATCCGCGGGTTACCGGCGTTCTCTACGATCTCGGCGAGGCGCTGCTTGCGACAAACGATTACGCCGGCGCATCAGCCGCGTATGACCGGTGCATCGAGCGGGCTCCCGGGAGGGCCATCGCGGAGAAATGCCTGATCCGGAAGGGGGACTGCCTCTTCTACCGGAGTCTCTTTGCCGAAGCATCCGAGTCGTACGCGAGATTCGCGGCCGTCTATCCCGCAAGCGAGCTCGCAGGCGAGGCCGTCTACCGGGAGGCGCTCGCGCGGGACAAGATGGGGGACAGCCGCGCGGCGGATGATCTTCTCCAGGGTCTTCTCGGCAGGGAAGGGATTTCAAGGACGATCCGGCTCAGGACGCTCGCCCTGCTCGGCGGGCGGTATCTCGAGGGGAGGCAGTACGAAAAGGCGCGGCCGCTCCTCGAGGAGCTCGTCGCCGCCGAGCGGACCGCGGCGAACCTGACGCTCGCCGGGGAGGTAGGGCTCGGCGCGGGGGACTACAGCGGCGCCGCGAAGAGCCTCGGCGACGCGCTGAAAATGCAGGGGGTCGACAGCTGCCGCGTCATCGCGCTCAGGGCGAAAACGTATATGAGGCTCAAGGAAACCGCCGCGTACGGACGGGATACGCAGTGGCTCGCCGTCCGGTGCGCGGCGTGGAAAGGGCTCGGGGGCGTTCTCCTCGAGAAAGGGAAAATCGAAGCCGAAGAGGGGCGGTGTGACGAGGCGGCGCGGTCGCTCGACGAGCTCCAGAAGAAGTTCGGCGGCACGGAGGAGAGCACCGAGGCGCTCTTCTACCTCGCACTCTGCGACCTGAAGCGGGGAGGGTACAAGGAGGCGGCCGAGAAGCTCGAGACCTTCGTCGCCTCATCTGCGCGATCCGCCATTCTCCCGCAAGGCTATTTCAAGCTCGCCTCCGCTCATTTCGGCGCGGGCAACCTTAATCTCGCGGCGAAGAACTACGCGCTCGCGGCGGAGTCGGCCAAGGATCCCGAGCTCGCCTTCACGGCGTGGAAGAACCTCGCGAGCATTTACCAGCAGCTCGAGAAATGGGACGACGCCGCATCCACGTGGCAGAAGCTCGTCGAGACCTACCCCGAGCGCGACGGGATCGTCGAGGTTCTCTTCGACCTCGGGTTCTGCTACAACCAGGCGGGGAAGAACGAGCTCGCCTATGACGTCTACATCAGGATTCCCGACGTCGCGACGAGCGAGGAGCAGCAGGGGCGCGCCCATTACTGGGCGGGGATGAGCCTGAAGGGAATGGGCCGATACGATGAGGCGACCCGCGAATTTCTCCGCGTGCCGTACCTCAAGACGGGGGGCATGTGGGGCGTCACCTCGAAGCTCGAAGCGGCATCCTGCTACGAGCTCAAGGGGGACCTGGCCCAGGCCCAGACGATGTACGAGGGCGTTCTCTCCGCGAACGGACCAGCTTCCGATTGGGGACGCGTCGCCTCAGAGGGTCTCAAACGCATCGCCGAGAAGCGCTCGGCGCCCGGCGCTCAGAAGACCGGGGAAACTCCGGGGAAAAAGGAGTAGCGGCGGGATGGCTCGCGAGAACCTGGTCGTCCGCGGCGCGCGGGAGCACAACCTCAAGAACATCACCGTCACGATACCGCGAAACAGGTTCGTCGTGATTACGGGCCTGAGCGGTTCGGGCAAATCTTCACTGGCCTTCGACACGATCTACGCCGAGGGGCAGCGCCGGTACGTCGAGAGCCTTTCGAGCTATGCGCGGCAGTTCCTCGAGCAGATGGAAAAACCCGACGTCGACAGCATCGAGGGGCTTTCTCCCGCGATATCGATCGACCAGAAGACCTCGTCGCGGAACCCGCGTTCGACCGTCGGCACGATCACAGAAATCTACGATTATCTCCGCGTCCTCTTCGCGCGCATCGGCGAGCCGCACTGTCCGGGGTGCGGTCGAAGAATCTCGCGCCAGACCGTCGCTCAGATCGTAGACCGGCTTCGGGGCGCACCCGAAGGGACGAGACTCGAGATCCTCGCGCCGGTCGTGCGGGGGCGCAAGGGAGAGCACCGCGCGCTCCTCGGGAAGCTTCTCCGCGGGGGGTTCACCCGGGTGCGCATCGACGGGGAAGTGCGCGAGCTCGAGCCGGGGCTCTCCCTCGAGAAAACGAAGAAACACGCGATCGAGGTCGTCGTCGACCGGCTCAAGGTCAAGGCGGGCATCGAGCGCCGCCTCGCCGATTCGGCGGAGACCGCGGCGGCGGTCGGGGGCGGGGTCATTCTCGTTCTCCAGGACGGCGAAGAAACCCTCTACAGTCTGGAAAACGCATGTCCGTACTGCGGCAAGAGCCTCGGCGAGATAGGCCCCCGGATGTTCTCCTTCAACTCGCCTTACGGCGCCTGCCCCGAATGCCACGGTCTCGGCACGCAGATCGATTTCGCGCGGGAGCTCGTCGTTCCCGACGCCTCGATCGGCATCGCCGCGGGCGCGATCGCGCCGGTGGGCCCCCTCAAGAGCAACTGGTTCCGCTACCGCCTCGAGGCGCTCGCGGAGAAATTCGGTTTTTCGCTCGAAACGGCGTTCGACAAGCTCCCCCGCAGCGTTCAGGACGCCGTCCTCGACGGGACCGACGACGAGATCGTGGTCAAATACGACTTCGAGCGCGGGCGCGGCGAATACTGTACGGCATGGGAGGGGATCGTTCCCAACCTGAGGCGCCGCTATCACCAGACGAAATCGGAAGCGATCCGCCGCTGGATCGAAACGTTCATGACGTCCCACGCCTGCGGTTCCTGCGGCGGCTCGCGGCTTCGTCCCGAGAGCCTCTCCGTCACCGTCGCGGGGAGCAGCATCGCCGCGGTCTCGGCTCTCACGATCGATCGCGCGATCGATTTCTTCGCCGGTTTGGAGCTCGCCGGAAACAGCAGGATCATCGCTGAACCGCTCGTCAAGGAGATCGCGACGCGGCTCCGGTTCCTCGCGAACGTCGGTCTCTCGTACCTCACGCTCGACCGTTCGGCGTCCACGCTCGCCGGCGGGGAGGCGCAGCGGATACGGCTTGCCACGCAAATCGGTTCGAAGCTCGTCGGCGTGCTCTACATCCTCGACGAGCCGTCGATCGGGCTCCACCACCGGGACAACGCACGGCTCATCGGAACGCTCAAGGAGCTCCGCGACGCCGGCAACACCGTCATCGTCATAGAGCACGACCGGGAGACGATCCTCTCGGCCGATTACGTGATCGATCTCGGGCCGGGGGCGGGGGAGCGGGGCGGCGAGGTCGTCGTCGAGGGGACGCCCGCCGGGATCATGGAATCTCCGAAGAGCCTCACCGGGCGCTACCTCAAGGAGGAGCGCTGGTTCGACCTCAAGGACGGCGCCGCGCGGGGCTCGGGCGCCTCGCTCGTCGTGCGCGGAGCCCGCGCGAACAACCTGAAGAATATCGACGTCGCAATACCGCTCGGGAAGCTCGTTGTCGTGACGGGTGTGTCGGGGTCGGGGAAGAGCACGCTCGTGAACGACATTCTCTACCGCTCTCTCGGCAGACATTTCTTCGCGAGCTCGGAGCTTCCCGCGGCCCACGACCGGATCGAGGGCATCGAGCATATCGACAAGGTGGTCGATGTCGACCAGTCCCCGATCGGGCGCACGCCGCGCTCGAACCCGGCCACGTACACCGGCGTCTTCGGCCCCATTCGCGATCTCTTCGCACGGCTTCCCGATGCGCGCATGCGCGGCTACCGGCCGGGGAGATTCAGCTTCAACGTCAAGGGGGGCCGCTGCGAGAATTGCCGCGGCGACGGCATGATCAAGGTCGAGATGCACTTTCTTCCCGACGTCTACGTGCATTGCCAGGAGTGCAAGGGGAAACGGTACAACCGCGAGACGCTCGAGATAACGTTTAAGAACCGGAACATCGCCGAGGTTCTCGACATGACGGTCGAGGAGGCGTGCGGATTCTTCGCCAACATTCCGCAGATCGTCCGGAAGCTCGAGGTGCTCCGGAGCGTCGGCCTCGGATATATCCGCCTCGGGCAATCTGCGACGACCCTGTCGGGGGGCGAGGCGCAGCGCGTGAAGCTCGCTTCCGAGCTTTCGAGAATCGGGACGGGGAAGACGCTCTACATCCTCGACGAGCCGAGCACGGGGCTCCATTTTGAGGACGTGAAGCTCCTCATGCGGGTGCTCGACGAGCTCGTCGAGCGTGGAAACACGGTCCTCATCATCGAGCACAACCCCGAGATCATCCGCATGGCGGATCATATCATCGATCTCGGCCCCGAGGGGGGAGACCGCGGAGGGGAGGTCATCTTCGCGGGTGCGCCGCTCGACATCGTGGCGTGCACTCGGTCGTACACGGGACAGATGCTCAAGAAATTCATCAGGCCGAGCGCGGCGTAACGGGTATCCGCGGAGGAGAATGTGCTCTAAAAAGCCGGGTCAAAATGCTATTGACCTGGCCTCGGGAAAAGGTTAATCAAAGGGGTTGAGTATGGAGAACAAGAAGACGCCGCTCTACGATGCACACGTCGAGGCGGGGGGCAGGATCGTCCCCTTCGCGGGATTCCTTATGCCCGTCTCGTTCGAGGGGATCGTCGCCGAGCACGCGAGAGTCCGCACGGCAGTCGGGCTCTTCGACGTGAGCCACATGGGGGAGATCTCGATCACGGGGCCCGCGGCGGCCGCGTTCACCGACCGCGTCGTTACAAACAGCGTCGCGAGGCTCGCCGCGGGGCAGATCTGCTACACGGTCGCCTGCAACGAGCGGGGAACGGTGCTCGATGATCTTCTTGTCTACAAGTTTTCCGACGACCGCATCCTCCTCGTCGTGAACGCGGTGAACGTGGAGAAGATCTTCAAACATCTGAAAGGTCTCAAGGCTCCCGGCATCGAAATCCGCGACCTCACGCCCGCAATCGGGCAGATCGCCGTCCAGGGGCCGCGCTCGCGCGAGCTCCTCATGAGAACCGAGATCTGCAGGCCGGTGCGGGACAGACTCGCCGACCTCAAGTATTACCGGTTCGTCTCCTACGAGCGCGAGGGCGGGGAGATCATCCTCTCGCGCACGGGCTACACGGGAGAGCTCGGTTACGAGATCTACCTTCCCACCGCCCAGACGATGGGCGCCTGGAAGGAATTCCTGTCGGCCGGCAAGGACCTCGGCGTGGGGCCGATCGGCCTCGGCGCGCGCGATACACTCCGCTTCGAGCCGTGCCTCTGCCTCTACGGGCACGAGCTCGACGAGGAGACCTCGCCGCTCGAGGCGGGGCTCTCGTGGCTCGTGAAGATGAACAAGGATGATTTTATCGGGAAGGCGGCGCTTCTCAAGGAGAAGGAACGAGGCTCCTCGCGGATGCTCGCGGGATTCGAGCTTCTCGGGCGCCAGATCGCGCGGCAAGGATTTGCCGTGTCCCAGAACGGCACGGCAATCGGCGCGGTGACCTCGGGCACGTTCGCACCGACCATTGGGGCAAGCCTTGCGCTCGCGCTCGTTTCGAGCTCGGCGAGGGTCGACGGCGGCGGCTTCACGATCGACGTGCGGGGGAAGGCTCGCGAGGCGAAGATGGTTTCGATACCGTTTTACAAAAGTCGATCGATGGATTGAGGCACTCGGCAGAAAGGAAGGTGGGCGATGAATCCGGAAGAATGCAAATTTACGAAGGAGCACGAGTGGGTCTATATTGAGGACGGGGATACGGCGATCATCGGGATCAGCGACTATGCCGCCGGTGAGCTCGGGGATATCGTGTACATCGAGCTTCCCGAGGTCGGGCGCAAGGTCACGCAGATGGATCCGATGGGAACGATCGAGGCCGTGAAAACCGTCGCCGATCTCTATTCGCCGGTGAGCGGCGAGGTGATCGAGGTCAACAAGAAGGCCGTCGCGAGCCCCGAAGTCGTCAACAAGAGCCCCTACGACCAGGGCTGGTTCATCAAGATCAGGATGGACGATCCGGGAGATCTCGAGGTGCTTTTCAGCTACGATGAATACCGGGATTTTCTCGGCGAGCAGGACACGGGAAAAGAGGACGAATCAGAGGACAGGTAAATGAGCTACATTCAAAACACCGATGCCGATCGAAAAGAGATGCTCGAGCGCATCGGGGTCTCGTCGTTCGATGAGCTTCTCGAGCCGATACCGGAAGCGCTCCGCATGAAGGGTTCTTTCGACCTCGAGGCACCGCTCGCGGAGGCGGCGGTCGCCGCCCTCTTCAGGGAGCTCGCCGCGAAGAATCGTCCCGCTTCGGCTCATGCGAGCTTTCTCGGCGGAGGAATCTACGACCGTTACACGCCGGCGCTCGTGCGCTACGTGACATCGCGGAGCGAATTCTACACCTCCTATACGCCGTACCAGGCCGAGGTGAGCCAGGGGACGCTCCAGGCGATCTACGAGTACCAGAGCCTCATCTGCCGCATCACGGGGATGGACGTGGCGAACGCCTCGATGTATGACGGCGCGACCGCGCTCGCCGAGGCCATGCTCATGGCGGGCGGAATCAAGGGGAGCGCCCGGGTGCTCGTGCCGCGGACCCTCTCTCCGCGCTATCGCGCCGTGCTCGGCTGCTACGCGGCGGCGCGGGGCATCACGCTCGAGGAGATTCCCTACACGAAGGACGGCACGCTCGATTGTGCCCGGGTCGAGTCCGCCCTCAAGGAAAAAACCGCTGCCGTTATCCTCGCCCAACCGAACTATTTCGGTCTCGTCGAGCCTGCACGGGAGCTCGCCGGCCTCGTCCATCGCGCAGGGGCGCTTCTCGTCGCCTGCGTCGATCCCGTCTCGTGCGCGATCCTCGCGCCTCCGGGGGAGTACGGCGCCGATATCGCCGTCGGCGAGGGGCAATCGCTCGGCCTTCCGCAGAGCTACGGCGGTCCGCTCCTCGGCTTCATGGCGACCAAGAACGAGTTCGTGCGGCGCATGCCGGGGCGCCTCATCAGCGGGACGGTCGATCTCGACGGAAAGCGCGGCTACGTGATGACGCTCCAGACCCGGGAGCAGCACATCCGCCGCGAGAAGGCCACCTCGAATATCTGCTCGAACGAAGCGCTCTGCGCCCTCGCGGCCGCCGTGTATCTGACCACTCTCGGCGAACAGGGCTTCCGGGAGGTCGCTGCGCAGAGCTACGCGAAGAGCCATACGCTCTATGTGCTGCTCGCGAAGACGAAGGGATGCAGGCTCCCCTTCGGCGGACATTTCTTCCAGGAATTCGTTCTCGAGCTTCCGGTGAGCGCCGCGGATTTTCTCAAGGCCGCACGCGTCCGGGGAATCCTCGGCGGAATTCCGCTCGGCGCCGCGTTTCCCGAGCTGGGAGACCGCGCCGTCCTCGTCGCGGTCACGGAAAAGCGCACGAAGGGCGAGATCGAGCTCTATCGGGATCTCGCCGCGGGAAAGGGGGCGGCTCGATGAGCCAGACGGTATTCGAGAAAAGCAAGCCGGGGCGCCGCGGATATCTCATCCCGGAGAATGACTGCCCCGCCGGCGCGATAGACCTGCCCGGCATGCGGACGACCCCGCTCGGCCTTCCCGAGATGGGTGAGCAGGATATCGTCCGCCACTACGTCGAGCTCGCCTCGAAGAACTACCACGTCGACAAGGGGATCTATCCCCTCGGAAGCTGCACGATGAAGTACAACCCGCTCGTGAACGAGGAGATTGCGCGCCTCGACGGTTTCACGGGGCTCCACCCCGCGCAGGACGACGCCGACGCGCAGGGGGCTCTCGAGCTCATCTGGCGCCTCGAACGCGCGCTCTGCGAGGTGACGGGGATGGCCGCCTTCACGCTCCAGCCCGCCGCGGGCGCCCACGGGGAGCTCACGGGAATCATGCTCGCGCGCGCGTATTTCAACGACAGGGGCGAGAAGCGCAGCGTCGTGCTCATTCCCGACTCCGCCCACGGGACGAACCCGGCGAGTGTCGCGATATGCGGCTTCACGCCCAAGACCATTGCCTCGAACGATCGCGGTCTCATCGATCCGAAGATGCTCGAGAGCGAAATCACGGACGAGACCGCCGTCCTCATGCTCACGCTCCCCAACACGCTCGGGCTTTTCGAGCGGGATATCGCCGAAATCGTGAGAATCGTCCACGCGAAGGGCTCTCTCGTCTATATGGACGGCGCGAACATGAACGCGCTCCTCGGTATCATGCGCCCCGGGGACGTCGGCATCGATCTCATGCACGTGAATCTCCACAAAACCTTCTCGACGCCGCACGGCGGGGGCGGACCGGGAGCGGGCCCCGTGGGCGTTGCGAAGCACCTCGTTGAATTCCTTCCCGTACCGCGCGTGGTCGAGGAGAAGGGGTCGTTCAGGCTCTCGCCGGATCGCGCGAAATCGATCGGGAGCGTCCATCCCTACCTGGGGAACTTCAACGTCTTCGTGAAGGCGTACGCGTATATCCGTACGCTCGGCGCCCCGGGCCTCAGGGAGGTCGCGGAGAATGCGATCCTCAACGCGAACTATCTTTGCGAGCGCCTGAGAACGTCGTACGATCTCAAGTATCCGGGCCCCTGCATGCACGAGTTCGTTCTTTCGGCGCGCAACCTCAAGCGATTCGGCATTCGCGCGACGGACGTCGTAAAGCGGCTCCTCGATTACGGGCTCCACGCCCCGACGGTCTACTTCCCGCTCATCGTCGAGGAGGCGCTCATGATCGAACCCGTCGAAACGGAGAGCAAGGAGACGCTCGATCACTTCGCCGATGTACTGGAGACAATAGCGGAGGAGGCCGAGAAGAGCCCCGAGAAGCTGCACGAGGCGCCCCTCACGACGCCGGTGAGACGTCTCGACGAAGCGGTCGCGGCGCGATGCCCCGACCTGTGCTGCCCCGGGGATCTCGAATGAGATGGATCGATGGTTGTTCCTCGATAGCGATCCCGCGCCCGGCGCCGAAAACATGGCCCTCGACGAGCTGCTCCTCGAGCGGGCGGAACGCCGCGGCGGCGCACCCGTCGTAAGGCTCTACTCGTTCGATCCGCCGGCGATCACGTTCGGCGCCCATCAGGATCCCGAAAAAATCCTCGATCTCGACGCGGCGCGCGCCGACGGGCTCGACTGTGTGCGCCGGATCACGGGGGGGCGCGCGCTTCTCCACGATGGCGAGCTCACCTACTGCGTCGTCGCTCCCGCGCACTGCGCCCGTTTCGGCGCGGGGCTGAACGAAACGCACCTCAGGATCTCCCATGCGCTCGCGGCGGCGATCGGCTCACTCGGTTGTGCGGCGGAAGTCTCCCGGGGGCGCGAGCTTTCGAGGCCGAAAGGGATCCCGCCGCCGTGTCTCTCGTCGGTGACGCGATGCGAGCTCACCGTGGGCGGGCGGAAGATCGCGGGGAGCGCGCAGCGGCAGACCGCCGCCGCGTTTCTCCAGCACGGCTCGCTCCTCGTGAGGTCCGGAAGCGAGCGGATCGTGAAATACCTCAGGGGCTCATGGGATTCTCTCGAGGGGCGCATCACGACGATCGAGGGGGAGCTCGGCCGCCCCGTGGACGATTCCCTGCTCCGCGGGACTATAGCAAACGCGTTCTCGGCGCTCTTTGAAATCGAATGGGAGCCGCTCCGCCTATCGGAGCCCGAGGAGGAATGGGTCGCCTCGCGCGCGCGGGTAAAGCGGCGCGAGATGGACGCGAATCGGGCCCGGGAGGTGTGCTCCCTATGAGCCGGTTTCTCGCACGACGCCTCGCCCAGTCCCTCGTCCTTCTTTTTATCGTGCTCACGATCACCTTCTTTCTCCTCCACCTCGCGCCGGGTGACCCGATGTCGCGCTACGACGATCCCGACATCAGCCCCGAGACGGCCCGGCACATCAAGGAGAGCCTCGGCCTCGACCGGCCCCTCGCCGAGCAGTACTTCAGGTGGATGGGAAGCTTTGCGCGCGGGGATTTCGGGACGAGCCTCCGGTACCAGCGGTCCGTGCGCGGACTCCTCGCCGAGGCGATACCGAATACGCTCCGTCTCACGGTCGCCGCGCTCGCGCTCCATATTCTTCTCGGTCTTTCTATCGGCGTGCTCTCGGCCGCGAAGAAGTACTCGCTCTTCGACCGGGTGAACACGATCGCGGCGCTCTTCGTCTACTCGATACCGTCGTTCTGGCTCGGCCTCATGCTCATCCTCGTGTTTTCGCTGAAGCTCGGCGTCCTGCCGTCTTCGCACATGCAATCGATCGACACCGAGGGATTTTCGGCGGCGGCGCTCTTTCTCGATCGCGCGCGGCATCTCGTGCTCCCCGCGTTCGTCCTCGGGATCGCCTCCGCGGCGAGCACCGCGCGCTACATGCGCGGCTCGATGCTCGACGTCCTGCGCGAGGATTACATACGGACGGCGCGCGCGAAGGGTCTTACGGAAACGCGGGTTCTTCTCAAACACGCCCTCAGAAACGCGGCGCTCCCCGTCGTGACGATCATCGGGCTCAGTCTCCCGTTCCTGTTCGGCGGCGCCGTCGTGGTGGAAACGATCTTCTCGTGGCCGGGGATGGGGAGGCTCGCGGTCGATGCGATCTACGCGCGGGACTATCCGGTCGTGCTCGCGATCAATTTCGTCGTTGCGGTGATCGTGATCCTCGGCAGTCTCCTGGCCGACGTCGCCTACGGGCTCCTCGATCCGAGGATAACCGTCGCGGGAGGGAAGCGGAACTGAGCGCGTTCTGCGCGCGCAGGGAGAGACGTTGTGAGCGGAACCGATGACGGACATATGAATCTGAAGGCGCCGCCGCAGGGGCTCTGGTCGCAGGGCTGGTCGCGCTTCCGCACGAGCCGTTTCGGCGTGGCGGGCGCCGTGATCATCGTCGTCCTCTACCTCGCGGCGGTCTTCGCCCCGCTGCTCACCCCGTACGATCCGATCGCGCAGGGAGACGTTCCGAAGATGCGCTTCGTCGCTCCGTGCCGAGACCATCCGCTCGGGACGGACAAGTTCGGCAGGGACGTTCTCGCGAGAATCATCTACGGCTCGAGAATCTCGCTCACGATCGCGTTTCTCGCCGTCGCGATTGCGGTCGTCCTCGGCACGCTCGTGGGCGCCGCGGCGGGCTATTGCGGCGGGGTGGTCGATGCGATTCTGATGCGGATCGTCGACGCACTGCTCGCGATACCGCGGCTCTTTCTGCTTCTGACCTGCGTCGCCCTGTTCCCGGGGTCGATGTGGCTCGTCGTCGTGCTGCTCGGGGCCACCGGGTGGATGGCGACGGCGCGCCTCGTTCGCGCGCAGGTCCTCTCGCTGAGGAATCTCGACTACGTGAAGGCCGCGGAGGCGCTCGGAGCGGGAGGCAGCGCCGTCATCTGGCGGCACCTCATTCCGAACACGCTGACCGTCATCATCGTCGCGGCGACGCTCAGAATCGGCGGGATAATCCTCACCGAGGCATCGCTCAGCTTTCTCGGGCTCGGCGTGCCGCCGCCGACGCCGAGCTGGGGGCAGATGGTCTTCGAGGGTCGCGAGGCGCTCATGGGCGCCTGGTGGCTTTCGACCTTTCCAGGAATCGCAATAGCTGTTACCGTGATCGGGTTCAACCTTCTCGGCGACGCCCTGAAGGACGCATTCGAGCCGAGGCGATTTGTCTAGGATGCGAACATGGAAACGCTCCTGAACGTGCTGAATCTCGTGACCGTTTTCGAATCGGAAGAGGGCGCCGCCCGCGTCGTCGACGGGGTCAGCATCCGCGTCGATCGCGCGGAAGCGGTCGGGCTCGTCGGAGAATCGGGATGCGGCAAGAGCGTTACGGCGCTCTCGATCATGCGTCTCATCCCGTCTCCGCCCGGGCGGATCGCGGCGGGATCGGTCCTCTTCGAGGGGCGGGACCTCCTCACGATTCCCGAGAAGGATATGCGGAAGGTGCGGGGGAACAAGATCTCGATCGTCTTCCAGGAGCCGCTCACGAGCCTCAATCCCGTTTTCACGTGCGGCGAGCAGGTGCGCGAGGCGATCGCGCTGCACCAGAGGCTCGGACGCGCGGCATCGAAGGCGAAGGCGATCGAGATGCTCCGGCTCGTGCGGATCCCCGACCCGGAGAAACGATACGGCTCGTATCCGCACCAGATGAGCGGCGGGATGCGCCAGCGCGTCATGATCGCGATGGCCCTGAGCTGCGAGCCGCAGCTCCTCATCGCGGACGAGCCGACGAGCGCGCTCGACGTCTCCGTCCAGGGGCAGATCATCGAGCTCCTCGGCGAGCTTCAGGAGCGCATGCACATGGCGGTGCTCCTCATCACCCACGATCTCGCCGTCGTCGCTCAGATGGCGAGCCGCGTCATCGTGATGTACGCGGGAGTGATCGTCGAGGAAAGCCCGGTGCGCTCGCTCTTCGAGGCGACGGCTCATCCGTACACGGAAGGCCTTCTCGCTTCGATTGCGAAGCTTGCCCACCGCGGCGACAGGCTCTCGACGATCCCGGGAAACGTGCCCGATCCGTTCAGACTGCCTCCGGGATGCCGGTTCAGCGACCGGTGCCCGAAAAGATTCGAGAAATGCCCGACGGCTGAGCCGCCGCTCTTCGATGTCTCGCCGGACCACCGTTCGCGCTGCTGGCTTTGCGGAGGATAGGGATGGAGATACTCAAGGCGCGGGGAATACGAAAATACTACCGCTCGTCGGCGGGGCTCTCATTCGGGAGGGGCGCCCTCGTCAAGGCGGTCGACGGCATCGACCTCTCACTCGAAAAGGGAACGACCATGGGTCTCGTCGGCGAGTCGGGCTGCGGCAAGAGCACCCTGGCCCGCGTTCTCATCCGCCTCGAGGAACCGACCGAAGGCGGCATTCTCCTCGGCGGCGGCGACTTTCTCGCCCTCAAGGGGAGAGAGCTCCGCACGGCGAGGCGCAGGATCCAGATGGTGTTTCAGGATCCCTATTCGTCCCTCGATCCGCGCATGAGCGTCGGGAGCACGATCGCCGAGGGAATCAGGATTCACAAGCTCGCCCGCGGCGCCGCGGTGAAGGAGCGCGTCGCGGGACTTCTCGACCGGGTCGGCCTTTCCGCCTCGGCGGCGGCGAAGTATCCTCACGAGTTTTCAGGGGGGCAGCGGCAGCGCATCGGCATTGCGCGCTCGCTCGCCGTCGAGCCCGAGGTTCTGATCGCCGACGAGCCCGTCTCCGCCCTCGACGTTTCGATAAGGGCGCAGATCATCAATCTCCTGGCCGATCTCCAGGCGGATATGGGGCTCACGTATCTCTTCATCGCGCACGATCTCGGCATTGTCGAGCACGTGAGCGACACCGTCGCCGTCATGTATTGCGGGAAGATCGTCGAGCAGGCGCCGACCGAGGACATCTTCAGGGAGCCGCTTCACCCGTACACCCAGGGGCTCATCGCCTCCGTCCCCGTCGCGGACCCGTCAGGCGCGAAGGCGCGCGCCGCGATACCCGGGGATGTGCCGAGCCCGATGAATATCCCCCCGGGCTGCGCGTTCAATCCGCGATGCCCGCGGGTCATGGACATCTGCCGCGTCGAGAAGCCCGATCTCATCCCATGCGGCGGCGAACGTATCGTGCGCTGCTGGCTTTATCATTGACAGGGGGGGCCGTTTCATTTAGATTTTAATAGATTTGTCCTATTGCGGAAGAGGAGCACCGTCTTTTAGTATTATTACAGGAAATGCACAAGGTTAATGGGCCGTGCGCACCCATTTCTGATTTCACGGTGTCGTCATATCAATCCAATTGCACGCACGTACCTTTCTTCAGGAGTCGACGATGATAGAGGAACATCTGAGCCGCATCCGTTTGAAGGAAGAGGAATCGAAGATGCGCCTCTCCGCGGCCGAGGTTGAGGCGGCGGCGCACATCGAGAAGGAGCGCGAGAACGGGGTGCGGCACCTCGACGACGTTCGAATGGAATGTGCGGAGCTCGAGCGCTCCCTTATCGCGACCGCGCGTCGAAACGCCGACGAGAAGATATCCGGGCTCCGCGCGGGAAGCGCGAAGAGGCTCGCCGCGCTCGCCGTGCTCGCGAGAAAGAACCAGGGAAAAGCGCTCGAGACGATCGTGAAGGAATTCCGGGAAGGCGTCTGAGCCTCCCCAAGGCGTTCTCGGGCGGTCCGCGGATCCGGGAGATTGTCGTATGGCCGTCAGCCGGATGTTGAAAATCCAGCTCGTCGCGCATGCCTCGATCAAGGACGAGGTCAAGGTCTTTCTCCGCGAGGCGGGGGCGGTCGAGATCACCGACGTCTCGATAGACGGATTCCGTGGAACGGCGGACGCGGAGGATGCGGGACGCGTGTCAAGGCTCGGCGAGAAGACCGATGCGGCGATTCAGTTCCTCGAACCGTATACCAGGAAGCCGTCCTTCGCCGAGCGTCTCAGCGGCGGTCCGGTGCCGGTCTCGGCGGCGGAGGTCGCCGCGACGCTCGCCGCGGTCGACGCCGAGGAGATCTCCCGGCGCGCGAGCGATATCGACTCGACGCTGCGCAGCTCGCGGGACGAGCTTTCATGGAGCGCCGCGCTCGTGAGGGAGCTCGAGCCGTGGCGGTCTTTCACGAGCCCCTTCGAATCACTTTCCACGACAAACTACGGCGTGCAGTTTTGGACGTTTCCCGAAAAGGCCGTCTCCTCGGCGCTCGAGCAGGCCGACCGGACATATCCGTCAATCGTGCACGAGGAGATCGCCCGCTCGGGAGGCAGGGCCTTCGTGGGCGTCGTCACCCCCCGCGGCGAGGCTCACGCGATCGCCGAACTTCTCAAGCAGGCCGGCGGTGTCCGGAACGCCTTCGAGAGCCTTACGGGCACTCCTCAATCGATCATCGAGAGACAGCGGGACCGCCGGACCGGGCTCGAGGCGAAGATCGATGAGGCTGGGGCCGCGGCGCGCGACCTTGCGCGGGTCAGGCCCTCGCTCCAGGTGCTTTCGGATCACTTCCATGAAAGGCGGGGGCTTCTCGACGTCGAACGGCATTTTTTCCATACGGAGCGGACGTTTTTGCTCGAGGGGTGGATACGGGCCGTCGATCGGCGAAGGCTCGAGCGGGACCTCACGAAACGCTGGAGTGATCTCGAAATCATCACGAGGCCTCCGCGCGAGGGGGAGGATCCGCCCGTGAGCCTCGCCAACCGGCGCGCCGCGCGGCCGTTCGAGTTCATCATGACCCTGTATGGACGGCCGCTCTACGGCGAGGTCGATCCGACGCCGCTTTTGGCGCCGTTCTTCGTCCTGTGTTTCTCCCTATGCATGAGTGACGCGGGGTACGGAATCGTACTGACGGGGATCTGCGCCGTGCTGCTCTACAAGCTCAAGATCAGGGGAGGCATGCGGAGCCTCATGCAAATCCTGTTCGCGTCGGGCATCCTTACGATTATCGTCGGGATCCTCATGGGAGGCTACTTCGGCATCGAGATCGGAAAGCTCCCGGCATTCCTCGGACGCCTCATCCTCATCGATCCACTCTCGGATCCTATGTCGATGCTCAATATCGCTTTCCTCATTGGAATCGTTCATATCCTCTTCGGCATGGGCGTCAAGATGGTCGTCGATTTCCGGGCCGGCCTCTGGGCCGACGCAATCTTCGACGATCTATTCTGGATGCTCTTTCTCATGACGCTCGTGCCTCTCGGATACTCATTCATACTGGGCGGCGCTGTACCGCCGGCGGTCAACTTCTACTGCTCGCGCGCGGCTCTCGGCATTGCCGGCGTGCTCTTCCTGAGCGGCATCCGCAAAGACAAGAACGTGTTCATCGGGATCTTCAGGAGTCTCATCAAGTTTTACAGCCTAACGAGCTATTTCGGCGATGTGCTCTCGTACGCGCGGCTCCTCGCGCTCGGCCTCGCGACGAGCGCGATCGCGCTGGCCATCAACGGCATCGCGCAGATGGTATCGGGGCTCCCGTACTACACGGGTATCGTCGCCGTATTCCTTGTCCTTCTCCTCGGACACACATTCAACATCATGGTGAATATCCTCGGCGCGTTCGTGCATTCGGCGAGGCTCCAATATCTCGAGTTCTTCAACAAGTTCTTCACCGGGGGAGGAAGAGAGTTCCGACCCTTCAGGAGCGAGAGACGGTACACGATCTTGAAGGAGACGGGCAACCGGACGTAACGTTGCAGGGAAGGAGTATCGTATGCTTGGCTTTGCGCTATTGCTCATCGGCGCGGCGCTCGCGGCCGGGCTCGCGGGATGTGGTTCGGCCGTCGGATGCGGGGTGGTCGGCATGGCGGCGAGCGGGGTCGTGAGCGAGGATCCGAACAAGTTCGGGCGTCTGCTCCTGCTCCAGGCGCTGCCGGGAACGCAGGGGATCTACGGCCTCGTCGCGCTCTTTATGATTGTCAACAAGTACGTGAGTTGGGGCGTTGCGCCCGACGCGGTCCCGATCAAGACGGGACTCGCGATCATCGGCGCCGCGCTGCCGATCGGGCTCGCGGGGCTCGTGTCGGGCATCTACCAGGGCAAGGTCTGCGCCGCCGCCTGCAGCCTCGTCGCGAAACGCCCGGGGGAAGTGGGCAAAGGGCTCGTGTTCGGCGTGGTCATCGAGACCTACGCGGTTCTCGGTCTCCTCGCCACGCTTCTCCTTCTCCAGAGGGTCACGCTCCAGGGATAACGGAGGCATGAACGGAAAGGCGCCATGTCGATTGAGAACATTCTGAAACGGATCGAAGGGGAGACGGAAGAAGCGATCGACGCGATCCGGGGAAAGACCGAGGAGCGCCTCGCCGTCATCCGCGGGGAATACGCGAAACAGGGCGCGAAGCTCCGCGAGGAGCTCGAGCGCGCGGTGCGGATGAAGGCGGCGGATGAAGAGCGGCGGCTCATCGTCGGGGAGGAACTCGAGCTGAGAAAGGCTTCCCTCGTGCGGAGGCGGGAGATCCTCGGCGAGATCTACGGGGAAGCGCGGAAGCGGATCGAGAGTCTGCCGCCGGAGGCGTATCTCGAGCTTCTCGGTTCCCTCATCGTGAGACATTCGATCTCGGGGAGAGAGGAAATCATCGTCCCCGCGGCGCAGCGAAGCATGTTCGCCGCGGAATTCATCGCGTCCCTGAACCGGCTCAAGGGGACTGATGCGGCATTCACCCTCGCGGATACCCCCGGTGATTTCGCCTGGGGAGTCATTCTGCGCGAAGGGCAGCGGAAGGTCGATCTCACGCTCGACGTGGTCTTCGAGCAGCTCAAGGCGCGCGTCGAGCCGCAGATCGCCGGCATCCTGTTCCCCGAATGAGAGGGCGGCTCTTGGCCGAGGATTATACCTATATCGTTGCGCGGCTGCGCTCGCTCGAGGCGACGATGCCGGAGCGCGCGTGGTTCGAGCGTCTCGTGCGCACGAGCGAAGAGAGTCTCCTGGGCGCGCTCAGGGAGTTCTACGCGGGCTTCGAAGGGACGGGTACGCTGATGGACTTCGAGCGGGCCCTCGACGCGGAGAAGGGCTCGACCCTCGAGCTCGTCACCGGCCTCCTCCGGGAGGAGCGCGCGCGGCAGTTTGTCCGCGCGGGGTACGATTTCGATAATCTCACCCACGCGTGGAAGGCGGCGAAGCTCGGGGCGAGGAGCACGCTCACGGCGTTCGGTCTCGTCCAGCCGGAGGTGATCGAGCAGACGACCGCGGGGAAGGCGCGGGGGATTCTCCCCCCGTACCTCGAGACGCACATCGAGATGCTCGATGCGGCGTTCGAGGCGTCGAAGAGCCTCGCCGCGTGCGAGTACGCCTCGGAGACCGCGAAATGGCGCTTTCTTTTCGAGGTCGCGCCGGGCGCTGAGGCGCGCTCGTATCTTCGCTGCAAAACCGACCTCGCCAATATCAAGACCATGATGCGGCTCCGCAGGTCCGGCCTGCGCTCGGAGGCGCTGGAGACGGTCTGGCTTCAGGGGGGCGAAATCGAAACGGCAAAGCTCAAAACCCTCTGCCGGGAAGAGGAAGACGAGCTCTTCTCGTTCCTCGCGACGACGTCCTACCGCCGGCTCCTCGCCCTCGGTCTCGCGAATGAGACGGCGCTCTGGAAGATCGATCCCATCCTGAGACAGGCGCTCATGGAGTTGCTCGGCGAGAGCCGCTACCGCGTCTTCGATTTTTCTCCCGTTCTCTACCATATCGAGCTCAGGGAGCGGGATTGCGAGATACTGCGAAGGATTATCGTGGGCAGGATCAACAGGCTGGGCGAAGAGACGATGCTCGAGCGCGTGAGCGCGCTCTTGCCGTCGTGACGGAAGGGGCGCGCGGGCCTTGGCCAAGAACATCGCGGTCATCGGGAGCTCAGATTCGATCGAGTACTTCCGCGTTCTCGGCTGCGAGACGTACGAGACGAAGGACGGAGTACTGACCGAGGAACAGTTTGACGAGGTGATCAAACGCAGGTTCAAGATAATCCTCGTCACCGAAGAGGTATTTCATAGATACAAGAAGCTCATCAGCCGAAGGACGCTCCGCATGTTCCCCGTGGTGACGATCATTCCCGACGTCAGGGGCGCGGCGTGGACGAAGGACGGGCCCGTCTCGAGCGGGGTCGCCTACGAGGAGCTCCGGTTGGCGGTCGTGAAGGCGGTGGGCCAGGATATTTCCACGAAGTGACGCATCGGTACCGCGCGTGACATATCGAGATTGGAGGAGTCGGTAGGATTATGGCCGCAGGAAAAATCGTAAAGGTGTCGGGCCCTCTCATCGTCGCCGAGGGCATGAAGGACGCGAGGATGTTCGAGGTGGCCTGGGTGAGCGATCGGAAGCTCATCGGCGAGGTCATCGAGCTCCACGGTGATGAGGCGTACATCCAGGTCTACGAGGATACGGCGGGGCTCGGGCCCGGAGAAATCGTCGAGTCGACGGGAGCATCCCTTTCGATCGAACTCGGGCCGGGGCTGCTTCAATCGATCTATGACGGGATCCAGCGCCCCCTCAACGTCCTCTATGCGCGCGCGGGGCACTACATCCCCCGCGGAATCAATCTCCCGGGGCTCGACCGCAAGAAAAAGTGGGAGTTCAAGCCGAACGGGGATCTCAGGGCGGGCGAGACTGTCGAGACGGGGGATATCCTCGGCGAAATCAAGGAAACGGAGCTCATCGTGCACCGCGTCATGGTTCCCCCGACCATCGGCAGGGGGACGCTCGTCCGCGCGCCCGAGAAGGGTTCATACACGGTGGAGGATACGATCGCCGAGATCAGGACGGACCACGGCGTGCAGCAGGTGGCCCTCATGCATCGCTGGCCGGTGCGCATGCCGCGGCCGATCGTGAAGAAGCTCGTGCCGAAAGATCCGCTCGTTACCGGGCAGCGCGTCATCGACACCCTCTTTCCGATCAGCCAGGGAGGAACCGCGTGCGTGCCGGGACCCTTCGGCGCGGGGAAGACGGTCATCCAGCATCAGCTCGCGAAATGGTCCGACGCGCAAATTATCGTCTATATCGGCTGCGGCGAACGCGGGAACGAGATGACGGACGTGCTTCAGGAGTTCCCCGAGCTCAAGGATCCCGCCTCGGGGCGTCCGCTCATGGAGCGCACGGTGCTCATCGCGAACACGTCGAACATGCCCGTCGCGGCGCGCGAGGCGTCCGTGTACACGGGGATCACGATCGCCGAGTACTTCAGGGACATGGGATACAACGTCGCCGTCATGGCCGATTCGACGTCCCGGTGGGCGGAGGCGATGCGGGAGATGTCGGGGCGTCTCGAGGAGATGCCGGGGGAGGAAGGGTACCCCGCGTACCTTCCCTCGCGCATCGCGGAGTTCTACGAGCGCTCCGGGCGCACGATCTGCCTCGGGCGCGACGGGAGGATCGGCACCTTGAGCGTCATCGGAGCCGTGTCCCCCCCCGGCGGCGACCTATCCGACCCGGTCGTCCAGGCGACGCTCAAGGTCGTGAAGGTGTTCTGGAGCCTCGAGGATCAGCTCGCCTTCGAACGGCATTTTCCCGCGATCAGCTGGCTCACGAGCTACAGCCTCTACCACGACGGCCTGCGGGATTACTTCCGGAACAGCGTCGCCGAGGACAGCGAGCTTCTCAGGACCGAGGCGATGGAGCTGCTTCAGAAGGAGGCGGAGCTCAAGGAGCTCGTGCGCCTCGTCGGGATCGACGCCCTTTCGCCGCAGGACCGGATCGTTCTCGAGACGACGAAATCGATCCGCGAGGACTTCCTGCACCAGTCGGCCTTCGACGCCGAGGACGCGTACACGCGTCTTGCGAAGCAGTACCGGATGCTCAAGACGATCCTCGATCTCCATTACGCGTGCATCAAGGCGATTGAGAAACGATGCCCGCTCAGGAAGCTCATCGAGCTTCCGATCCGCGAAGCGATCGCGAAGATGCGGTACGTGCGCGAGGAGGATCTCGATCGATTCGACGAGATACGAAACGAAATAGAGGAACAACTCACGGCGTGCCTGCAGGAAAGCCGCACAGGCGAGGAGTAGGAACATGGTGACCGAATATACGACGATCTGCGAAATCGCGGGCCCGCTCATTCTGCTGGACCGGGTCGACCACGCGACATACGAGGAGCTTGTCGAGGTCGAGCTTCCCAGCGGGGAGCATCGCCGCGGAAAGGTCCTCGAGATCAACCGGGACCGGGTTCTGGTCCAGATCTTCGAAGGAACGCGCGGCGTCGACATCGCGAAGACGAAGGTGCGGTTCCTTGGACGCGGCCTCGAACTCGCCGTTTCCCCCGACATCCTCGGGCGGATCTTCAACGGCCTCGGGAGCCCGATCGACGACGGTCCGCGGATCATTCCCGAGAAGAAGCTCGACATCAACGGTAACCCGATCAACCCGTACGCGCGCGTGTATCCGAAGGAGTTCATCCAGACGGGCATCTCGACGATCGACGGACTCAACACCCTCGTACGCGGACAGAAGCTTCCGATCTTTTCCGGCTTTGGGCTTCCCCATTCGGAGCTCGCCGCGCAGATCGCGCGCCAGGCGTCCGTGCTCGGCCGGGGAGAGACCTTTGCCATCGTCTTCGCGGCGATGGGGATCACCTTCGAGGAGGCGAACTACTTCATCCGCGATTTCCAGGAAACCGGAGCGATGGAGCGCGTCGTTCTCTTCATCAACCTCGCGAACGATCCGACGATCGAACGCATCGCGACGCCGCGGACGGCGCTCACGGCCGCGGAGTATCTCGCCTTCGAGCGCGGGATGCACGTCCTCGTCATCATGACCGACATGACGAACTACTGCGAGGCGCTCCGCGAGGTATCGGTCGCCCGCAAGGAGATTCCGGGACGCCGCGGCTATCCCGGCTACCTTTACACCGATCTGGCGACGATCTACGAGCGCGCGGGGCTCCTCAAGGGAAAGAACGAAGGGGAGGTGCGCGAGGGATCGATCACGCAGATCCCGGTGCTCTCGATGCCCGACGACGACAAGACGCACCCGATCCCCGACCTCACCGGGTACATCACCGAAGGGCAGATCATCCTCGATCGCTCGCTCCATCGCAAGGGGATCTACCCGCCGATCAACGTGCTGCCGAGCCTCTCGCGCCTCCGCGACAAGGGAATCGGCACAGGGAGAACGCGCGAGGATCACGCCCAGATCGCGAACCAGCTTTTCTCGTCGTATGCGCGGAGCAAGGAAGTCGAGGAGCTCGCCGTCGTGCTCGGCGAGGCGGCGCTCAGCGACGCGGACAAGTCCTTCATGGCGTTCGGCGAAGCGTTCGAGAGGCGCTTCGTCCGGCAGGGCGTTCACGAGAACCGCGCGATCGAGCAAACGCTGGGGCTCGGGTGGGAGCTCCTCACGAAGATCCCGCGCGCCGAGATGAAACGAATCAAGGACGAGTTCATCGAGAAGTACCTGCCGCGCGCCGAAGGAACGGAAAAGACCGATAAGGCCCCGGGAGGCGGCGAGAAGTCCGAAGGGAGACGGGAAGGGTGAGGATAAAGGCCAACCCGAACCGGATGATGCTCCTGCGTCTGAGACGCCGCCTCGAGCTCGCCCGGCGGGGGCACAAGCTTCTCAAGAACAAGCAAGAGAAGCTCATGCAGAACTTCTTCGCACTCGTGAACGAGACGACGGATCTCCGTTCCCGGGTCGAGACCGTCTTTCTCGAGATAAGCATGCACTATCTCGAAGGACGGTCATCGACCGGCCATCAGGCTCTCGAGGACGCCCTCGAGCTCAGCACGAAGGCAGGGACCCTCGATGTCGTTCTGCACCAAGAGATGAATGTGACGAGCCCCGAGTTCACATTTGCGATTCCCGAAAGGGACGTCTCGTACCCGCTTTCTGCAACCTCGCCCGAGCTCGACGCCGCATTCGAGAAACTCCTTGCGTCGTTCCCGCAGTTGTTAGTCCTTGTCGGAAGAGAAAATACGCTCTTTCGCATGGCCGAGGAGCTCGAAAAAACCCGGCGCCGCGTGAACGCCCTCGAATATGTGCTCATCCCCGACCTCGAAGAGATCATCAGGAGCATCGAGGACAAGCTGGGCGAGCAGGAACGGTCGAGCCAGGTGCGCCTCATGAAAATAAAAGACATGGTAAAAGAGAGGGGCACCGGGGTCTGAAACGCTCTTCCGGGCGCGCATCCCGCGCACCCGACAACTTCAAGTCAAATCTATTGACACGCCTCCGCACGCTTTATATATTTTCTCAGGAAAACGTTTCGAAGTGCGCGAATAATTAGAGACCCACACCTTACGCATTCTCCCGATCCGCTCTCGACTGAAAAAGGGAGAATAGTGTCCGTTGGATTGGTACCTCTTCGCAAGGAGTGGAACGATGAAAAGTCGTACTGGGGTGTCGGCCCTGACTTGGGCGCTGACCATTGCACTCGTGCTTGCCGTGACATCTGCGAACGCATTCTCCCAGACGGGGCGGATTACCGGAAAGGTAACCGACGCGAAAACGGGAGAACCGCTCCCCTTTGCGAACGTCGTGATCCTGGGCGGGGGGAACATGGGGGCGATGACGCTGAACGACGGCACCTTCACCATCACGGGAGTTCCCGTCGGGACGTACACGGTGAAGGCGATGATGATGGGTTACGCGGGCTCCGATAAGGCCGGCGTCGCGGTCAATGCGGGGGCGGTGGCCACCGTCGATTTCAAACTCGAAGAAAGGATCGTGGCGCAAACCCAGGAGATCGTCGTCGAAGCGGAGATTCCCCAGGTCAACGTCACGTCGAGCGACGTGCGGCAGCGCGTATCGAGCGATCAGCTCAAGGAGCTTCCCGTCGACGACGTCGTGGGGGCGGTCGCGCTCAAGAGCGGTATCGTGAAAACGGGAGACGAGCTCCATGTGCGAGGCGGCCGTTCGGGAGAGGTCCAGATGCAGATCGACGGCGTCCCCGTCGATGATCCCCTCGGCGGCGGCGCCATATCGGTCGGTCTTCTCGGCACCGACCAGAGCGAGGTCGTCACCGGCGGTATGGACGCCGAGTACGGCAACGCTCAGTCCGCGATCATCAACGTGAGCACCCGCGAGGGGGGCAAGAACTTCGAGGGCCAGGTCCGGTACATGACCGACGACTTCGGACGGTCTGACAAGACCTATGCGAACTATGACCGGATCAGCGTCGGCTTCGGGGGACCGACGTTTCTCAAGAATCTCACGTACTATGTTTCAGGGGAGGGGACGTTCCAGGACGGCGACAACTGGTCGATCGCGTCGAGGAATGAGACCAAGATCGTCGGCGACTGGCTCAAGTTCTCCGATCGACAGTACTCCGGCTACAACCTTCAGGGCAAGGTCGCGTACCAGATCAACCCGCGGCTCAAGATCATCGGCGAGGCGATCTTTTCCCACTCCGTGGGCAACCCGTTCGTCAACAACTGGAATCTCGAGGGATACGTTCAGAAGATATACCGGTTCCTGACTCTCCGGCCGAGCCGCGACTTTCAGACGGATGATGCCCGCTCCTTCGGCTCGTACACCAGCGTGTACTACGGTCCGTGGATCTCAAAGGAAATCCCGCGCGTCCTGGACTATCCGGGCTCGCTCGATGAGCGGCGCAAGGTCATCTATCCAATCGTCGTGTACGCGAAGGTGCGCGATCCGAACGATCCGTCGAGACCCGCCTTCATCGTCCGGTACGACAACTTCTACGCGCGCATCGTGACCGACGTGTACGGAGGGGAAACCGAGATCATCTGGGATGAGGCCATCATCGACGCCGACGCGCATCTCGTCCGCCACGACAGCAAGCTTCTCTTCGAGGGCTATCAGAACCCCGAGAGCCACTTCAGCCATTTCAGGGACGATTCGAGCTACGTCTACTTCAACTCCGCCGAACGCGTCTCGACGAACAAATCCGACGACCTCAACCTGAAGTTCGGCCTCAACCACAATATCTCGGACGACGTGCTCTACACCGTCAGCTTCACGCGCCTGCAGTTCAAGCAGATCACGACCGTCGACGACAAGGATCCGAGCGAATTCACGACGGCGGGGCTCCCGGCGACGCTCCCGAGCGGCTCGTGGCGGTACAGCGGCGTGAGCAACCGGATCTGGTACACCGATCCCGATTATCCGTACTACGTGACCTGCTACGATTGGCCCGCCTATACGAACCGGCTCAGCACGGCGTACAACCTCAAGGCGGACATCACCTCGAAGAAATGGGAGAATCACCAGTTCAAGACCGGCGTCCAGTTCATCTACAACGATCTGGACGAGCAAACGATCAATTTCCCCGCGCAGTTGCGCGTCGACGGCGGCTATCTGAGCTCCAATATCTTCCACAACTTCAATCCCGAGGCTTCCTACTATGTCCAGGACAAATGGCAGTACCAGGGAATGGTCGTGAACGGAGGCGTCCGGATCGATTTCTTCTCGCCGGGCAACAACTCCGAGATCCTCATCAATAGCTCCGAGATCGACCCGAACGTGGACAAGTACAAGTTCCAGATCAGCCCTCGTCTCGGCTTTGCGTTTCCGATCACGGACAAGGACAAGTTCCACTTCCACTATGGAAGGTTCACGCAGTGGCCGAACCGCAACTTCCTCTTCAGAACCCAGAATATGCTCAACGGGTCGGGGACTCTCGGCAACCCGGACCTCGATGAGGAGCTCACCGTTTCGTACCAGGCGGGTGTTTCGCACCAGTTCGCCGAGACGGTCGCCGGGCACTTCGTCGTCTTCAACAAGGATATTTTCGGCCTCATCTCCTCGACGCGCGTTCTCGACGAGGAGCTCGGCATCCAGGGATACCGCTTCATCAACAGAACCTATGCGAGCTCCCGCGGCCTCGAGATAAGCATCGACAAAATGAGAGGTCCGGGCGGCTACCTCGGCGGCGAGATTTCCTACACGTATGGCTACGCGGACGGCGTCGCGTCCGATGCCAACTTCGGCGTGTCCGCCGAGGGGCTCACGCACCTGCCGACGCAGGAGCTGCCCCTTGACTGGGACCAGCGGCATACGCTCAACGTGACGCTGAGCCTCCAGGACCAGAACAAGTGGGGCGCCACGGTCGTGTACTCCTACGGCAGCGGTTTCCCGTGGACGCCGGTCGATCGCTTCGCGCGCCGGCAGGATCCGCTCTGGGAGAACTCCGGGAAGCTCCCTTCGACGAACGTCATCAACATTCAGGGCCGCAAGATGTTCAGCATATACGGCCAAGAGCTCACGCTCTTCTTCGAGGGGCGCAATCTCCTGGACGATGATATCCTGAGCCCCGGCGGGGTCGCCCCCGGCGCCTTCCCCGGCATGGTCAACGCGGGGATGGACGGCGGTTCGTACCTGACCGAAACCGGCAAGTACGGCGGCGCCTATCTGCAGGATATCAATCAGGACGGTATCGACGATTTCACTCCGGTGAACGATCCCACGATTTGGGATTCCCGGAAGACGTGGCGTATCGGATTCGGATTCGAGTTTTAGGGCGATCCTGGATGACGGAGGAGGGCTCGCACATGAATCGGACGGTATGGGCCAGAGGAGCGGCGGCGCTTCTGATGATATCGCTCATCAGTTCCGCCGCGTTCGCGAGGGATAACAACGCCGCCGCCTGGGCGGAAAAGATGAAAGACCTCGACCAGCGGGTATGGGTGCTCGACGGCACGCCGGTGCACAATGTCGGGAACCTCCAGATGCACGTGTGCAACTGGGGCTGCTTCGGCTCGTACCCATCGTCCCGCTTCCCGACCGCCGAGCAGCCCTCGGCGCAGTGGCCGGCGAACTCGGGGGTCGAATACCTGTACATCGCCGGTCTCTGGGTCGGCGCAAAGAAGGGCGGCGTTCCGGTCGTTTCGACGGCGGCCTACGAGCAGGAGTTTCAGCCGGATCCGATAGACCCCAACGTGAGAATGTACCGGTCGTTCGAGGGAGCCCCGGGGGGCGCGCGTTATCCGAGCCCGCCGGACGACGACAAAGACGGCCGTATCAACGAGGACTGGCTCAACGGCGTCGACGACGACGGCGACGGGAAGATCGACGAGGATTTCGCCGCGGTCGGCAAGCAGATGTTTGCGTGCTGGTTCACCGACGACCAGCCGAACGCCGTCCAGCGTTACCCGGAGCACACCCCGCTCCATCTCATGGTCCGCCAGGAGAGCTACCAGTGGGAAGAGCAGAAGTTCTACAACTTCGTCGGCGTCGAGTACATAATCAGGAATACCGGCGTCGAGAGCATCGAGGATCTCTACGTCGGTTTCTTCGCGGACGGCGACGCCGGTCCGAGGACGCGCGAGCAATACTGGCTCGATGACGGGACGGGTCTCTTCGAGGGCATCTGGTGCGCGCAGAAGGGAGAGCGCACCGTTCCGGTCCGCATCAGTGCTGCCTACTTCTACGACATCGACGGTGACGAGGGGAAGACTACGGGTTACTTCGCGATACTCTTCCTCGGACACGATACCGATCCCCTCGGTGAAACGGCTCCTAAGAAGGTCGGCCTCACCTCCTACCAGAACTTCGCCGGGGATCAGCCGTACGAGAACGGCGGCGATCCGGGCAACGATTTCCAGCGCTATGAGCTCCTGAGCAAGACGACGAGGGACCGCATCCAGACAACGCCGAGAGACTACCGTATGCTGCTCGCGACCGGGCCCTTCAAGGAGCTTGCGCCCGACAGCACAATCGTTCTGCAGGTGGCCTTCGCATGCGGGGAGGGGCTCGAGGGGATGCTGGAGAGCGCGGCGAGCGCGGCGCTCACCTATGCGGGCGGCTGGTTCGACATAGATGGAAATCCCCTCACCGGCGTCGATGGGCGCGAGACGCCGGTTCCCGGCCCCGTGACCGCCATCATCCCCGATTC
>Ga0315289_10002221_pt1 | contig 30000 bp, 34 predicted proteins | sample YL17G11_40_MG_FD_203452 | JGI IMG/M metagenome (GOLD analysis project Ga0315289, IMG submission 203452) | Sediment microbial communities from Yellowstone Lake, YNP, Wyoming, USA - YL17G11_40 | ecosystem: Environmental > Aquatic > Freshwater > Lake > Sediment | place: USA: Wyoming | collected... | reverse complement strand
TCAACTTGAGATTGGAAATAGCTTCTTTATCCAGAACGGTCTCCTTTGTTGAGCCATAGTGGGTAATACTTATTGTTGCAAAGACGCCGATAATAATAATTACAACTATGAGTTCCAGTAAGGTAAATCCTCTTTTGTCCGTCATAATTTCCTCCCTGCAGGCAGGCTCATTTAATATGTTTCAGCAATATAATAAGAATGGCCTTTTGAATATGCAGCCGATTCTCTGCCTGATCAAAAACTATAGAATTTTTGCTATCGATAACTTCATCGGTTATCTCTTCGCCTCGATGCGCGGGTAAACAGTGCATAATAAGCGCGTTCTTTTTGGCAAATTTAATCAAATTCTTATTGACTTGAAATTCTCTAAAAATCTTCTTTCTTTCCTGAACTTCTTTTTCCTGACCCATACTCGCCCAGACATCGGTATATATAACATCTGCTCCCTTAACCGCTTCGGTCGGGTTATTGAATAAATTGATAGAGGCGTTCTTTGATTTAGCAAAGCCCCTGGCTTCTTTTAAGACTGATTTATCGGGCTCGTATCCTCTTGGCGTGCCTACATTCATATTCAGGCCTAGTTTAGCCGAGGTATAAAGCAAAGAATTACAGACATTATTACCGTCTCCGACATAAGCTAAAGTTATCCCTTTTATATTTTTTAATTTTTCTCTTATCGTATAGATGTCTGCTAAAGCCTGACAGGGATGCGAGAAATCGGATAAACCGTTTATTACCGGCTTATCCGAATATTTAGCCAGTTCTAAAATATTTTTGTGCTCAAATGTTCTAAGCACTATTGCGTCAACGAATCTGGAAAGGGTCTTGGCCGCATCCTGTATGGATTCCCTTACGCCCAGATTTATTTCATTTGGGCCCAGATATATAGAATTACCGCCTAACTGATACATGCCTACCTCAAAAGAAACCCTGGTTCTATTAGAGGGTTTCTGAAAGAGCAATACCAGAGTCTTACCCGCCAAAACCCTGCTGAATTTAGATTCATCTTTCTTGAGTTTATCAGTAAGATTAAAAATATCTTCGATATCCCGGGTTGTTAAATCTTTAATGGAAACCAAATCTTTTTTCATCTTACAGGCCTCTTAATACTTCGTCCAATATCCCTATTGCCTTATCAATCTCTTTCTTGGTTATGTTCAAAGCCGGCATTAGTCTTAAGACTTTATCGTGCGTGCAATTAATCAAAAGCCCTTTTTCAATACATTTTTCCACTATTGTTTTACCGTCGATATTTAATTCTATACCGGCCATCAAGCCCAGACCTCTTACCTCTTTTATAATCCCGTATTTATCTTTTAATTCATTGAGTTTTAAAAAAAGATAATCACCCAAATTCTTCGCATTTGTGAGTAATTTTTCTTTTTGTATCGCCCTTAACACTGCCAGTGCCGCCTCGCATATAACCGGGCCTCCCCCGAATGTAGAGGCATGTGTACCTATGCCCAATATATCTGCGATTTCTTTTTTTACTGCCATTGCACCTATGGGCAGGCCCCCTCCCAGCGCTTTAGCAAGCGTCATTATATCAGGGACTATACCGTAGTGCTGATAGCAAAATAATTTTCCGGTCCTTCCGATGCCGGTCTGGACTTCATCTATAATCAAGAGCAGATTTTTTTCATCGCAGATTTTTCGTAAAGAGAAAACAAAATCAGCGGCGGCAACATTAACGCCGCCTTCACCCTGAATCAACTCTAACATTATAGCTACTGTTTTATCTGATACCGTATTTTTAACAGCTTCGATATCATTGAATTTAACTGTCTTAAATCCTTCCGGCAGGGGCTGAAAACCTTCCTGATATTTTTTCTGGCCTGTGGCAGCCAATGCCGCCAGGGTTCTGCCGTGAAATGAGTTTTCAAATGTAATAATTTCGAACCTCCCTTTGCCGAATTTCCGGCTAAACTTTATCGCTGCCTCATTTGCCTCAGCGCCGGAATTGCAGAAAAAAATTTTAGCCGGATAAGTCCGGTAAGCTATCTCCTTGGCCAATTTTGCCTGAGGTATATGATAATAATTATTGGGGATAAATATTAATTTTGAAACTTGCTTTCGCACTGCCTGCATAACCTTGGGATGACAGTGGCCAAGATTACCCACTCCCCAACCCGGAAAAAAATCCAGATAAACTTTATTATGGATATCCCAAAGCCGGGAACCCTTCCCTTTGACAAATACCAAAGGCAGCTTTGTATAGGTCGGCATTATGTAATCTTTATAAGTCTGGAATATCTCTTCGATTTTCATTTTGTAATCTCTGTTCCTATTCCCTGGTCAGTAAATATCTCCAGCAGTAAACCGTGCGGTGTGCGTGCATCAATAATATGTGTCTTTTTTACGCCTCTATCCAACGCATCAATACATGCCGTAACTTTAGGAATCATACCCTGTTGGATTATCCTATTCTCTACTAAACCCTTTGCTTCTTCAATAGTCAAAGCGGATAAAAAAGAATGAGGGTCTTCGGGATTACGCATAATTCCCTTTACATCGGTAAGTATAACCAATTTCTCCGCTTCAAGCCCTACCGCAATACTGGCTGCTGCTTCATCTGCATTGACATTGTAAGTTTTTTTGTCTTTTCCTATGCCCATCGGCAAAATCACCGCTACTTTGTCTTTGCTCAATTCTTTTAATATAGGCCGATTATCCGTACCGATAATATGACCCACCAAACCTAAGTCTATCTTTGACTTTTTCTTTTCAACCTGAATTATATTTTTATCTTTGCCGTTTAAACCAATGCCCCTGGCACCCAGTTCGGATAATTCTCTAACAATAAGGTCGTTTAAACTCTTCAATTCCTCTCCCACTACTTCCAGGGTATCCTCATCAGTTACCCGCATACCATCTACGAATTCGGTTTTTATTCCCGACGCCCGCATACGCTCGCTTATATTCGGCCCTCCGCCGTGCACTAACACAGGCCGCAGTCCCATAAAATTTAAAAAAACAATGTCCTCTAAAACCCCTTTTCTTATCTTTTCTTCGCCCAGTATACTACCGCCGTATTTTATGACGATGATTTTTTTATGGAACTTCCTTATATACGGAAGCGCTTCAATCAAAACATCCGCCTTCTTAATCGCCTCTTCCACTCTATCCTTCCTTAATTATATTCTGCGTTAATCTTTACGTATTCCGGGGTTAAATCCGAAGTATAAACTATTGCGCTGGATTTACCCCTGTTAATTGATACGTCAACGGTTATATCTTTTTTATTTAAAGGGCTCAACTTTATTCTCAGGTCTTTTTCTTTTACATCAATGCCGCTTGCGCCTATGCCTGCCACAATCCTGCCAAAATTAGGATTCTCTCCGTACATGGCAGCTTTAAAAAGATTGGAGTTGGCAATACTCAAAGCCAGCCTCTTTGCTTCTGTAAAATTTTTTGCTCTCTCTACCTTAATCCGAATAAATTTAGTTGCGCCTTCAGCATCTCTCACAATCATCTTTGCTAATTCAAGACAAACTATATTTAAGGCACTGGTAAACAGGTTAAAATGTTTATTTAAGCCAATAGTGTCATTAGCAGCTGCATCATTTGCCAAGGCGATTACGCTGTCGTTGGTACTCATGCAGCCGTCAACAGTTATACAGTTAAAAGAATTATCTACGCTTATCCCTAAGGCTTTATCGAGTGCTCGTTGAGTAATATTGGCGTCGGTTAGAATAAACGCCAACATTGTAGCCAAATTCGGCGCAATCATCCCCGCGCCCTTAGCCACACCGCAGATGGTTACAATTTCTTTCCCTATCCTAAATTTTACCGTTATCTCTTTGACAAATGTATCGGTCGTCATTATGGCTTTTTTTGCCTTATCTATGCCTGCTCTGGATATCCCGGCAATCAAGCCAGGCATAGCTCTTTTAATTTTATCTACCGGCAGGCGCCTGCCGATTATCCCTGTTGAAGCAACCAGAATTTGTTCTTTATTACAAAATAACGGCGCGACGGCAAATCTAGTTATGTCTTGCGCGTCTTTCAGGCCTTTCTTCCCGGTAAAACAATTAGCGCTGCCGCTATTAGCGATTACGGCGTGAAAGAACTTATTCTTCTTAAGATAAGACTTGTTCAGCTTAATCGGAGCAGCAAAAATTTTATTATTTGTAAACTTGCAACTAGCTATGGCCAGTGACCGAGTATAAAATAGGGCAAGGTCTAATTTGCCGGATTTCTTAATACCGGATGCTATACCGTTTGCTTCGAAACTATGCGGCAGAATTGCCTTTTTATATACTCTCATAACAATGCCGTATATTCCGGAAACTTGTACATAATATTCATATTCTCTACTGCCTGACCTGCCGCGCCTTTTAATAAATTATCTATAGCAGCAATGATAATTACGCTGTCAGCGCTCTCTTTGATTCCTATGTCGCAGAAATTTGTCCCTACCACGTCTTTAATCCTGGGGAAATCCTCTTCATCCCTGATTCTTACAAAAGGCTCTTTTTTATAGAACTTTTTATACAGAGCAGTTAAGTTCTGGCTTTTTTGCGCTTTCTTTACATATATCGTCGCTAAGATTCCTCTGTTCAAAGGTAATAAATGCGGCACAAAGGTCACGCTTATTTTCTTACCGGCTAATTTTGATAATTGCTGATTAATCTCAGGGGAATGCTGATGCGCATTTACCTTATAAGCCTTAAAGTCCTCATTGATCTCAGAAAATAAAAAACCCTCGGTTATTTTTCTTCCTGCGCCGGTTACTCCTGATTTTGCATCAATAATTATTGAGTCTGTCTCAACCAGGTCAAAGGCCGCAAGCGGCGCCAAAGCCAATATGCTTACCGTCGGGTAACATCCGGGGTTTGCAATAAGCCGGGCGTTCTTAATCTTGGCGCGATAGATCTCAGGCAGACCATAGACAGCCTCGGTAAGATTTAGTTTATCTTTGTGTCTGGTATTATAAAATTTTTCGTAAATTTTTGTGTCCTTCAATCTATAATCCGCGCTCAGGTCAATAACCTTCTTTCCTAATTTTAATAATTTTGGCACCATCTCCATCGAGACGGTGTGCGGTAATGCCAGAAACACCAAATCACAGGTGCCTGCAATCTTCTTTATATCAGGTTGTGCACAGATAAGATTTATTCTGCCTTTAAACTTAGGAAATATATCCGATATCTCCTGCGGTTTTTCGAGCTTGGCAGAAACGTCTGTTATTCTTACATCCGGGTGTCTTAAGAGGATATCGATTAATTCCTCGCCGGCATACCCCGTTGCCCCTACGATACCTACGTTAATCATCGGTTAACTCCCTGCCTGTCTACCGACAGGTAGACCTGCCGTCAGGCAGGCTCCATTTTTATACGTTCATATTAAGATAAAAAATACGCATAGTCAAGTATTTTCTCGACGGGCATATCAAAGCAAGCTGATACTTTTAGCGGGTCCTGTCTTGGCCTGTTTCTCGCGGGGACGCTTGTTTTGCCCCAGCGAGGCAAAACTGCACTCGCCTGCGGACCCTCGCTCTGCCTGACTAACGTATTAAAGCTGGGCAACCGTGCCCGCTCGGGTTCCTCGGACGCCCCGCTCGAAATCAGTCCAAGCCCCCCGCTAAAATAAACTAATCTATACAATGAACCTTGTCGGTTTTCGAACACATACATTTCGAGCAGGATACTTTAGTAAAAGATTTCCAGCTTTGGTGGAGCGTGCATTAGAAATTTTTCGGCACAGCTATTTTCCTGCGTCGGCAAGGGATTACGACGAGCGTAGGGCAGATACTACGATAAAGGCTATCCGTAGCGAGGAAGTAAACCGCAGCCGACGGCGAAAAATTTCAGCACGCGGAAGCAAAGACGGAAAGCTTCTTTTCATTCCTGCGTGGCAACAAAAAATCCCGCTTTCCAGCGGGATTTAAATAAACTTTAAGTTTTTAAATCAGGTCTTCTAGAGTCCTCCTATCTCTTTGTCCACTGGAAACGCTTGCGTGCGCCCTTTTGGCCGTATTTCTTGCGTTCTTTCATGCGTGGGTCGCGCGTCAGGAACCCCTGCTTGCGCAATAAATCCTTAACAGCCGGCTCAGCTAATATTAAAGCGCGTGAAATACCAAGCCGTAAAGCGCCTGCCTGTCCGGTAAGCCCTCCCCCCTTAATAATAGCGTCGATGTCGTATTTATCCGTATTATTAGTTATTACTAAGGGCTGCTTTACAATAATTCTGTCTGTCTCTCTCAAGAAATATTTTTCAAACGGCTGCTCATTCACCACAATCTCTCCCTTACCAGGCAGAAGATTAACTCTTGCCACTGATTCTTTACGTCTGCCCAATGCTATATATTTTGTAATTTCGTTCATATCCAATTAAATTTCTAAAGGAACAGGGGCCTGGCTTTGTTGAAGATGCTTATCGTCAGCATAGACTTTTAATTTCTTTAACATATTGCGGCCGAGAATTCCGCCGGGAAGCATCCTTCTTACTGCCAGTTGAATAACGGTTTCGGGTTTTTTCGCAAGCAATGTCTCCAAAGATACCTCTCTTAATCCCCCCGGATAACCCGAATAACGCCGATACACTTTTTGTTTAAGTTTCCTCCCCGTAACTTTAATCTTTGAGGCGTTTATTACAATGACGCCGTCTCCGGTATCCAGATGAGGCGTAAATATGGCCTTATGCTTACCCCTTAAGATTACAGCTATTTTAGCGGCAAGCCTTCCCAGTATTTTATCCCTGGCATCCACGAGATACCACTGCCTCTTTATATCTTCTTTTTTGGCTACGTATGTCTTATTCATAGAAGAAAAAGTATAACACAAATTTAGACGAAGTCAAATAAATTTTTAATGAGCAGATAACTTACGGAGCGAAAGCGACGTAAGTTATAGCGAAGCGTCCACCTTTGCCAAGGCTTCGGTGGACTGCCCTCCGAAGCTTTAGCGAAGGAGGGCGTCTGCGAATTAACCCAGCCCTCTAAGCAAAATAGAGTATTTATGTTAAGCATAGAGGGCTGGGTAAGTTCAGCCATCATCCGCCAAAGTTCTGTGGCGGATGGGCTTCACTTATATTTAACCTTTATAAGAGAAAGGCCTCTGGCAGGAGCGGTAGGACCGGCTAATCTTCTGTCCCTGGCAGATAGAATCTTCCCAAGGCCTGCCCCGGGCAATCTACCTCTGCCAATTTCAAGGAGGGTTCCCACGATGTTCCTTACCATATTATACAGGAAACCGTCTGCCTCAATATCAATGTAAATTCTCTGCTTATCTTTAGTTATGTTTATTGATTTTATTGTCCTTATTGCCGGCCTTTCTATCTTATCAGATGCCTGGAATGAACTAAAATTATGCCTTCCTAAAAGGACCTTTGCTTCTTTTCGCATAAGTTTTATGTTCAAAGGATAGGGATAGAAGTAAATCGTATTTCTTAAGAGCGCCGAAGGATAGGCGCGGTTTAATATGGTATAACGATAGATTTTGGATTTCGCAGCAAAACGGCTGTGAAAATCAAGGTTCTTTTCTTCTATCCTGCTAATAGTTATATCTTCCCGTAACAGCGCATTTAAGGCCTTTTGTAGTTTCTTTGAAGTTATGTTTGAACTGGTCTTAAAATTTGCTATCTGGGCCTGAGCATGAACGCCTGCATCAGTCCTTCCCGAAGCAATTAGTCGGATTTTTTCCTGCAGAATTTTCTGGAGGGCTTTTTCAATTATTTCTTGTATTGAGTTAGTTTTGCCTTTTGCGTTTTGCGTTTTGCGTTGAGTTTGCCAACCGCAGTAATCTGTTCCATCGTATTCTATTTCAAGCTTGAGATTACGCATTCTGCGATTTGCACTGCATTGGTTGCTGCACCTTTGCGCAGGTTATCCGCCACAACCCACAGCCAAAGACCGTTTTTTACAAAACTGTCCTTGCGTATTCGGCCGACAAACACCTCATCTCTGCCTTCTACGTCTAAGGGCTGCGGATAGAGATTTTTCTCAGGCTCGTCTATTACAATAATCCCGCAAGATTCAGAAAGAATCTCTCTTGCTTTATCGGGTTCAATTGGTTTTACGGTTTCTATGTAAATTGACTCGGAATGGCCGGTCCTTACCGGTACCCTGACAGTGGTGGCTGAAATCTTAATTTTATCGTCGTGCATAATCTTATGGGTCTCACGGACCAGTTTCCATTCTTCGTTACTATAATCGCATTCAGCAAAAGTTCCGATATGCGGAAAGACATTGTAAGCAAGTTGCTGCGGTAGGAATCTTTCTTTAATATTTACGTGCACATTCTCACAGCCTTCAGCAACTATAGCCTGAGTTTCCTGTTTTAACTGTTCAACCGCAGCACGGCCCGCTCCAGATGAAGCCTGCAGAGTGGTAACGATTATTCTTTTAATTCCTGCTTTCTTATAAATCGGCCATAAAGCCACAACCATTTGTATGGTCGAGCAATTCGGATTAGCAATGATTCCTTTGTGCTTTTTTATGTCTCTGGCATTTACCTCAGGGACAACCAAAGGGACTTTGGGGTCCATACGGAAATCCGCACCATTATCAATTACTACTGCACCTCTTTTAATTGCCTCTTGAGCATAGGTTACTGCTGCGCCTTTCTCGCCTTCGGTTCCGGCAAATAAAGCAATATCTATGCCTGCAAAACCTTCGGCTGAAATTGCCTGCACCGAATAATTCTGGCCATCTACTTCAATATTACGGGCTGAGCGGGCAAAGACACGCAGTTCATTGATGGGAAAATTGCGCTGTTTTAAAACCCGCAGCATCTCAATTCCTACTGCACCTACGCCTATAACCGCAATATTATACTTTTTTTGGCTCATTTCGCAATCCTTGCTAAGCTCGCTTAGTAGGGACAGTCCCCTGCGGGGACAGTCCCTACTGCAATGCTATTCTAGATATTTAGTGACGAGGTCGCCGACTTCGGAAGTTGAATATCCCATTTTGCCCGCAGCCAGGGATTTTAATTTTTTGGCCACAACTTTTATAACCGCGTTTTCCACTGCTCCAGCAGCTTCAACTTCACCCAAATTTTCCAACATCATTCCTGCCGCACAAATCGCCGCTAAAGGATTGATTACATTCTTACCTGTATATTTAGGCGCGCTTCCGCCGATGGGCTCAAACATAGATACGCCTTGGGGATTAATATTTCCGCCGGCAGCAATACCCATACCGCCTTGAATCATAGCGCCTAAATCTGTAATAATATCGCCGAACATATTATCCGTAACTATTACATCAAACCACTCCGGATTCTTTACAAACCACATTGTAGCTGCATCTACATGCGCGTAATCTGTAGCGATATCAGGATATTCTTTGGCAACCTCATCGAATGTCCTTTGCCAGAGGTCCCAGGCAAAGGTGAGAACATTGGTCTTACCGCAAAGGGTGAGTTTCTTTTTTCTATTACGCTTTCGGCAATATTCAAAAGCATAGCGGATGCAACGCTCAACGCCCTTACGCGTATTATAGGAAATCTGAATCGCTACCTCATCTTTACTGCCCTTGTTCTGAAATTCACCCATACCTTTATAAAGACCTTCGGAATTCTCGCGCACCACTACAAAATCAATATCCTCCGGCTTTTTATCTTTTAAAGGGCAGAATTTCTCATTGTAGAGTTTTACCGGTCTTAAATTTATGTACTGGCCTAAAGAAAACCTTAATTTCAGGAGTATTCCGGTTTCAAGAATCCCGGCTTTTACATCGGGATGCCCGATTGCGCCCAGGTAAATTGCGGAATATTTTTTTAGCTCCTCAATATCTTTATCTTCCAGGGTCTTGCCTGTTTTTAAGAAACGGTCTCCGCCAAAATCAAAGATTGAGGTCGTGTATTGAAAGTTGTGCCTTTTAGCTACTGCTTCTAAAACTTTCAGGCCTTCTCGGATTACCTCGGGGCCAGTCCCGTCACCAGGAATAACTGCTATTTTATACATCGCACATCTCCCAATCAACGCTTGTCTTGTCGCGGGACATCCCCCTTCGCCTTTCAAAGACTTAAGTGATGGTAAGGCTTCGGGGGATAGTTCTCCGAAGCTCTACCATTGTTAAAATAATTTTGAAGAGCGAAGGAGAACAGTCCCTACTGCTGTGCTTTTTTGATATAATTCATCAGACCGCCTTCTTTTATAATCTCCTGCAGAAATTCAGGGAAGGCCTGGGTTTTATAAGTCTGATTTTTAGTAATATTTTTTATTATACCACCGGATAAATCTATTTCAAGTAAATCGCCGTCCTTTATTTTATCCACTTCGTCCGATTCCAGGAATGGCAGACCAATATTTATAGCATTCCTGAAAAATATGGCGGCAAAACTCTTAGCGATGACTGCCGATATGCCGCAACCCTTAATCGCCAGGGGAGCGTGCTCACGCGAAGAGCCGCAGCCAAAGTTTTTACCTGCAACGATTATGTCGCCAGGATTAACTCTACTTACAAAATCTGGCTTTATTCTCTCCAAACAGTGCTTGCCTAATTCTTTGGCATCGGTTGAGACTAAGTATTTGGCAGAAATAATATCGTCTGTGTTTATGTCATCGCCGAATTTATGGACTCTACCTTTTAAAAGCATTCGCATATCTCCCAATCAAAGCTTATCTTGTCGCGGGACAGTCCCCTGCGGGGACAGTCCCTGGCTCGCAACGCTAGATAATATCCGGATGGACAATTCTACCTATTATCGCTGAAGCTGCGGCTACAGCCGGATTTGATAAATAAACAAACGACTTGGGATGGCCCATCCTGCCGATGAAATTTCTGTTTGTAGTGGCCAGGCAAACTTCTCCTTCTGTTAAAATACCCATATGGCCGCCTAAACACGGTCCGCAGGTAGGAGTAGAAAAAACCCCGCCTGCCTTAACGAATATTTCTGCCAAACCCTCTTTTACCGCCTCAAGGTAAATTTTCTGAGTAGCGGGAATCACAATTAATTTTAATCCCTGTTTAATTTTTTTGCCTTTTAAAATCTTTGCCGCAATCCTTAAGTCTGAAATTCTTCCGTTCGTGCATGAACCGATTACTACCTGGTCAACCTCTGTATCCCTCAATGCGCTCACAGGTTTCACATTACTGGGTAGATGCGGACAGGCAACCTGCGGCTGTAAATCAGAAACATCCCACTCGTAAGTCCTTTCGTAATACGCATCTTTATCGCTTTTATAAATTTTATATTTCCTGGGTGCTGGCCTGACATATCTTAAGGTTATTTCATCCGGCTCAATAATCCCCGCTCTTGCGCCTGCCTCAATTGCCATATTCGACATGGTAAATCTATCATCCATCGATAATTTCTTGATTACAGGCCCGCAAAATTCCATTACCTTATACAATGCGCCGTCCACGCCGATTTTTCCGATGGTAAATAAAATTAAATCCTTGCCGCCGACCCATTTCTTGAGCTTTCCTTTATAAATAAATTTAATGGTTGCCGGCACTTTAAACCAGCATTTTCCATCCACAAAGGCGCGCGCCAAATCCGTTGAACCAACACCCGTAGAATAACAACCCATTGCTCCGTAAGTGCAGGTATGGGAATCTGCGCCTATAACCAGCTCACCGGGCAAAACCAATTTTTGTTCCGGAAGCAACGCATGTTCTATCCCCATACAACCCACTTCAAAATAATTTTTAATCCCCTCGCTCTTCGCAAAATCCGCCAGAACCTTACATTGATTTGCGCTCCTTAAATCTTTTGCCGGAGCAAAATGGTCAGGGACGAGAACGATTCTGTTTTTATCAAAGACCTTCTTAAAGCCCGCTTTCCTGAATTCTTCAATTGCAATAGGCGCAGTAATATCGTTACCCAAGGCAAGGTCTATTTTTGCCTCGATAAACTCACCTGGCTTAATGTCTTTTTTACCAGTATGAGCCAGTAAGATTTTTTCAGCGATTGTGTAAGGCATCCGCAAATCTCCCAAACTGTGCTTATTTTGTCGTGGGTCAGTCCCCTACGGGGACAGACCCTACTGGCAACGCTATTTGAACTTTCTTACGATGAGGGTGGCGTTATGCCCGCCGAACCCCAGAGAATTGGACAGACAGATATTGACCTTTGCCTGGCGGGCTGTATTAGGCACATAATCCAGGTCACAATCAGGATCAGGATATTCATAATTTGTTGTGGGCGGGACAACGCCGTCTTTTATGGCTAGGCAACAAGCAATAAATTCTACGCCGCCGCCAGCTCCCAGGAGATGCCCGGTCATTGATTTTGTAGAAGAAACCATTACCTTCTTAGCATGAGCGCCCAGGACTTTTTTTATGGCTAAGGTTTCAATCTTATCATTGAGTTTTGTGGATGTGCCGTGCGCATTGATATAATCTAAATCTTGCGGATTCACTTGCGCGTCTTTTAATGCCGCCTGCATCGCCCTGGCTGCACCGTCGCCGTCAGGGTCAGGCGCGGTTATGTGGTAGGCATCACAGGACATCCCGTAACCTGTAATCTCGGCGTAGATATGCGCGTTTCTCATCTTGGCGTGCTCCAAAGTCTCCAAGATTACCAGGCCGCATCCCTCAGCCATCACAAACCCATCGCGCTCTCTATCAAAAGGCCTGCTTGCCTTTTGCGGCTCGTTATTTCTGGTTGAAAGTGCCTTTAAGGCACAAAATCCTCCCAAACCTAAATATGTAATGCAACTCTCTGTGCCGCCTGCAATCATTAAATCAGCATCACCGCGCTCTAAAATCCTAAAGGCATCACCGATTGCATGCGAACCAGAAGCACAGGCAGTGGCTACGCAGGAATTAGGCCCCTTTAGTCCAAAGGTAATAGCAACCTGACCGCTTGCCTCATTGACAATTAACATCGGTATAAAAAAAGGCGACAATTTAGAAGGACCTTTCTCCAGATAAACCTTGAACCCTTCCTCCATAGTATGTAAACTGCCGATGCCTGAGCCAATCAGGACGCCGATACGCGTTCTATCTTCTTTATCTAAAACTAAACGCGAATCGGTTATAGCCTGACAAGAAGCAGCAACCGCATACTGGACAAATTTGTCCATGCGCTTGGTATCTTTGGAAGATAAACCATAAAGGCTGGGGTTGAAACTTTTGACCTCTCCGGCAATGCGGGAATCAAATGCCGAAACATCAAAGGTCGTAACTGGCCCTATGCCGCTCTTTCCGCTTTTTAAGGCCTCCCAAAAACTAGGCACATCATTTCCTACTGCGGAAATCACGCCTAAGCCTGTAACTACTACTCTATTTTTCATATTAAATGAGCCCACAACTTATGTCCTCGCTTAAAATTTACCCCGCCAAAAGATGCGGCGGGGTAAACAACAAAAACTAAATTTATATTAAAATTTTATTTATTGGCTGTTTTTTCTTCAATATACTTAATTGCATCGCCAACAGTGGCAATCTTTTCTGCATCTTCATCGGGTATCTCAATACCAAACTCTTCTTCCAGAGCCATTACCAGCTCTACTGTATCCAAAGAATCCGCACCCAGGTCATCAACAAAGGACGCCTCAGGAGTGACTTCCTCTGGTTTTACTCCCAGCTGTTCTGCTATTATAGATTTGACCTTTTCTTGAACTGCCATTCTTTTTCCTCCTTCTTATAGGCCTATTGCATGACCATCCCGCCGTCTACCACAATGGTCTGACCGGTAATATAACTGGACTCCTCAGATGCTAAAAACAAACACACAGCTGCCACGTCATTGGGACTGCCAAACTTGTTTAACGGAATGGCCTGCTTCATCTTCTCTTTCAAATCTTCCGCAAGTCCAGCCGTCATCTCAGTTTGGATAAAACCGGGCGCTACCGCATTAACATTTATATTACGGCTGGCTAATTCCTTCGCAGCTGTTTTTGTAAGAGCGATTATCCCTGCTTTAGAGGCAGAATAATTTGCCTGTCCGGGATTTCCGATTATACCAATGATAGAGGCAATATTAATAATCCGCCCCTGCCGCTGCTTTATCATTGGCCTGGATACGGCCTTGATGCAATTAAAAGAGCCCTTTAAATTAACATTCAGGACTACGTCCCACTCTGTCTGGCTCATCCGCAATAAAAGATTGTCTTTTGTTATGCCAGCATTGTTAACTAATATATCAACCTTTCCGAATTTGTCAAGAATTTTATTTATTGCCTCTTGGCATTTATCATAATCCGTAACATCCATTTGCAAAGCCAGAGATTTCCTGCCTAAGGCTTCAATCTCAAGACAGGTCTTGCCTGCTTCTTCTATATTTACGTCGCCAATAACTATATCCGCTCCTTCTTGAGCAAACAATAAAGCCACGGCTTTGCCAATGCCTCTTGCTCCGCCGGTTATCAAAGCAACCTTATCCTTAAGACGCAAATTCATCCCCCCTTAAAGACAATATATCCTCTTTCTTCTCTATATTTACTACCTGCGCATTTGCATCAATGCGCCGCATAAGACCTTTTAAAACCTTTCCCGGACCAAATTCGATGAAATTCCTTACGCCTTTAGACAGGATAAATTTCATCGAATCCTCCCAGAGAACTCCGGAGGCAACCTGTTTAATTAAATTATCTTTGATTTCAGCCGGAGAACCGGCCTGTTTTCCCGTAACATTACATATTACCGCCATACCGGGCGTGTTTATCTTTATCCTCTCCAATTCCTTGGCTAACTTTAAACCTGCCTCTTTCATAAATGAGGAGTGAAATGCGCCGCTTACCTCTAAAAAAAGAGCCATCTTTGCACCGCGTTCTTTTGCTTTCTCTTGCGCCTGCGCAATCTCTTCCACACCGCCAGAAATTACTATTTGACCAGGACAATTTATATTGGCAATCTCTGTATTCGTCTGGCTGGCAATTTCTTTCACCGCTGCTAAATCCAGGCCAATTACCGAAAGCATTTTGCCTGGCCTTTTCCGCGCTTCTTCTTCCATAAACTCACCTCTGCGCCTGACTAAATAAACCGCGTCTTCAAAAGTTAATGCCTCGGCTGCAACCAAAGCAGAATACTCTCCTAGGCTTAAACCTGCAGCATAACCGACCACTGGTAACTGGCCTCTGGTAACTACCTTGTATGCTTCCCACGCAGCAATGCTCATGGTCAAAATTGCCGGCTGGCAATTATCAGTCCTGGCTAATTCCTCCGCCGGACCTTCAAAGCAGAGTCTACTGAGTGAAAACCCCAAAACCTTATCTGCCTTGTCAAAGATTGCTCTGCTCTCAGGAAAGGCCTCATATAAATCCTTTCCCATACCTATATATTGGGCACCCTGTCCGGCAAATAGGTAACCCACCTTTTGGCTCATCTATCAATCAATACTTATCTCGCTTGGTAGGGACAGTCATTCCTTGCAAGGGACTGTCCCCGAAGGGGACTGTCCCTTGACATCCCTACTGCAACGCTTATCTACCACTTTAGGACGCAGGCACCCCACACCAAGCCTGCTCCAAAAGCATCTAAAAGAACAATATCGCCCTTCTTAATTCTGCCTTCTTCTACTGCCTCGCACAATGCCGTGGCAGTAGAAGCCGAAGACATATTTCCGTATTTTTCAATATTAAGATAAATTTTTTCCTTGGGCAACCCCAATTTCTTAGCCATTGCCATTATAATGCGCTTGTTCGCCTGATGCGGGATAACCAAATCTATGTCTTTGCATTGTAAACCCGCCTGTTTCAGAGCAACCTGCGCTGCCTCAGCCATAATAGTAACCGCTATTTTAAAGAGTTCATTACCCTTCATCTTTATATAATGCATCCGCTTATCTATGGTCTGGTGAGTAGCAGGGTTCCTTGAACCGCCACCCGGAATCATCAATAAATCTGCCTTTGAGCCGTCGCTGCCCAGATAAGTTGAAAGAATCCCTCCTGATTTTACTTCTGAGAGAACCGCTGCCCCGGCACCGTCTCCGAATAAAACACAGGTATTCCTATCCTTCCAGTCAGTTATGGAAGAGAGGATCTCCGCCCCTACCACCAATGCATTTTTATACCTGCCGCGCGCGATAAATTGTTGGGCAATTGTTATGGCATACACAAAACCTGCGCAAGCAGCGCAGATATCAAGGCAGACCGCATCTTTAGCAGAGAGCGCATTTTGCAAAAGACAGGCAACCGAAGGAAACGCCATATCAGGCGTGATTGTGGCTACAATGATTAACTCAATATCTTTTGGGTTTAGGTGCGCATCTTTTAACGCCTGCCTGGCTGCTTTTATTGCTAAATCTGACGTGGCTTCATTTTTCGCCACCAGGCGTCTTTGTTTTATTCCGGTGCGGGTAGTAATCCATTCGTCAGAGGTATCTACTATCTTTTCTAAGTCAGCGTTAGTTAACACCTTCTTCGGCAGATACTTACCCACGCCTATTATTCCTACTTTACGCATATTTTTCGCTGGCAATGCTATCCTTGTATCGCCTCTAAAATCTTTTGGTTAAAGTTGCGCTCAACCTCTTCCTTGGCTACTCTGATGGCATTTTTTATGGCTTTTGTGTTTGAACGACCATGGCCGATAATTATCACGCCATTAACGCCCAACAAAAGCGCGCCACCGTACTCAGAATAATCCAACTCTTTCTTGAAGCGTGAAAAGCTGCTTTTTAAAAAAACTAACCCTAATTTGCTCAAGGGATTTCTTAAGATATGCCTCTTTAAGAATGCCTGCATTGTTTCTACAACGCTCTCAGTAACCTTTAAAGCAACATTACCCAAAAACCCATCGCAAACAATAATATCGCATTTACCTGCGAACAGGTCTTTACCTTCCACATTACCGATAAAGTTGAGCCGGCTTTTTTCCAGGAGTTCCCGCGCCTCTTTGACAAGTCCTGTCCCTTTGCTTTCTTCTTCTCCGATATTTAAAAGACCAACAGTCGGATTTGGCCTGTTTAATATGTAACGGAAATATGCATCCGCCATAATACCATATTGGAGCAGCTGGGAAGGTTTAGCATCAATATTTGCACCGACATCGATAATTAAGGATATGCCTTTTAATGTGGGTGCCACGATAGCAATGCCTGGCCGCTCAATCCCCGGTAACAGTCCTAACTCTAAGGTTGCCGCGCATACCACTGCGCCTGTATTGCCGGCGCTAAAAAATGCGTCTCCCCGGCCGTCTTTTACCAAACCTATTCCTAAAACAATGGAGGAATCCCTCTTTCTTCTGACGCTAGCGGCGGCAGGTTCAGACATCCCAATTACTTCCTGGGCCGGATGCACAAGGATAGCGTTGCCGGTGTATCTGGCTTTTCTAAGAAGTGATTTTATCTTTGCTTCATCGCCTACGAGAATCACTTCTGTGTTGTATTCCTTGACTGCCGCAACCGCGCCTTCAATTACAACATCAGGCGCATAATCCCCGCCCATAGCATCGACTACGATCTTCATTTGCACCACTCCCAAGCTTCGCTTATCTTGTCGTGGGTCAGTCCCCTTCGGGGACAGACCCTACTGGCAACGCTTATTTTAAGTTTTCTTCTTTCTTTCCCTTACCTTAATTTGGATAACCTGCCTGCCGTTATAATAGCCGCAAACAGTGCATACCCGATGAGAAAGTTTCGGTTGTTTACATTGCGGGCAGGGTATGAGATTAATTGAAGATAATTTCCAATGTGTCCGGCGCTTTCTACCGCGCGCCTTAGAATGCCTTTTTTTAGGTAGTGCCACAGGAACAACCTCCTTGGTTTAAATTCTTGCCGCATTTTGGACAGAGCCCTTTGCAGTCGGGGCTACATAAAGGCTTCATAGGGTAATCTAAGATTATCTCTCCCCTTATATCCGGCTCCAAATCAATCACCGGCTCTGATTTATTAACCGGATAATTTAATTCTATATTATTCTTTTTAAAATCGATTTCAAACTCATTAAGGCAACGGCTGCAGCTGGCATGCATTAAAGCATTCCAGGTCAAATTTACATTAACCACATTGCTAATCCTGTAAACATCCGCTTTTACCTTGATGGGAGAACGGAATTTACTTGTATCGGTCTCTAAGTCCAGCTCTGAAGGAGTAAGCTCTTCAGCAAGAGTCAGCCCCTCAGCAGGTATCTGATTTACATCTATTTTCACAAGTCCTTGCGCAGTTTCTTTTTAAGCGCCTTTTCTACAAAATCCGGCACAAAGCTGGATAAATCCGCACCCAAAGAAGCTGCTTCTTTTAAAAGTTTTGAAGAGAAATAGCTGTAGGATTCCTGAGGCATAAGAAAGATGGTTTCTATATCCGGGGAGAGTTTCCTGTTGGTCAAAGCCATCTGGAATTCGTATTCAAAATCAGAAATCATCCGCAATCCGCGAATCAAGACCTTTGCCTTGTGCTTACGCGCAAAATCAACTACCAGGCCGTCAAATTGGGAAATCTCAACGCCTTTTAGCCCGGCTGTGGCTTGCTTAAGCATTGCCACTCTTTCTTCTAAGCTAAAAATCGGACTTTTGTGGGGATTATGCGCCACTGCCACAATAAGCTCAGGGAATATCTCCTGCGCCCTCTTTATAAGGTCAATATGTCCGTAGGTAACCGGGTCAAAAGTACCCGGGTAAATAGCTATCTGGCACATGTTCCCTCGCTTCGCTTATAAAACGATAGGATAGTATCCCCGTATCTGGCTTCTTTAATTAACCTTAGTTTGCCGCTCTCTTCAGGCAGCTGGTCTTTCTTAAAATGCTGGACAACCGTAAAACCATTGGGCGCTAATATATCATAAGCCCCTAATATTTGCAAGGTTTTTTTTGCCAACGGCTGCTCTTGCAAGTTAGCCGTTGATCCTGAGCCCCTCTTGTTCAATTTATCGTAGGGGCGAGGGACCAAACTCTTAGGATAAGGAGGGTCCAGGAAGATAATGTCAAACCTGCGCTTATCCTCATAGAAGGCCTTAATTGCTCTTTCCGCTTCAAGGGGATATAAACTGCATGCCTTAAGCTTCAGGGATTCTATATTCTTCCTGATTACAACCAGGCAATCCCGGTTATACTCTACCAGGGTTAACTCCCCTACGCCCCTTGATACAGCTTCAAAACCCACTCCCCCGGAACCTGCAAATAACTCTAAAAAAGATAAGCCCTGGACATCTCCCAGAATATCGAATAACGCCTTTCTTACTTTGTTCTGGGTAGGCCGTATGCCTGCGGGCATCTTGATTATTCTGCTTCTAAATTTGCCGGATGTTATACGCAATTTTTATCACCCCACCAACATTAATTTCTCATATTCGGGAAATCTCTGCAATAATTTTTCTTTCAGCAAAGAATTCTGCCGCGCCTGTAAATGAGGGTCAAAATTCAGAAGTTTTGTTGCCTCTTCCCTTGCCCTTTTTAACAATTGCATCTGTGTCAGAGGATTGGCAATCCTCAGCTCGCAAAGGCCTGACTGTCTGGCTCCAAAAAACTCTCCCGGCCCCCTGATTTTAAGGTCTTCTTCTGCAATCCGGAAGCCGTCATTGTATTCCACCATTGCCTTTAAGCGCCTAGTTGCCTCCTGCGTCTGGCTATCTGATATAAGTATACAAAAGGACTCATCTTTGCCTCTTCCTATGCGGCCGCGCAATTGGTGCAATTGAGCTAACCCAAAACGCTCGGCATGCTCAACAATCATACAAGTGGCATTGGGAATGTCAATCCCCACCTCTAAAACCGTAGTGGAAACCAGAATATCCAGTTCTCTTTTTTTAAATTGCCGCATTATCCGGTCTTGTTCTTTTTGTTTTAATCTTCCGTGGATAAGGCCGAGCCTGAATTCCTTAAACTCCCCTTTTTTAAACTCGGCATACATCTTTTTTGCGCCGGCAATATCCAATGCGTAAGATTCCTCGATTACCGGATAAACAATATAGGCCTGATTACCCTGCCGTATCTGTGCCTTGGCTATACTATATGCCCGGGATTCTTCTTTTTGCGTAAAACTGAAGGTTTTAATTGAGCCGCGTCCAGGCGGCAGTTCCCTTATAACCGAAATGTCCAGGTCTCCATATAAAGTAATAGCCAGCGTGCGCGGTATAGGAGTGGCAGTCATAATCAGGACATCGGGATTCAACCCTTTCTTGGGCAACAAAGCCCTCTGCCCCACGCCAAACTTATGCTGTTCGTCAATTACCGCCAGCCCTAAATTCTTAAACTGCACATCTTCTTCTAATAAAGCATGCGTGCCAATTATTAAATCTACCTTACCCTCTTTTATCTGCCGATAGATTTTCTCCTTATCGTTTTTATCGATACTGCTGGTAAGCAGTGCGATTTTTATTTCCTTCACCTGACCCTTAATCTTTTCAAAGTGCTGCTTTGCCAGTATTTCCGTCGGAACCATAAAGGCAACCTGGTATCCGCCCTGGATTGCCATTAAGCCGGCAATAGTTGCGACCACGGTTTTACCCGAGCCCACATCTCCTTGCAATAACCTCTGCATGGTTATGGGCTTAGCCATATCCGCTTTTATCTCCGCAATAACCTTTTGTTGAGATAGCGTTAATTGAAAAGGTAAGCCCGATATAAAATTATTCACCAGCTCCCCTTCTACCTTATGGCTGATTCCCGGCCTTTCCTTTTTCTTTAATTTTCTTAAAACGAGGGGTAATTGAAACAGAAAGAATTCTTCAAAGGCAAGCCTTTCATAGGCCTGCTTTTGCATATCCGGGTCTTGAGGAAAATGTATGTTGATAAGACTTTTGGCAAGGTTCAAGAGATTATTTCTTGACCTTATGTCATAAGGCAGGGCGTCATTTATCTGAGACAGATATTCATCAAGCGCAGATTTAACCAGTTGCCTGAATTGCCGCTGGGTTATGCCTTCCGGCAAAGAATAAATCGGCACAATCCTGCCGATATTAAGCGATTCACCCCGCCCCTGCGCGCAGGGGCGGGGTTCATCGGAATCCTGCGAGACAATTTCAAACTCCGGCGAATTCATCTGCAACCGGTTGCCCCAGCGTTCAATCCTGCCGTATAGAATCAGGGTTTGGCCGACCTTAAAATAATCCTTTAGATACGGCTGGTTAAACCAGACGCAAAATATTTTCCCGGTTTGGTCCGCTACTGCTACCTCAACTATACTAAAGCCGCGCCGCCTGAATGACCGGCGCTCCCCCCTGACTAATACCTCTGCCTTTATTGTATGGGTTGAGCCCTCCTGTAATTTGGAGACGGGGATAAAATTTGTGCGGTCTTCGTAGCGGCGGGGAAAATAATAAAGCAGGTCTTCCAGCGTACCAATGCCCAATTTATCAAATAATTTGGCTCTCTGGGGGCCTATGCCTTTTACATACCGGATAGCTATTTCGTGCAGCATTACTTGTCAGCCTTGTTGAGGCGCGGGCGGTTGTTCTTTTGGTTTCTCTTCGGGTCTGGGTTGCGGTGGTGTCTGCTCTTTAGGTTTTGCTGGCTCGGCGGGCTTTACAGGTGGCGGCGGCTGGGCTTTACGACTCTTTTCTTCTTCTAATTGCTGAGCTAATTTTTCAGCATCTTTTTCTAATTGTGCATACTGACCTTTAAGCCCCTCATACATCTGGTTTGCCTGGGAGAGTTCTCCTTTTGACTTTGCCAATTCATCCTGCAGGGCTTTTATTTTTTTGTTTAATTCATCCTTAGAAAAGGCCTCTTTTTTTAACAAGGCCTCGTTTTCTTTTAATTGCGCCTCTGATTTGGCAAGATTTGCTCTCAACTGTTCCGTATCTGCAATCACTTTTTTAGCCCCTTCTATATTTCCCGCTTCTTCTTTACTCTGACGCATCATAAAGTAGATAACCAGCATAGTTGCGATAAATATAATTACTAATAGGCTGTTAACAACCGGCGGCTCAAAAAGAAATGACATTTTTCTCACCCTCCTTTTTTAGCTATATTATACCCCTTTACACCAAAAATCCCAAGCATTTTTGTGCTCGGGATTAATTTATTCAGGCGCCTGTTTATCGGTAAAACTTATTTATAATAATCTGCTCCGCGTAAAATAAACTGTGCTTCAAGGCGTCCTGGCGAAAAGAATTTACGGACGAAAGACTTGGCTCTATCGGTATCGAACTCTTTACAACAATATATATCAATTGAGATAAAATTTTTTACAGTCAAGGTATGAATAACAACTGAACTTTCCACCAACGGCGCCCAACCTGAAAGACCTGCTTTATCGGGAAAACGCCCGGCATCAGTATAAAATATATTAGGCGGCGCTTGTTTCTCCATACCCAGAAAACCTACAATCTCATCTAGAAATTTATAGCAAAGAGCCAAGTCATCGCAAGCGCCGGCAGTGCAGTCATAAAGGTCTAACAAAAGTTCGTAGCCAAACGCCTTCTGTTTTTTTAATTCTTGCGGTCTTCGTGCTAAAGATTCTTTTTCTTTCTGGATTAAAACCGCCATATTTGTCGGTTTCACTTATGATTATTTCTCAATCTATATTTTATTTATAACACAAAATCTGGAATTTGCAATACTTTTTTTCAATTTCGGAATTATAAATCAGGAACTTCCCTTATATAATTTTTTACCAACCGGGAGATCCCTGGAAAATTATCTTATAATAGTTAGTTATTGACCTCAGAGAATTAAAAAGCACACATCCCAAGAAATAACTCGGGATAATAATGATAGTGCTTATTATTATCTTTGTTTTTTTACTGAAGCGGGGATTAAACCAGACTAACGGCAACGCAAAAGGGCCGACACATAGAAAGGCGATTATTAAAGTCGAGGTCTTGAAATACCACTTCTCCTGTGGCTTATTATTCATTTCCTTTTCATCTATTATAACTCTCCGCACCAAAAATCCCAAGTATAAATTAGCGCTTGGGAATTGTTTCGCTTACTTCCATCTAAAATGCAAATAAATCCTGCCCCAGCCTTTTTCAGTCTTCTCTAAACGGCAATATTGCCGGCGAATCTCTTTATTATTCAAGAAATTAAGGATGCGTTTCTTAACGCTATCACCGGCTTCGCCATAAGTAATCTCTACCATCCTGGCACGTTTATCCACCGCTTCCTGAATAACCTGCGCAATCTTCTCTTCCATATCCGGTATGACCGGATAAACATTTAATTTTAACTTCATCTTCTATGTTCACCTGATTTTTTCCGGCCTTTAAATTGGGATTGTTTCTTGCGATTACTACTCTTCTGCCAAGGCTTAGATTCTTCTCCCTTTTTTTGCCAAGGCTTGGGCTGCTCTCCTTTTTTACGCCAGCACATAGGATTCTCTTTGTTTTTCCTCTGAGGCATAACCTGCTCTTCAATGCCGGCCTTAGCACGCTTTCGCAAAAAGCTACGCGTACGCCTGCCTCTCCTATATTCGCCAGTCTTTTCGAAATTCCTGTTATCTCTACCTGCCTCTGGTTTAGGACGCGCTGGTTCAACATTAAGAGGCCTACCCATAAATTCCTTACTGTTCAAAGAAGTTATCGCGGCTTTCGCCTGTTGTTCATCAGGCATCTGAACAAAACCAAAACCCATGGATCTTGTCCCCTTCTTGTCCATTACAATTACCGCAGAAGCAACAATCCCAAAACCTTTAAAAAGTCTCCTTACATGTTTCTCTGTGGAGTCAAACGATAAATTACCTACAAAGATATTCATATTATCAATCCCCTAGTGGCAAACATTATACCTCTCCAAATAAAAAATCCCAAGCACAAAATTGCGCTTGGGATTAAAGCGTGTCCCTCTTTGTGGCCATCCCCGTTATTTCTACGCCTACAAATCCTCTATAAATTCTATTAAATTACCGTCAGGGTCATGGCCAAAGCAGAGTTTCGTATTGGTAACGGGTGAATTAAGGGGCACGGAGATAAATTTTACACCTAATTTAGAAAGCCTTCTGTATTCAACATCCAGGTCTTTTACTGTAAAAGATATGTGATTGTATCCTTTCTTCGGAATTATCTTTGGCTTTTTCCAGCAATGTAATTCAAATACAGGGGCGTCTGTTTTATTTTGGCCCGGGGTATAAAGCTTGGCATACCTTAATACTATGCCCTTCTTATTAAATATGGTTTCAAGATGCTTGCCTTTTAAGGTAATAATCTTCTCTACTTTTAACCCCAGGGTATCCCGATAAAACCTCAGGGCCCTCTGCATATCCCTGACTACGAGCCCCGCATGCCTGAATCCTGTAATCATCGGCTCTCCTTTTAATCTATTATAACTCCCCACACCAAAAATCCCAAGCGAAAATTAGCGCCTGGGATTAAAGGATATCCCCTTAGTGAACGTTCCCTATTTCTCGTAAGAAATCAGCTATTTTTTCTTTGAGAAGGGGCTCTGAATCAAAGAAACAGCTGTTATGCCCGCCGCGTATCTGCAGGAATTCCTTTGGTGGAGGTGCTGCCTCGTAAAGCTTGCGTGCCAAAGCATAAGGGACAATTTCGTCGTTAGGGCTGTGGATGATAAGCTTAGGAACCTTTATGGATTTTATCTTACTCTCTGAATCTAAACGCAAGGAGAATATCCAGTAAGGCAGAAACGGATATATATTTCTTGCCATATCCTTACCGCTGGAAAAAGCACCCTCTACTATCAACGCAGAGAGTCTATTTCGGCAAGCCAAATCAATAATAGCGACGCTGCCTAAAGACTCGCCATAGCCGATAATCCAATTCGCCTGCAGCGAACGGGATAATAAATACTCGTACGCTGCCTTTGTATCAAGATACAAGCCCTTCTCAGAGGGACGCCCCTTACTTAACCCATATCCGCGGTAATCAAATATAAAAACATTACATCCTAACTGGTGAAAAAAGTTGATCTTTTCCAGACGATGGCTGATGTTTCCGGCGTTGGCATGGCAGAAAAGAATGGTAAACTTCGCACCCGGGGAGGGGATAAACCAGCCATTCAGTTTAAGATTGTCCGAGGTTTGAAAGAATATGTCTTCAAAATCTAAGCCGCTATCCTTAGGTAGAAATTCAATTACTTTGCTCGGATAGAAAAGTGAACGCCTCTCAAAATTTCTAAGAAAAGCAAAAACCGCTCCCATCATTAAAAATAGCAGTAATACTTGCTGTAATCTGCCTTTTAAACATCTCATCTTACATAATTATACCACCCAAACCAAAAATTCAATGCCGCTATTAATTCTGACATTGATCCTGAGCGCGAGCGAAGGACCTAAAGCAAAATTAGCGCCTGGGATTAAAGGATGTCGCGTTGGGGAACGTCCAAGTTTGCGTTTAATTATTAGTATTTTCTTCTACAAATTTTTTTATTTCTTCGATATTCTCGATTATTAACTTAGCTTTACTCACACCGAAAGAAAACGGGTATTTATCATCTTCACTTCTTTTTATAACAATTAACGGTTTACCCTTATATTCGCTTCTCTCAATCATATACTCTCCTTTAATGAGGCCACAACTTACGGAACGAAAGTGAACGTAAGTTGTCCGAAATTGACCCTGCGCTACCTTTGCGCAGGGCCTTAGGTGGGCGTACTCAGTTTTCAGTTCTCGAACACTAACCCGCAGTTACCTTATTTATTCTTTCTTATCGGATTTGCAACAAGATTTACAAAACTTCTTGCATAATAATAAACCAACTGCCAATACTATTATAACTACCAGAACTATTTTCATTTCTCCTCCTTTCCTTCAATTATACCACTTCCCCTCCAAAATGCCAAAAAAATCCCAAGCAAAAATTAGCACTTGGGATTCAAAAATCATAACCGACACCTTTATTTCTTTTTATTTCCTTACTTTTCTAGTTCCCTTATTTTCTCCTCTGCGTCCTTGATAAAATATTCATCCTCTGGAGGGGCATATTTAATAAAATTCTTAAAAGCCTTAATCGCTTCGGTTTTATTGTCTATATTTTTATACTCATATGCAATATTATAATAGGCAAAAGCGAACTGTGGATCCAGCTCAAGTACTTTCTTAAGATCAAAGATGGCTTTCTCGTGATCTAATATAATTGTAGCATAATTAATCCCGCGAAGAAAATAGCCATATTTATATTCTGGTTCATTAAAAATAGCTTTATCTAATTCAGCCATGCCTTCATTAACATCCCATCTCGAGATATGATTCATCCCTTTAAATATATATGTAGCTGTCTCTTCTTTTATCTTTTGATTAATTGCATCCTCGATTATCTGCAGATATACATTAGCGTTATTTAATTTGGGTTCATTACTAACCTCTAAAGACTTATTAAAATCCATTTTTGCTTCTTTAAATCTTCCCTGGATAGCATTTTCAACACCTGCAAGTAAATATTCTTCTTCGAGATTGCTACCAAAACAAGCATTACTCGCTAAAGATAATAATATAAAAATAAATATGCAAATCACCACTGAGTTTTTCTGTCTATAAAACACTTACTCTCCTTTTTATGTTAATTATACCTCTTCACACCAAAAATCCCAAGCAAAATTATGCTTGGGATAATAATATACGCGGGTCCTGTCTTGGCCTGTTTCTCGCGGGGACGCTTGTTTTGCCCCAGCGAGGCAAAACTGCGCTCGCCTGCGGACCCTCGCTCTCACTGACTCTGTTTTAGCGGGTGAACCATGCCCGCTCGGGTTCCTCGGACGCCCCGCTCGAAATCAGTCCAAGCCACCCGCTAACACAAGAAACCCCAAGTTCCCTTCGAGCTGAAGAACTAATTAAACAACGGTTTACCATCAATAAACCCAAACCAATTATTTACTTTCCAAAGTATCAATTTATCAATAATATCACAATTCCACACAAGATTCTTATCAAGTTTCCAAATAAATAAATAATCTTTCGAATCTTCCTTTGCTATGAATTCTGCAACTGCAAGATTAAGAAATACAAGCGTAAATAACATTAAATAGGCACTAGATAATTCTTTTTTACTTTTATATAGAACAATGTGTATCTTTGGTTTATTTTTTGATTTATTAATTTCCGTAAAATTAAGCCAAAAAGACCAAAAATGACTATGTGTTATATCAGACAAAAAACCGTATAGCAATCCCAAAAAGGTAAACGATTTTTTAAGTTCTGAAATACATTTATTAGCTTGCAATTTATCTATATATTCGATATTAATATTATCTTTTGAAATTTTAAAAGCTAATGCGATACGCTCCAGAACAAATCTCGTTAAAACTGTGGCTTCTTCTTGATTCTTCTCATCTAAAAGCTGACCTATTATCTGACAAGTATTTATGTTCTTGTTAATTAATAAAATCGCAGCTAATGTTGGAAATTTTTTTCTCTTACGATACACATATTTAACAATCTTGCTAGTTTTATATAAATATTGCTCGGTTTCTCTCTTAATTTCTATGATGAGTTTATTTAATTCTTTCATTAAATATATCTTAGTCGCTTAACCTAGCTATTATTAAAGAAATAAGTTAGATGGTCATATTTTGTAAGAACTTTCTCTTATCAAGATTATTCTAACATCATTTTGCTCCTGCTTCTCGAGATTATTCTACGCTTCTTCTATATAACTTGTCAATGAAAAATACCCCCCAAAAAAAATGCCCCTGGCGTTATTGCGGGCGAATCGAGGTTTTAGCGGGTGGCTTGGTTTGACTTCGAGTGGGGCCTCCGAGGATGCCGAGCGGGCATGGTTCACCTGCTATAACTTGTCAGTGAGAGCGAGGCACCGCAGGGGAGCGAAATTTTTCCACGCTGGGGAAAAATGAGCGTCCCCACGAGAAGCAAACCAAGACAGGACCCGCTACATCGTTTAGGGTCAGTCCCCTTCGGGGACAGACCCTACTAAGCTTGCGAGTGCCGCCACGATTTGATGTGCCAAAATGGCACATCAAATTTTGAAATTCTTCCTTTGTTAACTGAAGCATAAAATCTTCAGGGAACCTTTCAATATTTCTTCTTACCTGACGCGTCAGCTGCCTCGTCTCCACACCATAAAGCATAGCCAGATCTTTATCCAGCATTACTCTTTTACCTCGAACTAGTAAAATTTTACTTGTAATAACTTCTACCGAAATTATATTAGACATCTCTGCCTCCTTTCTACTCTAATAGACGTAGAAAGAGAGAAAATCTAACAAAAAAAGGAGAGTCCTCTTAAAAAATTTTGGATTAGCTTTGATGGGGAGAGTCCCTGTCAGTGCCTATGGTAGGTGTGGCGCCTTTGTTTCCTGAAGTAATTTTTTCTTTGTTGCTTGTCTTGAGGATGTTGTTGGTGAGACGGGATAAATTCTGCTGAAGGAACATGCGGATGCTTAGAAATTGGCAAGGGAATCCTGATAATCTTTTCAATATCCCGGACTTCGCCGCTTTGCTCTGGCGTGGCAAAAGAAATTGCGTGTCCTTTATGCCCTGCCCTTCCTGTACGTCCAATTCGATGCACATAATTCTGGGCATCTTCGGGGATATCATAATTAATAACCAGCTCGATTCCCCTAACATCAATCCCTCTTGCTGCGATATCAGTGGCAACGAGCACCTTATATTTACCGGATTTAAAACCTTCAAGCGCTTCACGGCGTTGCGGCAGGGACCGATTAGAATGTATTTCAGCTGCGCTGTAGCCCATCTCATGAATGGAACGCGCAAGCTTTCTTGCGTTATGCTTGGTGCGGGAAAATAAAAGGACCGCCCCGTGATACTGAGCAAGTAATTTACTGAGAAGCTGGGGTTTGGCCTCTTTTTTAACAATGAATAATTCCTGGGTGATGCCTTCGGCAGTTGTGCCTGAAGGAGCAATCTCGACAGAAACAGGTAGCTTCATATACTTAGCGGCAATCTTCATTATCTCCTTAGGTATAGTTGCGGAAAAAAGCATGGTTTGTCTATCTTTGGGCAGGAAACGCAAAATCTTCTCTATCTGCGGAGCAAATCCCATATCGAGCATGCGGTCAGCTTCATCAAGCACCAGCATTACTACATCATTAGGCAGCATATTCCACTGGCTCATGTGGTCAATAAGCCTGCCGGGGGTAGCAATCACTATGCGGGGGTTTTTACGAAGTGCTTGTATCTGGGGGCCTATCGGAGCTCCGCCAATAAGACAGGCTGTGCGCATTCCGAATGCATGCGCGATATTCTGAAAAGCCTCGTCAATCTGGATAGCCAATTCCCGGGTAGGCGCAAGGACTAAACCTATCCCTTTTTTCTGCGCCAGGCGCTGACACATAGGGATAGCAAATGAATGCGTTTTTCCGGTTCCGGTCTGCGCAATACCAACAACGTCCTTACCTTCAATAGCCAAGGGTATTACCTTTAGCTGAACCGGAGTGGGAACCTTAAACTTCATCCGCTCTAAGATATCGATAATTCTCGGAGCAATACCGAGGCCATAGAAATTCTCTGCGGCTTGATTAGACCCGTGCGTATGAGTATCCGTATTAACTGTCCTGTGTGGCATGATAACTGAATTCCTTAGGGCTTCCCCTTGTAATCACCACGGCTAAGATGAACATGACAATAATCCTCATGGTTATAAATACTTAAAATTTGCTTACAGTGCGGATGTCTGCACTTCCTGCCTTTTGGTGAAGTCTTTACTTTTATAATAATTGCTCCTTGCCTGCCGGCAGGCAGGCTTTTTAAAAAACACCGACGAAAAAAGCCGTAAAGGTTAGTTGTCTTTCTTTACGGCTTAAGATTTTCTAATCTTTTTATTTATTGGTTTATTATAGCATCTTATTCGAGCTTGTCAAGGGCTCGATTAACCTTTAAAATTTGTTATAAAACAAAAACGCCTGCTATCAATTCTAGATAGCAGGCGAATTTTAAAGGAGCGCCGACCGACTCTCACGTACCCTTACGAGCACACTACCATAGGCCCTGAGGGGCTTAACTTCCGTATTCGGAATGGGAACGGGTGTTTCCCCCTCGGTATGGGCACTCCAAGTTTTTCAATAAGTTAATTTCCAGGAAAAACTTGGATCCTCGGCCGCTTTCAGCGGACGAGGATCTCCGTGTCAAATCTTTAGACAACTTTCTACAAGCACAGGTAAAACTACACTAACCGTTTGAATCAGTTATCCGCCGCTTTCAACACTTTTGCATGAGAAAGCTTCTGGATAATCTTTTTTGCTTTACGCAAAAAAGATATAAGGCCAAGCCGATTGGCTGATTAGTACGCTTTAGCTCAAACCCTTACGGGTCTTACACGTAGCGCCTATCAAGGTCGTAGTCTTCGACCAGCCTTCA
>Ga0315289_10002220_pt1 | contig 30009 bp, 33 predicted proteins | sample YL17G11_40_MG_FD_203452 | JGI IMG/M metagenome (GOLD analysis project Ga0315289, IMG submission 203452) | Sediment microbial communities from Yellowstone Lake, YNP, Wyoming, USA - YL17G11_40 | ecosystem: Environmental > Aquatic > Freshwater > Lake > Sediment | place: USA: Wyoming | collected... | reverse complement strand
TGAAGCACCGGGATGATAATTGAAAATGTGCCTGACACGATGGTTCACTTACACGGTCTCTAAAATTTTTAAAAGATATCTGTAAAACTTTTCCACTGTACTTATGTGAAGCTGTTCCTCCGGTGAATGCGGGTTTTTCAGGGTTGGTCCAATCGAGATCATGTCCATTCCAGGGAATTTCTCCCCGATGATGCCACACTCGAGTCCTGCGTGGATCGCCTCGATTTTCGGTTCTTCCTTAAACATGTCTTTGAAGATTTTCTTTGAAAGCGCAAGAATCTTTGACTGGAGGTCCGGTTTCCAACCTGGGTATGGTGTTCCTTCTGAGATTTTCGCGCCAGAGAGTGATGCAATCGCCTTAATGCGATCCCGCATGTCCTGTAGCGCTGATTTCATCGGACTTCGGGAGCTCATCCCGATGACAATCGTGTTTTCTTTAACGGAGACCGTGGCAAGGTTCGTGGAGGTATTGACAAGTGTTTTGATATCGTAATTCATTTGATGGACGCCATGCGGCAGTCCATGCAGGAGATTCAAAAGTTTCATCTGAGATGTTTTATCCAATGATGTCTTGGTTGGTTCACAGGATACAACATCGACTTTGAATTTTGGGTCTATTGGTTTAATTTCATCAAGGATGTTCTTTTCTTCTGCCATTAACTCAGTGACAAAGCCATTTTTGTTGTTCTTTTCTAAGGATACCTTTGCATATGCTTCCCTGGGTATTGCATTGTGTTTGTCTCCTCCTTTGATATCAAAGAGGTAGAATTCGTATTTCTGTGATGCTTTCCATAGCATGCGTGTCAGGAGTTTTATTGCGTTTCCTCTCTGTTCGTGGATATCAACACCGGAATGACCACCGCGAAGACCGGAAACTTTGATAACGATGTTTTCTCGTCCGCCATTGACCGGCTGCATTTTTACTGGAAGTTCGATCATTGAATCCCCCCCGCCAGCACACCCAACTGTGAGTACACCAAAATCCTCGCTATCCAGGTTGAGCATGATTTTCCCGGTGAGCATGTCTGATTTCATGGCAAACGCACCAGTAAGCCCGGTCTCCTCGTCAACCGTGTATAATGATTCAATCGGCCCGTGTCGTAACTTCTTATCTTCTAGGATCGCAAGGCTTATCGCAAGGCCAATCCCGTTGTCTGCGCCAAGGGTTGTTCCATCAGCAGTAAGAAGGTCTCCTTGTATCTTGAGTTGAATAGGGTCTTTGGAAAAATCGAATTTCACGTCGCTGTTTTTTTCGCATACCATATCCATATGACCTTGTAAGATCACGATGGGTTTGTTCTGCATCCCGGATGTCGCTGGTTTTAAGATAACCACGTTTCCCACGGCGTCGACCTTTGTTTTTAGCCCTTGTTTTTTCCCAAAATCAACAATATATTCTCTGATTTTTTCTTCATGCTTTGAGCATCGTGGGATTTTCCTAATCTCATCAAAATGTTTCCATACAAGTTTTGGTTCTAAATTCTCAATATTTGGCATAGTTTGCCTCCCGTATAGTACGGACTGGTAACGCCACAACACATAAAAAAGGTTTGCCAACAAAAAATAGGGAATAGCCTCCTGAGAAATAGTTTATATAAGATTGTCTATGAACAGGAATATGCAGAATTTATAGGTAGAAACAATAAAAAAGTTATCCATAGAATCTGTATGTAGGAATTTAATTGCAATAAATTTTAATACATAAGCGAACATTACCAATACGGGAGGATAGTATGAAAAAAATCCCAGAGATATTAGACCCTAAAGAAAAAAAGTCATTCGTTGAAACACTTTTAGTAGTTGCAGGTATCATAACAGTATTCAATACCGATAATAGGTCTTTCGTTGTTCCTTACTTGACGTCGTTTATTATCGCTTCATTGTGTTACATCATAAGGATTTCTATTGTAGAGAAACCAGGATACCGACAGGGAAACTGGCATTTTATTGGGAAACATACCCTTTCCTCGTTAGTGTCAGCAAGCTTTTCAGGAATCATTGTTCTAATTTACTTACAATATTTAAAGCCTATAGAATGGATATGGGGTATTCCGTTGCTATTCCTTTACGGGGCTCTCTTCGTTGTGCTGGAAATCGTGTTATCGGGTGAAAAATAGAGTCAGGAAAGTCTGGGAGATAGAAAATGCCGAAGCATTCCTATAATAAGTCCAGGGATTTCAGAACTTCGTAGATAGTATCAGTAGGGTTATACATTCTAGAGAATCTCATGAGCTATTATATGCTTTAAAATTGATGGAGCTTTACCCTCTAGGCGGTCCAACGCACGTAACATTAACTCGCCAAGTTCACCTAATTCGTAAGGGCCTCGTTCTTTTGGTTGTGAAATGACATAGCCTTCCTGAAGTTTTTTTAAATGGAAACTCAGTGTATTATTGTTAAGGTTAAACACGCTTCGTAATTCTTCGAATGTTACTGATTTGTGTTTTTGGATGTATTTTGTAATTTCCGCACGAGTAATGTTACTTATTGAAACCAGGGCTAAACCTATTATTTCATACGCGCGAGCCCTTATTTCTTCCTGGGTCGTCTTTTTTTCGCTTTTCTGCATTCAACCCAATCCGACAGTAGTTCTTTTGCTAACAGTATCGCTAGCCTTTCGATTTCGCTTATTACATCCATTTTCTTTCCGTCCTAGTCCCCTATGCGTTGTTTTCATATTTCTACCTCCGATTTCACCGACTCGTAATAGTTTAGGTCCTTTATAAAGTTAACGGTTATTAACTAATAACTGATATCATTAAACAACAAAAAAAGAATCTACTGTAGACGTTTTCCACACTGTGTGCAGTATCGTTCTCCCTCACCGATTGGCTCACAGCAGTCAGGACATGTTTTGATTACTTGGTCAGGGAGTTTCTTTTCTTCCATCAGTTCTCAGTCTCCTTTGCACACTAATCCCTGACAATGCTTTCTTCCGTCTCTGCATGCTTCGCAATTACACAGACAGTATCCTGTGTAATAACCTGCTTCGTCTGTTGATTTGCTCTGCGTTTCCATCTTACCTACCTACTGGGAAGAGGGAACTTTCGTCCCCTCGACTGGTAGTTTTGGGAGTGCTTCCAACTGATTAAACAAAAAACCATATATTCCTGTGCATCAACAGTAATAGTTTATATAATCCTCCTCTGTTTACTAGGGAAATGGAGGCAGAATGTTATGGATTGGGGTATGAAAAATCGGCTTTCTAAGATTATTAAACCAAAAGATGGCCGTACGGTTATGCTTGCTGTTGATCATGGGTATTTTATGGGTCCAACATCGGGCCTCGAGCAGCTCGATAAAATGGTGAATCCCTTGTTACCATATGCGGATACATTAATGTTGACTCGTGGTGCGTTACGTAACTACATTGATCCAACTTGTGATATCCCGATTGTTCTTCGTGTTTCTGGTGGAACGAGTATTATCGGGAAAGAACTGTTGCATGAGGGCACCGTTGTTTCTATCGAAGATGCGATTCGGTTGAATGCGTCTGGTGTTGCCTATTCGATTCTCGTTGGTGCTGAGTTTGAGCGTGATACGATCCTGGGGATGACGCAATATATCGATGAAGCTGAACGGTATGGTATTCCTGTTATTGCGGTGACTGCGGTTGGAAAAGAGATGGTCCGAGACGCTCGATATATGAGTCTTGCTTCTCGGATAGCTGCAGAACTTGGTGCTCATATCGTGAAAACCTACTTTGTGAAGGATTTTGAAAAAGTCATTGAGTCCTGTCCGGTGCCTGTGGTGATTGCTGGGGGGAAGAAACAACCGGAAGCTGAGGCATTGAAGATGGCGTATGAGGCGATCCATGCTGGTGCCATTGGCGTTGATATGGGGAGGAACATCTTCCAGAGTTCAAACCCGGTTGGTATGGTAAAAGCGGTGAATGCGGTTGTACATAAAAACGCAACTCCAAAAGAAGCATATGATATTTTCAAAGGGAAGAAAAAATAAAGGAATCTTGCTCGCATCACGATACTTTTAAATAAATCCTGCTATTACCCTAGGCGAGGAGGCATATATTATGGATCTAATAACATTGGCGATAATCCTGTTAATAGTCCTAATTATCGTGATAATCCTGTTAACCTTCTGGGGTATTTACAACAGGATAATTAGAACAGAAAACCAGATTGATAATGCCTGGGCACAAATCGATGTCCAGATGAAACGACGGGCGGATCTTATCCCAAACCTTATGGAAACCGTCAAAGGCTATATGAAACATGAACGAGGCACCATGGAGAGTGTGACGAATGCGCGTGCCGCCATTATGAGTGCCAAAACACCGCAGGAAAGCAATGATGCTAACAACATGCTAACCGGTGCGTTAAAAACCTTATTTGCGGTTGCAGAAAGCTATCCTGATCTGAAGGCAAACCAGAACTTCTTGCAGCTCCAGGATGAATTGACTCACACTGAGGATAAAATCGCGTACTCACGGCAACACTTTAACGACTCGGTATTAATGTTCAACAACACTATTGAGACCTTCCCCGGCAACATTTTTGCAAACATGATGGGAAAGAAAGAACGACAGATGTTGCAAATCCCAGAAGCATCAAAAGAAGTTCCCAAAGTGTCATTCTAAAATCATTAACTGTTTGATACTATGGAACAACAGCCGCGACTCATAGAAGACCATATACGGAAAAACAAGCGAGACACCGTTGTTATCTGTATGTTTATGGTCATCCTTCTTTTTTCTATTATTTTTGCGATAGGTCTGGTGCTTGGCGCTCCGCCGATTCTTACGATGATGATTGGGTTGCCAATTGCATTGTTCTATATTTTTATTACGTATTCGTTTTCCGTGCAAAGCGTGATTTCTGCAGCGGGAGCACGACCGGCAAACCCGCAGAATCGAGAAGAAAAAATCCTTATCTACAAAGTCGAGGAGATGGCACTTGCAGCAGGCTTACCAACTCCAAAAGTATATGTTCAGGAATCACGGGATATCAACGCGTTTGCGACAGGTCATAAGCCTGATGATTCTATCATCTGTGCGACCACCGGGGCATTGCAACAGTTGAACACCGCTGAACTTGAAGGCGTTATTGGCCATGAGATGAGTCATATTCGTAATCGTGACATTCTGGTCATGACCGTTACCGTGGGTGTGGTGGGAACGATTGCTTTACTCGCTGAAATTGCGATACGGATGCTCTTCTGGGGTGGCGCCAGTCGAGGAGGTGGCGGGAAAAAAGGAGGGGGAGGTGGTATTCTGATTATCGTTGCGGTTATCTTTATTGTTCTTGCACCTATTTTCTCTCGACTTACGTATCTTGCGATTTCAAGGAGGCGGGAGTACCTTGCTGATGCAGACGGAGCGTATCTGACACGAAATCCAGAGGGCTTGGCAAAAGCATTAGAGAAAATCAAAGCAGATTTCCCTGATGATCCGAAAGGCTCAAAGACGGTCGCACCACTCTATATTGCAAATCCTTTCAAGAGAGCTCTTCGTGACTCGATCTGGTCGACGCATCCTCCGATTGATGAGCGGATTCGTCGGTTACGATCCATGTAACCTTTTTTTTTTAAAATAAACGATTATTTGGAGAGTACGGTCGTAAGGAACTGATCGATGATTTGTGTCCCGTCTTTTATTTTTCCAGGTGTCATCTGGAGTGCAAGAAAAGTTTCAACAGGAATAAACTCCTGAATCTGTGCGTATTGTCTCATGATGTCTACTGCTTTTGTTTGTGAACCAGATGCACCACCACCGGTGACGAACAACCCGACTTTCTTTCCTTTTCCGTTCATCGCTTTGTTAAAAAACGTTTTGACAAATGGTGCTGGTCTGCCAGCCCAGATTGGACAACCAACGAGTATTGCATCAAATTCTTTCAGATCGAACTCGGTATTTTTCATCGGTAGCTCTTTTTGCCGGAACGCAGCAAATCCTGCTTTGAAGAATCCAGGTTTTTTTACTGCTTCGATTTCAACAAGTTTTGCGTCTCTGTTTCGTTCTTTGAGTTTTTCTTCTAACAGTTTCGCTGCATGGCGCGTGTTTCCTGTTCTGGAGTAGTATATAATACCGATGGTCATGACAACATTTCTCCTCTTCACCGGGTAACCTCTGTTGTCTATTTAATTGTTATGAGAAGAATTACTTCGAGAAATCACTGTTCAGATGATAGCAGCAATCGACATTGCATCGAAAAGTAAATAAGGAATCAACCTATGGTATCGGAGATTTCATATGAAGAAAACAGTCGTAATTATCCTTGTAGGTATGATGACGCTCATCGCCCTGTATCCGAGCGTGAGTGCGAATGATTCTGGTATTGTTGTTGACCAAGAACTCGTCACGGTTTCTCTTGCCAATAAAGGCTTACAAGTTGACGAGACCATTAAAGTGACAAATAAGGGAACTGAGAATGTGACCTCGCTTCGTTTCTGGATCCAACAAAACACTCAGGGTACTCCTAAAATCGTCGAGTTACAATCAGGCACAGAGCTCATCCCTCTTATCACGGGGAATATCAGAACCTGTAACCTGAGCGCAGCAAATCTGACGATTGAGCCTGATGCATCCATTACCATTGAGCTGACGTATTATCTTCCTTCCGACGAGCAGAACTTCGTAAAAACACTCCTGTATGACACCACCTCTTTTTCAGTAACCTATAAGGAGGGAAACAATGAGTGGAATCTTTTCCAAGGAGAACATCTGTTGTATGGCTCTGATGTGAACAATGCCATGCAGATTCGTTTATACAAACCAACGGAAGCTCCCTTAAACATCACCAGTATTGCCATCGTTTTTGTTATTGTCATCATCGCACTTGCGTTACTGCTGTTGCTGTTAAAGAAGAAACGGTCAAAAACAAAAAAAGCGGTAGTTGAATCCGAAGATACATTGACAACGAAAAAAACATTGCTTCTCTCGTTGTTAAAAGACCTGGAAAAACAGTACCGTGGAAAAGCCATTTCTGATGAGACCTATAACAAGATAAAAGACGAATACAGGCAGCAGGCAGTCGACACGATGAAAAAGCTTGACGATTTGAAAAAATAAATTAGAAATCAAAGATACTCGGCTGTTTAAGATCACTGCTTTCTTTTTTTTCTTCTTCATTTTTCTTTTTAACAGCAGGAGTGATCGTTATTTCCCCTTGTTTCTCATCTGCTTTCTCAGCGCATTGCAAAATGTCTTTCATCTTATGGAGATGCTTTCCCCCCAGGAGGTATTTTGCTTCACTTTCTGAGAAATCCAACGTCTTTACCATCTTACAGGCAAACCTCGTGTTGTTCCTGAACAGGGACTGGAAATACGGGAGCGTTACTTCTTTTGTCTTCCGATCCGAGGTATGATTGAGTTTTGAGATTTTTTTTACAACACCATCTCGTATCATCCGCGGGGATTGATTGCTTTTCATCTCTTTCATATACGTAGGGAACGCGTATTGGGTGTTGCCGTAGCTATGGGTTTTTGCGACAGAAACCCCCCCGCTCATCATGTCGCATGCGTACGACCAAAGCTCATAGTTTCTCCCTTTTTTAACCCTGCCGAAAAACACGTCCGCCTTTGAGACCGCGTCATATCCTCGCACCAGGTCTTCCACATCCAGGTATTCTCTGGGTAAATTCTCGTCAATCCAGAGTAAGAGCATCTCTGGTTGTACATCAATATTTCTCAGGCAGTCTCTGCTGCTCTGAAAACTTTTTGTTTTGAACACCTCGCGTAATGCATCGAAAATAAGGGTTTCTCGGTCTCGGTATCCGAGTGCATCAATGTCTTCTATGCTGATTTGTTTCCGGTTTAGGCAGAGGGATTGGAGATCGTTGACTGCTGAGCGGACGTCTCCTTTTGACCGGTCCGCGATGATTTTTAATAGTCGTATATCCGCAACAATGCTTTCCTCCCTGCAGATTCGTTTTAACAACTCAACAATCTGATTTGCATTCACATCATAGAATTGAATGACGGTGCAGAGTTGTTTGAGTGACTCTCCGCCGCCTTTGGTTAAATCATAATAGTCGTTGACGATGAGGATGATTGGTTGTTTTGTTATCTGGATGGTTTCGACGATTGCTTTTTTACCGCCTTTGTCCCCGAGTTCGCTTCCTGCTTCTGATTTGTCGATTTTTTCGTAGAGGTTGTCAGCTTCGTCAAGAATGATGAGTTTTCGTCCTCCTTTGCGGGATGGAGTGAATCCTCCGAAATTATCAAAGGTTTCGTTGACCGCACCTGCGGTGGCGACTCGTTTGATGGCTGTTTCATTGCGTGCGTCTGAGGCGTTGAGTTCTATAATTGTCCATCCGAGGTCATGTGCGAGCGCTAGTGCGCTGCTGGTTTTTCCGGTGCCTGGTTTTCCTGAGAGGATTGCTGCGCGTTTCTCTGGGGTCTTTCCTTGGTTCCATCGTTCTGCCCAGGCGCGTAACGTAGAGATAGCGCGGTCGTTGCCAACGATATCACGTAATGTTTTTGGGCGGTATTTCTCAGTCCAGTCCTCCATTAAGTATGGAGAAGAATGACAGGGTATTTTAAGATTTGTTTTGACATAACCTTTTTATGAGTCTGGTTTATTATCTCCCACTCCGAAAGCGGGGATGGCCCAGCCCGGCACGGCGATGGATTGCTAATCCATTGGTCTCAGACCTCGGGAGTTCGAATCTCCCTCCCCGCGTAAATATTTAGCACGGTTATAATTAGCACGGCAAACGGTGGATTTTCGGGATAAGACAAAAATCTGCGTTGGGAAAAAGAGGTAAAAAGTAGAGCCGAATACGACCAACAAGAACAGGAGTTAAAGGGTCAATAGTTGCCCCTTAACTTTTGAAGCAAACTCTTCCGCATGTTTGAGGTCTTCGCTGTTAGGTCGTCCTTTGTTTATTCCACCAAAATATTTGAGAAATTTGTTAGTGTTGAAGCCCGCGCAACCAAACTCATCAACAATCGTGTAGCCTTTCAATTGAAGAGTTTCTTTAAGGGTCGTATGACATTTGCTTGTGTACTCTTCCAATCGTTGTTGACCTGAAATGCTGATTGGCATTCCAGAGGTTGAGAATACGAATGCCTTCTTGTTGGTGACCTGAGGAAGGTTGTCAGCGAAGTCAAGTATTTCTTTGTAGTGTTTTCCGCTATCTATTCCTGCTCCAAAACCTACAAGGTCATACTGATTTAGTTCTTCAGGATTAGTTTGTTGCGGAGACTTCACCTTTGCATCGAGCACCTTAGCCATGGCTTGGGCTACTTTCTGGGTGTTGTTATGATGGTAAGAATGCACAACTATCAAAGACTTCATACGAAACTCTCTGATCCGTACAGCCTTTTGTATAGATAGCCAATAACTAATCCAAGAGAGGGAAACCTTATTAGGTTAAACACCGCACCGGTGACGAAGACGTGCAAGGCATCACTCGTACGACTTGCGGCAACTCCGAGCAAGATAAAGACAATGCCTAGGGCGACGAAGCTTAGTATCACGGACTTTAGAATTGGATTCTTTGTTGGAATCTTATCAAAGAAACGAAGCAAGAAATAGCTGAGGCAGCAGCTGATAATCGTGCCACCAATGAAAGGTTCAATAAGAGCCGATTCAACATAAGAAATTGAAAGGGCAGCTCTGAACTCCGCGGCGAATGGAGTCAGGGAAAATACGATGGTAATTACGTAGAATGCTGCGCCCCCGCCAATAGTCAGTTTGAACAGTTTCTTGTAGAACTCGTATGACGTCTGTCGCTTGCTTCGACCTGAGGCTTGGGTTTCCATGGTTGTTCAACTATTCCCCCTGAGGAGATTTGGAAGCAATTACGGATGGATTGAATCCTTTGACTATCAGCCATACCGCAAGAACCATTTCTTGCGGCAGCATTGGAAGCGCCGTCAAAACGTCTCGTTCCGTAGATCCAGGAGCGATAAGACCGAGAATGGTTAGCACGAATGCTGACATGGTCAATATGGCAGCAACAAGACCCCAGACCGATATCCATCGAGGAACTAGTTTTGTTCGATAAAATATGATGTAATATAGCAGAGCACCTATGGAAAAAGCCAGCAGCCCCGCAACATTGCCCACCCAACGATGTCCTTCATATATCAATACGCCTAAGGTTTGGAAATACGATGAATCCGGAGCTCCAGCTTTTACAAATTGCTGGCTTAATGTTATTAGTGATAGCAGACCACACACAGAAACAAAATGTAACACTCCCTCAGAAATCCTGAAACCAACAGCTCCAAGAGCTAGACCTGCATTGAATTTTTTTAGCACTGGATACAGCGAAATTGCAATACCAATAGCGGCAGCACCACCGATGAACAAAAGAAGGGCTCCTGTTCCTACTAGGCCTGCATTTTCAGAAACACTAACAAGATAATTCGTAGCCGTCGTAGGTCCCAGAAATAGGAAGCTTAGGATCTCTACACTCGTATAAATGATAAATAATACTCCCGCACTTATTGCGTACTTTCTGTATAAATTCATTTTGACACCTTTCTTTCAAGTTATTTACTATCAATTTATAAAGATTTTTACTGGCAAATTCGTGTTCCCTTCCCGAAGGGAGCATAGAAAAAACGGCTCAACAGATATGATGTTAACATATTTGTTAACAAATACGAGTCCGAATCTCCCTCCCCGCGTAAATATTTATCACGGTTATAATTAGCACGGTTGTTAAAACAGAAGAAAAATCAGGCCGATCCAATTATTATAGCAACTTTTCAAACTCTGATAAAATGAAAAAAAAGAAAGATAGGAGTATGGGATTCCCTATTTCTTCACTATCGAGAAGATGATGAGTTGCTTTCCCTTTGCTGTCCTTTCGTAATCAGCTACTTTTACAGTGATAGAGATAGCGCCGAATCCAAAGAGGATTCCGGTTCCTAAGGTTTTCGATCCTCCTGCTGGGATGTCGATTGTACCATTCATCGTTTTATTGATTCGTCCGAGAATGCCTCCTTCTACGTGAATCTGCCAGGTGATATCGGTAATATTTGTTATTTCATGGTTTGTGATGGCTGTGTTGACCCCAAGGCCACCGGTGATGTCTATTCCTATACCGCCTTTTGTGAACACGTAAGCAGAACCAGAATTGACTCCGTTGTAATCATCCATGTATGCGCCGATGAGGGCCGTATCTTCAGTAAGGAAAACATATATACCAAACTGGTCTCTTTTTGCGCCGTCTGGTGCGAGGAGTTTTGCCTGTTGTGTCCAGTTGCTCCCCGTACGGGTGAACACGTACGCCGAACCAGAATTGTATCCGTTGTCATCATCGAATGGAGCTCCGATGAGTGCAGTGTCCCCGTTAAGAGCAACAGAAGTGCCAAAACTATCCCCTGCTGCGTCGTCTGAGGCGAGGAGCTTTGCCTGTTGCGTCCAGTTGCTCCCAGTTCGGGTGAACACGTACGCCGAACCAGAACTATATCCGTTGTCATCATACCCTGGTGCTCCTATGAGGGCAGTATCGGCATCAAGGAAAACTAAATAACCGAAGACGTCTCCTGCTGCTCCGTCTGAGGCGAGGAGCTTTGCCTGTTGTGTCCAGTTGCTCCCAGTTCGGGTGAACACGTACGCTGATCCGGAATCGACTCTGTTATCATCGTGCCATGGTGCTCCAATAAGGGCTGTATCTCCAGCGAGGGAAACAGCACAACCAAACTGATCTCCTGCTGCTCCGTCTGAGGCGAGGAGCTTTGCCTGTTGCGTCCAGCTAATCCCGGTTCTGGTGAACACGTACGCTGATCCGGAATCGTTTCCGTTGTCGTCATCCAAACCTGCTGCTATGATAGCGGAGTCTCCATCAAGGAAAACATTATTACCAAAAACGTCCCCCGCTGCGCCGTCTGAGGCGAGGAGCTTTGCCTGTTGTGTCCATGTAGTGCCTGTGCGGGTGTACACATACGCTGATCCGGAATCGACTCCGTTGTCATCATCCTCAATGGCTCCGATAAGTGCGGTATCACCTGAAAGAGCAACAGAATAACCAAACCAGTCCCCTGCTGCGCCGTCTGAGGCGAGGAGCTTTGCCTGTTGTGTCCAGGTGGTGTTGGTGCGTGTGAACACATACGCTGATCCGGAATCGAATCCGTTGTCATTATCAAGCCATGCTCCGATGAGAACGGTGTCCCCATCAATAACCACATTAAAACCGAATTGGTCTTGTGCTGCGCCGTCTGAGGCGAAAAGCTTTTGCTCTTCACTCCAGCTCCCTGCCATACTTGTCAGAGGCGTGCTTGGAACCGTTGTGTTTATCGCACTATTTTTTAAAGATGTGACTACGGGAACCGCAGTAGCTATCAACAGCATACAGACAAATATTCCTACGATTTTGTTTTTCATGTTTTTACTCCGTCCATTGATACATTTTTTATTGTTTTGGATGAGCTTCAAAAAACTGCCAAATCAAGTCGGTGCAAGAAATTTCACAAGGATAATATGGAGAACCAAACCAACCATGTATGCCATCTACAACAGTGTAGAGCACGACTTCAGTACCCACGCTTCCGTTTGAATAAGTCTTTTTAATTATGTTTCCACTTTCGCTTGTATTTATTTCTGGTGTAGGATCACAACCGTTATGCTCCACCCAAAAGGATATCGAAGTATTAACCGATACAAAAAATTTTGATTCATCATATGGAACATTATAATCGTCCGTCCCATGAAATGCAATAACAGAGACAGGATTTTCTGGGTTTGGTATATAAGAGAATGGTTCACTTATATTCGCTCTTCCACCAATCGTTCCAGCAACAGGTGCAATCGCAGCAACTTCATCAGACAAATACGCTCCAATTGAGTACGACATAAATGCTCCAGCAGATAATCCAGTGACATAAATTCTGCTTGAGTTGATAGTATATTTCTGCTCCATTTTATCGATAAGATCATGAATAAAACCGATATCATCGATAAATTTCCATCCCAATGAAGGCAACCACCCAAAATTATAATCATAATTTTGTTCTACTCCAAATATAGGTGTACATAGAGGATCATAGAGCAATAATTTTGAATTGGCATAGACTACAATAAACTCCTCCTCATCTGCTTTCTCACTAAATTCTGTATAGGTTTCCATAGCACATGAGAGGAAAAACAAAAAGGGATGACTCGAGTCATATTCTTGTGTACCGGTGAGCACAATGACCAGGGGGACTGCTTTAGATCCATCATAGCTTGGCGGGACATGGAGCCAATATGAGCGAAGAGCCCGAAGTGCTTTCCCAGCGATCATAAATTTAAGACGGGTAGTACCTGAAGGCAATGAGTTGATGTCAGTACTACTTTTTTTTAAACATCTATCATCATTTTTCAGAGCAATGAATTCTCCCATGACTGGAACAACACACGTTGTTATCAGTAGCATACAAATACAGATTCCTACGATTTTGTTTTTCATGGTTTTATTTTCCTCCTTCCACTAATTCATTTTTTTTCTGTTTGTTTTGAGAGGGGTGACAGATTTACGATAGATAGGGGGCAATATGAAGAAACAGTAGTTCTGCCGACCTCCCTTCCTTTTCAGGTTTTATTCCTCCTCTATTATTTATAGAGGAATCTTGATATAAAAGAACCCCCATAACTACTTTCTCGTCTCATAAGAATAAATTATATATGAAATAAAAAGGTAAAAAATTAAAATATTTGAAATAAATTAACATTATTCTTGAAGGAGAGGAAGTGAGCATACTACTTTATGTAACAAATATTTGCTAAAAGGTATGAGTTGATAGAATCCTTTCACAAGTAAAAAAATATTCTCCATGCTGCCGTCGTTTCCATGTTTTTACATTTTCAGATGCTTTGAAGATGTGGTACTCAAATCCCTTAGCGAGTACTATCGCTAATGGTTAAAAGCCCTTCTCCCATGAGCATTTTAGTATGAGCAGGTATCCCCGACGGAAGCATTGAAAATCAATAGATATTATTATTGTTCAACAGATATGATGTTAACAAATTTGTTAACAAATACGAGTTCGAATCTCCCTCCCTGCGCTAATAATTAGCACGGTTATTTAGCAGAAGAAAAACACAATTTTTACTGGTACATTGACGCTCAAATCCCGACAGGAATATACTCGCTTTTATAAAAATATACTTTCAATTAATAATAATCCCAATCATTTATCTTCAATATGCCAGAATCAAATTCTTCGAGAATAAAAATAAACAACACTTGCATTAAGGAGAAGCATAGTACCAATAATACCAATGGGCAACAAACGAAAACCACCTGATACTTCTTTTCCATTGAGCAAGAGATACACATAAAACACAAGTGTAGGATAGATAGGTACTGCTGATACAAAAAACCGTATTTTAAATATTCTCATATCACGCTTTTTCTTACGATAGACTAGGTAATACAATATTGATAAAACAATCATTCCAACCCAGAGAATTGATATACTTATTAACGGATAGTTGAACAATATAAGAGTTAAATACCAAACTAAAAGTAAGCAAAATGTTATTAGTACAGATATTGTGTCCTCTTTTTGGATATCCATTTTATCAACAATTCAGTTACTTGTTTTTCAGAATCAGATATTTGATTATATATTCATTCCCGCTACGTCTCGTTATATTGAATCTTTATAAGAGCTTGGTTATTTTACGGGAGAAAACCAATATTTTTTAACCGGTACACCAGCCTCAAAATCTCCCTCAAAGTGTTAATAAATAGCATGATTATTTAACAGAATAAAACACACTGATTTCATTCCTAAAAAAAACTATTATTTCAATCCTATTATGGTCTAATTTTAACGTTCATATGTTCAAATCCCTTCCCCTGCATTTTTTTATTAAATTATTTACTTTAGGATAATAAAAATATAGAAAATGGAAACAATAATTATTTACTCCTACATGATAAGGTTTAAACAATGAACACTAAGTTATCAATGAAGAGTTCACTTCTAGCTCCATGTGGAATAAATTGTAGTATTTGCGTCGCATATCTAAGGGAAAAGAATAAATGTCCGGGTTGCAGAACAAATACTATCAATAAACCTATTACTCGCGCTCAATGCAAAATCAAAAACTGTAATGAGTTAAATAAAAATAATTTAAAATTTTGCTTTGAATGTAAAAAATTCCCTTGTGAACGAATGAAACAAATGGATAAAAGATATCGAACCAAATACAATATGAGTACGATTAAAAATCTTGAGAATATTAAAAAATTTGGAGTAAACGAATTTGTAAAAAATGAAAAAATACGGTGGACTTGTTCTCAATGTGGAGGAACAATTTGTGTTCATCGAGGATTTTGCTATAATTGTGGAAAAAAATATTATTCTAAGAATGACAAAGGATTTATCAAAAGGTAATAGCTATGACTGAAACCGATGTTCAAATGATAAAAGAGTTGAAAAAGACTATAGAACGTATCGCGGGGAAAACCGTGAGTAAAACAGTTATGCAAGGAAGCGAACAACTGACAAAATCATCTTCGAAAAAAACGATCGCGTTATGGGTACGAGATGCAATACGTCGATTAGATTCAACTGTTAATGAGAACACACGAAGACAAATTATGGAGAATTGTGGACGGAATTGTGCTTCGATTAATAAACGGGTTATTGAATCAGCAAAAACTCGTCGAAAAAAATTCAAAGACCTGGACACGTTTTTAGAAACGGAGCAACTAAAACCAATGAAAGGAACACGACTGTATCGAGAAGGAACCATCTTGTATCAGTATTACACTCCACAAGCATTCACGCAACCGATGCGATGCTATTGCAGTCTCTTAAGAGAATTACCAAAAGAAACGTCAGTCTCAATAACGTATTGTCATTGTTCAAAAGCATTCGTTCAAAACTTATGGGAAAGTGTTCTTGAACAACCAGTAAAAGTTGAACTCCTTCAATCTGTTGTATCTGGAGATTCTGAGTGTAAATTTGCCATTCATCTTTCTTAAAAATTGATAAATGTCAATCATTGTCATGCCGGTATTTTGGTGTTCAAATCCCTTCCCCTGCACTATCGATCTTAATTAATTTACCAGTAAATTCGTGTTCCCTTCCCGACGGAAGCATCTAAAATCAATAGATAGTATTATTGTTCAACAGATATGATACCATCAAATGTGTTAACAAATACGAGTCCAAATCTCCCTCCCCGCGTAAAATTATAACATTTATCAAATATATTTATTAAATTTGTTTCAAAAAATTATTTTTTTCCGTCATATAATGCCGATATAGAATATCGCTCAAGTTCATAGCTTTGTTCAGGCCGTTGGTATATACCGAGCGCACGCTGAATAAACTGACCGCAGTTACTACCAATTTGGTTTTCCTCAAGTGCCCCGATGCTTAAAATAACTTCATATCCTCTCTTTCTGAACAACGTAACAAGATCTTCAGATGTAGTGCAGTCGTATGGATCAACTGCTGAGACCAAAGATGCTTCTTGTGACCGTAAGGTCGGGTTCACCGGTGTAAGTTTTATGAGGAATCTATCAGGGTCGAAATAGTTACGAAGGCAATCAACATCAATAGGATACCCAACTATCGGTGCGAAATTGAGGGTGACTTTTCGATCTCCCTGTTGTGGTAGAGAGAAACGTTCGCCATATGCAGCTATCTCATCGAAGGACCATTTCTTTACAGGGATTAACTCATCTCGTTTCTGTTCATCGGTTGTATGGATAGAGAATTGTAGTTGAAATCTACCCTGAGGGTAACATCTGTTTTTTATCCTCAGAAGTTCGTCAAAAAACGTTCGTGCAGCTGCAGTACGAGGTGCGACAGATGAAACCGAGATATGCAATCCTGGTGTATCATAACGACTCGCCAGTTCCTCCAATGCCTCAAGTACAGCGGGATTTAACGAGGGTTCACCCATCCGTGCGAATTGGATTTTGAATTTTGAGGTTACTGGTTTCCCTTCTGGAAACCTCCGACGTACCATGTAATCAATTTGAGTAAGAAGTTCCTCGGCAGTGAGACAACCTGAAAAATCACCACCAGCATCACACATTTTACATTGAATCGGGCATCCAAACATGGATGATACAATCAGCACCCATTTCTTTTCTCGGGAAAGCGGGGGTTGAATCGATTCAACAAACTCGACAAGATATCTATGGTGGTTCTTTCCTGGTGGCTTATTTTCTCGCATTTGTGCAACATACACTTTTGCAAGATCATCTCGTCCGTACTCAGCAAGAATCTTCATGGTTTCACCGATATGTCTCTAAGATAGCGCTCCGCCATCATTGCCGCATGGATACCATCACCAACAGCAATTCCAGTCTGACGATATGGTCCACGGATAACATCTCCAGCAAAATACAATCCCGGAATGCATGTCTTAGGAATATCTGAGTTGTTATCGATGCATTTTTTAAGCGTTGGGGAGAGAAACGACGTGTTAGGGTCTCTTCCGCATGCCACAAGAATAAAATCAGCGGGTAGCTCTTCAACGTGGTTATTCCGTTGACATCTAAGGAGAATGTCCTCGTGATGCTCTACGATTTCCTCAGGAACGCACACGGTATGAATGATGCCCCCATTTTTTATGACTCGTTCTTGAAGAAGCGGTAAACATGTCGGTTTCGATCGGGATATGATAGTCACCTCGTGCCCCCAATTCAACAAGGTCAATGTGTAATCAAATGCTATGTCTCCTCCGCCAATAACAAGGATTCTTTTTTTTACTCCATTTCCTCGTAGAGGTATTGATCGTGGTTCGTAAAAGAGCCGTGTACCTTCGATTGACACAGAACCAGGAATTTCTAACTTTTTTGGGATGGTTCCTGTCGAAATGATAATCGCAGATGAAACGAAGCAATCTTGATCTGTTTCAATATGGAATTTGTCATCATGGTGACGAACATGTTTTACTCCTGACTTCGTGATTGATACCCCCGCCGCATGAAGTTGCTCAACAAACTGTTCTGCCAATGTACATCCGCTAATGCCGCCAGGGAAACCAGGATAATTCTCGACGAGATAGGCGTGTCTGAGAAGACCTCCCGGCTCATTTTTCTCCAAAAGAATTGGATGCAACTCTGCTCTTTTGAGGTATATCGATGCTGCAATACCTGCAGGACCAGCACCAACGATCGTTACTTCACTTATCTGATCCATGAGATTACCTCATTGGTAGTCACCAAGGTGGCAAAACCATCGGAAAGTGTTCGTAAACTTGCAGTATGTAAATCCTGTTTGTCTGATGCGGTAGCGTCAGTTACGAAGAACACATCATAATTTCTCATGAATGCGTCTCGTGCTGTGGTTTCACAACAGAGATGGGTCAATATTCCTGTTATGAGAATATTCGAAACTTTGAGTTTCTTCAGAATCTGGTCGAGATCTGTTTCAAAGAAAGCACTGTATTGTGTTTTTCGTATCAGAAGTTCATTAGGGCGCGGGTGAAGCGGAGATATAACGTTTGAGAAGTCATCGTCATCGTAAAGAACATCGTTCCACCATCGACCCATTGATCCTGGTGATTCTGTTCGAAGAAGCGCATATCTGGTAAAGATGACAGGGAGGGACTGTTGTCGATAGACAGTTATAAGTTGTTGGATATTGGGAATTATCTTTGTTGAACCCTTAAAGTATGCGTGAGAAGACGGATCGCAAAAAAACTGTTGCATATCGATAACGAACAATGCAGAGGTCAGTGGTTGAAAAACGGTTTTTCTGTTTCGATTATGATTTACTTTTTTCCTCATTTGTTTTGCATCTGCTTGCATTGACATTTCTGTTCAGTCTCTGTCCTTTCTTCGTTTCCTGGTTGGTGAGGCTGGAAACGGAAAAAAACAATGCCTCTCTTTTTTATGATATAGAAATACGTTGGGTAATAAAAAAGTTAATGGTCTTCTCTAAATATCACTTTCATAAAATATTGGGACATTTACCAATTCATACTGATTTCCAACGGAGTATCTAAAATCAAAAAAATGAAAAAACTGTTCAACATATATGAAATCAACAAATGTGTTAACAAATACGAGTTCGAATCTCCCTACCCGCACTATTTTGTGAATAAGACGATTATTCTTCTATCATTTCAAGTATGGAAGAATAGGTTTTTATGCAAGAGAGCTGGTTAAAGAAGAGTCTGTTTTGTGGAATAATCGTTTTGATAATTGGGATGAGTATTGTACCATCCATATCTGAAAAAATGTCAGTAATCAAAGGTTAAAATCCACATTTCCTCACTATTTTTATCACTAATACGCTCATGCTTTTACAATTCCTATATTGAGTTCTTTTTCTGAGGAGATAAAAATACCAGAAAATATAAAAGGTGGGGTCTATCTCTTGAAAGTAAATGTTATCTCACTTGATGGGACGAAATATGTGGAAGTGAGTACATCATTTTTTATAGTAGAAGTGTCAGCGAATCAGCAAATATTGATTGAGTATATCATGGGCGGGGCATTGATTATTACGGTCGGTGGATTGTTTTATGAGCGCAGACGGATTTCAAAATTGAAGGTTACTGAGGATGATTTGAAGAAGTTTATTGAATTACAGAAATGAAATTGATTTTTTATAAACGAAAAAACCCGGATTTTTCGAAAGGGATAATTTTATAAAACGTGCAAGCTAATACGTAATTGTGTTGTAATGTTTTAATCAGCACAAAAATAAAATCAAAAAAAGAAAAATGGACGTGATAAAAAATGGAAACACTTCAAATAAGATTGACAAAAAATATGTTGGATAAAATTGATGTTTTGATAAAACAGGGCACCTATCCAAATAGATCTGAAGCTGTCCGAGATAGCGTTAGAAAAATGTTGGATCGCAAATCTGTTACGAGCGAGACTCTCACTGTTTCTGTGAAAGATCTCCAAAAATTCATAAAAACCGCTGGTAGACAATGAACATGAATTTGCTTACAGCATCGGGGGTTATTAAGCATAATCGGATTCTGTTTTGGTCTCTTTACCATTGCATTAGTATTTGTCATAATGAAAAGAACCAAATCTGCGATACGACAAGACTTTGGTTTTCTTTTAATAGGCATGATAGCATTTGTCTTGTTAGAAACGTTTAAGATATTTGAATTATTTTTGATTTAGTTTTTTTCTCTTTGAGTTTGTCCAGGATTTCTCGGGTGGTGAGTCCCGGCATCATGACGTCAAGGGTGACCAGGTCTGGTTGAAAATCATCGATTTTGTTCAGGAAATCTTCACCGTTCTCTGCGATAGCTGTTTCAAATCCTTCCTTGCGCAGCATAAGATCGAGCATCTCTCTGAAATCTGGTTCGTCATCAACAATCAGTATCCGTCCAGGTTTTACATCCCCTGTCGGTTTTTTTCCAATTTTAGGGTTATTCATCAGAAACCACCTTTAGTGATAAAAATTATCATGTTATACTTTAAAACTGATGTTATAAATATTTATTGTGCCGAAAAGACATAATGTTAAAATTACAAAAAAATTACATATGTAATGTCTATAGGGTTGAAAAACTAACGTCTGCCGCCCCATAAAAACGATCGATTCTCACAATTACTACTTCAGTGTTTTTCAATTCTAACTACATGCTACTCGCTACATCATTACCGCATCTATAATTCTTTTTTTTCATTATACTTATTTTACGCCCAATTGATGAACCCGTTTATGAAGATATTCGTAATAACCGACAGCGACAACGCCCGGACCAACAAAATCGATAGAAAAACTAGGTATTTCATAAGTCGAAAACCTCACAAATCCCAACCTCGTCACCTAAAAAACGTCTCGTCGACCATCAAAACAATCACCATAGTAAACAGAAAAAACCAGGAGGACCCCCTCATCCCATATTCGTCGCCTTCGCATTTCCCAGGTTCGTCACCCAAAACCCTGCTCGTTAATCTTCCATCCTCCAGAGGGTATTTCTCGAAGTCGTCACCTAGCATTTCCCAAAGTCGTCGCCTGAACGTTTTCCAAACGTCGTCACTTGATCGGTCTTCGAAACTCAGTCTATTGGGTCAACCAATCCACCATACGAGCGAACAAGAAATGTAGATGTTTGGGACACAACCTTTAAATATTTTATGTTAAATACACTTAACGTAAAATATATAATAGGTTAAATGCATATGACAAAAATAAGAGACATTTTGATTGAATCAAACCCCTGGTGGAAAACCACGTTCACCCCAGAATACAAAGAACGAGACATCTACCAACACATCTCAAAATTCTTCCCTCTCCCCCAAATAATCGCACTCACCGGCCTCAGAAGAGTCGGCAAAACAACACTGCTCTACAAAATCATACAACACCATATCAACAAAGGTTTCAACAAAAACAACATCCTCTACTTCTCCTTCGACGAATTCAGAGAAACACAGATCGGAGAAGTCCTCAATGAATACGAACAGCTCATGGAAAAAACGCTTGAAAACGCCTCCTACCTCTTCCTTTTCGATGAAATACAAAAAGTAGAAAACTGGGAAGAACAACTCAAACGACTCTACGATACCCATGGAAAACATATAAAAATCATTATCTCTGGCTCTGAATCCTTATTTCTAAAAAAACGATCAAAAGAAACACTCGCAGGGAGAATATTCGAATTTAAGATCACACCACTCTCCTTCAAAGAATTTCTGAGATTTAAAGACATACATGTTCAACCAAAACAACTCTACGAAAAAGAACTCTCCACCCTATTTAAAAAATACGTCCAAACACAAGGATTCCCGGAGCTCGTCAACATCAACGAAAAAGAAATCATTAAAAAATATCTGAAAGAAAGCATCGTTGAAAAAGTCATCTATCGAGACATCCCCCGACTCTTTAAAATAAAAAATATTTCACTTCTCGAATCCCTTCTCACCATCATCATGGAAGAGCCAGGACAGCTCGTCGAACTAACCACTCTTGCACAAGACCTCCATATCTCACGACAAACCCTTTCAACATACCTCCGGTACCTTGAAGAATCATTCCTCATCCGAAAACTTTATAATTATTCACGAAGCAGACGAAAAGTCGAACGAAAACTCAAAAAATATTACCCTGCCATACTCTCTGTTGATCTTCTCTTTAAAGAGGATGCGATGTCTCAATCAAAAGTATTTGAAGCAATTCTCGTTAATCAACTCAACGCAGAATACTTTTGGAGAGACCCTTATAAAAACGAAGTAGACATCATCCGGATCAACAAAACAATAGATCCTATCGAAATCAAATATGGAAAAATAGAGACAAAAAGTCTTTTGAATTTCATGAAAAAATTCCATGTCGATATAGGATATATTATCTCATCTAATCAAAAAGAAACCCTTGAAATCGACAACAAACACATCTCTGTAACCCCTGCCTATCAATTCCTGTTGGAAGAGGAGAACGTAGGACACTCCTAGTGATGTACAAGTACTAATGACGTCGATGATTAGCTTCTTCAACCATAGCTGTTTACTAGGTTTTTATTCCGTTTTACGTCCACGTCGTGAACCCGTCTATGATAATATGCGTAGTAACCGACAGCGACAATGCACAGACCAACCCAAATCGGAAGATGGAACGGTCTTGCCATCTGCGTCTGCTGGATGATAAGATGATCCCGGTCAATGAGAACACCAGCCAACCCAAAAAACAAGAGAACAAGAAGTGAGTACTTTCGCATCGTATTCTTGATACCTAGACAATAGCGATCATTGATATCACTATCACGAACAACACTATTATCAACCAGAAATATCGCTGCTGGACCTCTATTAGTGGGGGAGAAACATGGTGAATTTAGATTTGAAGTATGCAATGAGCTTTCTTTGGAGTGAAGTGAATAGTGTAGCCGGTAAAAATGGTCACCAAATCTCCTTTCCAGCATATCCTGAAAAATCAGCAGATGTGTTAACAAAAACGAGTCTGAATCTCCCTCCCCGAATTGATTCATATCTCCTTGTCGGCAGAAGCATGTTCCTGACGAGTATGCTTCCTCAACCAAGCGAACTTTGTTATACTCATAGTTTATTAAAGCACTAGTTGTTGTGACATTGTAGTTAAAGCGAGGAAAAAACTATGAGCGAAGAAACAAAAGAAGCGGGAACAACTGAAAAAAGAAGAACTGATGAAAACGTAATATATGTTGGGCACAAACCTCCGATGAGCTATGTACTTGCAGTAGTAACTCAGTTTCAGGGTAGTGGCTCTGATGAGGTCATAATTAAAGCAAGAGGCAGGTCGATAAGCACAGCAGTCGATACAGCAGAAATTGTGAGAAACAGGTTTATTACCGATGCGAAACTAAAAGAGATAAAAATTGGCACGGAGAGTATTACCAATGAGGAAGGGAGAACATCAAATGTATCTTCAATTGAAATTTATTTAACAAAAAAGAAACATAAAAAAACTGATGAATAGACGATAAAAAAAGAGAAAGGGGCTTTACTTACGGAGAAGTCCTAACGAAGAAAGCTCCTTTGATAATTTTTCTACTGCTAACGACACATCCTCTATTTTTCTTGCGCCTGCACAGACTATTTTTCCAGAGCCAAACAAGAGCATAGCCACTTTGGGTTCTTTGATACGATACACAAGTCCGGGGAACTGTTCTGGTTCATATTCCACATTTTCTAAACCAAGAGATATTGCAACTTCGCTCAGATTAAGTTCTCCGTGCAGATCAGATGTGGCAACAATATTCTGGATGACAATCTCTTGATTTTTATGTATTTTTACGCCAATTTTTTCTAGTTTTTCTGCAATTATTTTGATGGTAGTCCTTACATCCTCAATAGTTTTTGCACCTGTACAGTTAGCTGCTCCGCTTCTAAAGAGGAGCGTAGCCGTCTTCGGAATTTTTAACCGATATACCAATCCCGGGAACTGTTCTGGTTCATATTCTGCGTCTTCTAACGATTGTGCTATTACATCTAGATCTAATTTCTCTGCGAATTTTGTAGATGCAACAATATTTTCTACTTTTACTTCTGTCATGTCGTATCACTTTCGATGAAATAGTTTGGTGTCACAGTCTTTGAGTGACAAAATCACAAACAAGTATAGCTATTAAATACTTCTCTTATCTTAAATTGGTCAAATAACCTGTTTTTCAACATCGATTTATACTCTCCAAAAACCAAAAAGAGAAGAATGTGTTGGTTTTATAAAAGAATAGATGATAATGAAATATGAGGAGATGGAAAAAATGAAACAAAAAAACGTATATACATTTGACAAAGAAGATGATAAAGCCGTTCAATTATTCATCAAGTTAGGCATGCCAAAAAATCTTGCGAAAACATTGCTCTGTATGTCACAATTTGATGAATGCAAATGTGCAGATGTTGAACAAGGGGCAGATCTTCGACAGCCTGAAGTAAGTATTGCTATGCAAGAACTTCGTAGGAGAGGATGGATAAAAAAGCGGGATCTCAAAAAGAAAGGAAAAGGCAGACCAGTCCATATCTATAAAACCACCTCCGATTTGTCGGAAATATTAAAAGCCTTCGAACAGGAAAAATTAAAAGAAGTTGAAAGTGTAAAAAAAGATTTATCGGAACTCAAAAACATTATGCTTAGTAGATAAAATTAACGTATATTTCTCGTTGTACATCAATAAAAATGACGCTGATTTCATTTTTACACCCTTATAAAACAGTGAAATGTGTTAACAAATACGAGTCCGAATCTCCCTCCCTGCGTATATTTTTTTTACAGATATACAAAAAGAATAATTAATTAAAAATCAAATCTATTTCCGGTGAGAGGTGATTGTGTGGCTATTGAACAAATCAGAGTCGGACATGATAATTTTAGTTACGTCATTTATTGTCCCATTCATAAGAAAGCTGCGATTGTTGACCCTGGTTTTGATGCAACAAGGACACTTCAGTTCATAGCATCGAAAAACTTGATTTTGGAATGTATTTTGCTTACTCATTATCATAGTGATCATTCATCTGATAGTAAAAGAATTAAGAGTTTATTTCCACAGGCTAAGATTGTTGCTTCTGAAGCCGATGGGAAAAAATTAGCTTTGAAACCAGATATCGTTGTGTCAGATGGAAGCCAATTGAAGATTGGGAAAATTCGTGTTTATTTTCTTGTGACGCCGGGTCATACCCCCGGTGGTATCTGTATTATTGTTGATAACGAAGCGTTATTGACTGGCGATACCTTGTTTATTGGAGATTGCGGAAGAACAGACCTGCCTGGTGGGAATCTTGTTCAGATGTATGCGAGTCTTCATGAAAAGATAATGCACCTTCCAGACGAGTTGATTGTTTATCCTGGGCATGATTATGGTAAGAAACCATTTGATGCCCTTGGGAATCAAAAACGTACCAATAAGACATTGAAGGCCAAAACCCTCCAAGAATTTTCAACAATCCCTTGATAGTTTAGTACAAAAAATTAACACTCCTTTCATAGCGTTTTAGGAACAAGAGGACTCCTACGTTAGTATTTTGAAATAGAAAACTTAATTAACAATTGTTAATTATAGTATAGTACAAGGTAAAAAGAAAAAAATGGGGGATGATAAAAAAATGTTTGATGAAGAAAAAACTATTAAAGCGGTTGAAAAAGTAAGTCCCAGCGTCGTTTCCGTCAGCACTAAACGACTCATGAGATACGACCTGTTTAATACCTTCGAATTAAAAGGTGCTGGCTCTGGAATTATCATAAATCCCGAAGGATACGTTTTAACAAATAACCATGTCATCGAAGACGCAGGTACCGTTGATGTGTATCTGAACGACGGTAAAAAATATGAAGGAACAGTCGTTGGAACAGATCCAGACACCGATATTGCAATCATAAAGATAGACGGACATAATTTCTACTCAGGAGAGTTCGGCAATTCAGATGATATAAAACCAGGACAAATGGTAATCGCAATAGGGAATTCACTGGGACTCTCAGGTGGACCAACGGTCACCGTTGGAGTCATCTCAGCAGTCCGACGTAACATCCCCTCAAAGCAAGGAATCTTAGAAAACATGATTCAAACAGATGCAGCAATTAACCCAGGAAACAGCGGTGGGCCTCTCATTGATAGCGATGGCAGAATCATCGCTATTAATAACGCGATCATCCCCTATGCACAAGGCATTGGATTTGCTATCCCAATAAATATAGCAAAGGATGTTGCCAATGAACTTATCTTCTACGGCCGAGTCACACGACCATGGCTAGGCATTCTTGGGATGGATATGAACCCGACACTTGCCTCCTATTATAATCTCGCATCCGACGAAGGAGCTCTTATTGTGCGCATCAACGAAGATAGCCCTGCCTACCACGCTGGGTTACAACCAGGAGATATCATCGTAAAAATTGGTCAGAACCCTATCAAGGGCATGGAAGATTTACGTCATATCATATGGCAACGAAAAGCAGGAGAAAAAGTCAAAATACAAATACTGCGAAAGCATCAACAATTAATAGGAACCTTGCAACTCACAGAAATGTCAGCCGCCTAAGAGAAAAAAAAACAAGCCCAAAACATCTTGGAGAAATCACCAAATTTTTGGAGTTGATCTCAAGCTATGAATTCCAACCATCAAATAAATAGTCCAATGGTCAGTATTCAAAAAAGCACCTATGCAAACATCGATGTTGAATCTCTTGTCAATCCTCTTGGTGGTTTTACAAAATATATCCACTCCGGTGATCGCGTTTTATTAAAGACAAGCCTTCTCACTCCAAGTAAACCAGAAAAAGCAGTCGTAACACATCCTGCGGTTGTCAGTGCGGTCGCACAAGCCATCCTAAAAATAGGAGGTATTCCGTATATCGGAGATTCACCCTCAGGACAGTTTACAAGAAGAAGACTGGAAAAAACATATACGAAAGCAGGTTTGAAAGACCTCGCAAACAAGCTAGGGATCGAATTAAACTACGATACCAGCTCTCAAAAAATAACCATCCCTAACGGTAAAAAACTAAAAAAAACAATTCTATGCAATTTTGTTCTGAATGCTGATAAAATCATCGCTTTACCTAAGATAAAAACACATTCGTATATGATTATGACGCTCGCAACCAAGATCATGTATGGAGTGATTCCAGGGTTAACCAAAGCAAGGTATCATTCTATGTTTTTTAAAAAAACAGCATTCGCTGATATGCTCCTTGATGTTCTTTCCGTTAGAAAACCCGATCTCTTTATTATGGATGGAATTGTCGGTATGCAAGGAGATGGACCCTCGGGAGGGACACCGATTAACTTAGAAGTATTACTTGCATCAGAAGATGCTGTTGCGATGGACCTCGCAGTCTGTGGCATGTTAGGTATAGAACCAATAGGGATACCAACCCTAAGACAAGCAAAAATTAGAAAATTATGGTCTGCAGAGATATCATATCCCTTGCTCTCACCAACAGATGTAAGATATACTAGTTTTCTTTTGCCATCCACCGCTGATTATCTCGTTACTGGAAGAAAAAAACCTAATCGTAGTCCTGTACCAACAGAGAAATGTACGGCTTGTGGACAATGTGAGGAGATTTGCCCAAAGAAGGCTATAAAAATTATTAATCAGAAGGCGCAGGTCGATTACACGAAATGCATACAATGTTACTGTTGTCATGAAACCTGTCCGTATGAGGCTATAAAATTAGAAGTAATAAAATAACAGCGAATTTTTTCCAATACCTCAAAACACAATTTTAAGAAAAATATTTTGGATATTTTGTTAGTCTTCACTCAGATTCCCTAATGTCCTCAGAATGAGTTCTGGGAGTGCAGGGTGGATATACAGACCGTGGGTGAGAAGGGAAATGTCTCCACCAAGAGCCATTGCGTTAATCACTTCCTGAATCAGCATTGGCGCATATGGACCAATGATATGGAATCCTAAGATCTTTCCCGTCTGCTTGTCGACGATTGCTTTCGTAAACCCGTCCTGCTCCATCATTGCTCCTCCCTTTGCAACATCTGAATATCTCGCGCGGCCAACAAGAATCGTATGGTTCTTCTTTGCCTCTTCTTCAGTCTTCCCAACTGCAGCGATCTCCGGGTAGGTAAACACCGCATACGGTATCGTGTGATATTCCATTTTTGTTTTATGATCATGGAATGCGTTTCGCCAAGCGACTGTCGCCTCCTCGTTTGCCACGTGTTTAAACATTGCTTTTCCAATCGCGTCTCCAAACGACCAGATGTTCTTCTTACTTGTCTCAAGATACTCATTTACTAGGATATACCCGCGTGTGTCTGTCTTTACCCCAGTATTTTCTACTTTCAACAAATCAGTGTTTGATTTCCGACCCGCTGCAACTAGTATCTTCTCTGCAGTCACTGTTACCTCTTTGCCAGTCAAACTGTCTTTGCCTATCGAGGTTATTATGTTTCCTTGTTTTTTCACTTCTACCACTTCGGTGTTAAGGTAAATATGCATTCGTCTCTCAAGTCGTCTTTTCAACAGCTCTGAGATTTCAGGCTCTGTATTTGGAATCAGACGATTCCCTCGTTGGAAGATTGTTACCGCGGTTCCCACCGCAGAGAAAAAATGAGCGAACTCCACTGCAATGTATCCCCCACCAATGATAACCGTACTGTCGGGTTTTTCCGTTAAGTCAAACACGTTTTCATTGGTTAAAAATGGGATAGAATCCAATCCTTTTATAGGCGGAATGAGCGGTCGTGCACCAGACCCAAGAAAGATTTTTTCTCCTTGGATTTCTTTTCCTAGAATCTCAAGGGCGTAGTCCTTTATGAAATGTCCTTCACCCTTGTAATAGTCTAAATTCTCTACATGTTGTATCCCGTTTTCCATCCCCTCATGACTCTCATTGATAGGTTGTCGGACCCGTTCCATGATCGCATGAAAATCAATATCTTTTATCTCAGCGGTGATCCCGAGTTTTTTTGCTTCCTGTATTTCCATGATCCTATCTGCCGGATGGATCAATATTTTTGAAGGGATACAGCCCACATTCAAACAGGTATCTATCGGAACTCTAAGAACCATGTAATAAACGATTCGAACACGCTTACGATTGTTTTTTTAAAACAAAGTGGATATCAGAACTAATGGATCATTTACACGATAACCTCCCTCTCCTAGATATTCCGTACTTCCAGCAGACTCGTACAGCAACCTGCGGCCCTGCGTGTCTTATGATGGTGATGAAATATTGGGATCCTTCCTTGGAGTTTTCTAGGAGATTCGAATTTCAACTCTGGAAAAAAAGTTATTCTTTCTTCTTGTTTGGAGGCACATTTCAATTTGGATTAGCAGCAGCTGCAGCAAAACTCGGTTTTAAAACCGAAATTTATCAAAAGGCTCGATTCTCAGATGTTTATCCGAAATTTCCTCAATTGGCTACCCTTATAGAAAACATCGTTTCTTATAAAACCCGCCGCTTAAAAATACCCATCCGGTATGGAAAAGACACTGTTGCAGTGATTAGGGACTCGTTGCATAAGTCGATTCCTGCCATCGTTTTTATAAATCTTAAGCCTATCATTGGTGAGAACGTCTTCCACTGGGTCGTAGTCACCGGTTTAGACGAGCAGAATGTGTACCTGAATGACCCGTATGTCCCTATTGGATTTCCATTGAAAATAAAGAAAGGATATCCTGTAGCCTTAGATATTTTTCATGAGGCAATAGCCACTGAAACGGGCAGAAACCTGCGGTTACCATCCTGCGTTGTTTTAGTGTACAAATAGGACATCTTTTAAAAAAAAATCTGTTTTACACCAACTTTTTAATATCCATCACCCTTTCAATACTGCATGCGGATTTTAATTACCGATGAAATGAGCATCAGTAATGCGTTCACCTCATTTGATCGTTCGTTTCTCTATTCCTTTTCATTTGTTCCAACCGTCATCGCCGCACGACAATTAGCAGCAGTCACCCCGCCCAATCATGACCTTACAATTCTCGAAGGAAACAGAACAATTGATTTCAACACTCATTACGACGTTGTCCATATCAATTTCAAAACCGCGCTTGCCCCAAGAGCCTACGAAATTGTAGATACCTTTAAAAAAAAGGATGTACTGTAGTAGTAAGTGGCTATCATCCTTCTGCGTTACCACAGGAAGCAAAGCAACACGCGGATAGCGTGATTGTTGGCGATGCTGTTACCCTTTGGCCTGTTGTTATTAAAGA
>Ga0315289_10002219_pt1 | contig 30011 bp, 18 predicted proteins | sample YL17G11_40_MG_FD_203452 | JGI IMG/M metagenome (GOLD analysis project Ga0315289, IMG submission 203452) | Sediment microbial communities from Yellowstone Lake, YNP, Wyoming, USA - YL17G11_40 | ecosystem: Environmental > Aquatic > Freshwater > Lake > Sediment | place: USA: Wyoming | collected... | reverse complement strand
CTCCCCTCTCTCCCCCACCTCCCCCCCCTCCCCGCCGCGCCGCCTGGCCGCCCCGGCCCGCGCCCCGGCGGGGCGGGGGGGGGGGGGGGCCCCCCCCCGAACTTATAAACGATTGTTCTGTTTTTTGGGCGGGACTTGCTAAACTAGTTGTTGTACAGAGAGTTCTGAATAGAGAAACTCACGAGGCGGTCGCCCTTGCCGCCGCCTTTTTCGTCGTCGCCCTCGCCTTTTTCGCTTCCTCCTCGGCCGCCTTAGCGTTGGCACCGTCCCCCGACTCTTCCGAGGGCGCGCGCCTAGCAGCAGCGGCGGCAGCTGCTCTCTCCCTATGCTGCTGCTGCTGCCTCTGCTGCTGCTGGCGGCGACGCTGCTTGCTCTGCTGCTGCTGCTGGGCTTGGCCGGCGCCGCCGTCTCCTCCCGCTCCTCCTCCAAACGCGGGGAAGCCTCCCGCGCGGGCGGCGGCGGCGGCGGCCGCCGACGCCGCGGCCGCCTCCCTCTGCCACTGCTCGAGCCCGGCCGCCGCGGCCGCCCAGGGCGCGACGTCCTCCCACTTGTGCGCGGCCGTGGCCGCGAGGGGCATCTGGCCCTGCAGGAGGAGCTGCTGCGGGATCTGTCGGAGAGAATGCTGCCGCTGCTGCTGCTGGTGCGCTGCGCAGGCTCCTGCTGCTGCTGCTGCTCCCTGCTGCTGCTGCTGGGGATCCGAGGCGGCTGCGGCTGCTGCGGCATTGGCGGCGGCGGCGGCGTTAGCAGCGGCGGCGTGCGCTGCCATCAGCTGCATCAGCACGTGCGGGGGCATCATCATCGCCGGGGGAGGCTGGGTCGGGAGCGGAGGCGGGCGCGCGGTAGCAGCTGAAGCAGCGGCGGCAGCCGCAGCAGCGGCCGCCGCGGACGCGGCGGCCCCCCCGGTGCTCGCGCTCCCGGAGCTGGGCCCGCTGGCCGAGCTCAGCGCCGCCAGCGCGTTCCACCAGGGCATGCCGGCCCCGGCAGCGGCAGTAATCGCCGCGGCGGCAGCGGCGGCGGCGGAGGCGTGCGGAGGGTGGAGCGGCGGGAAGCCGACGCTGCGGGCCGCCGGCGGCGAGCGGGGCGGCGCGGCGCCACGCGACCCCGCGGCGGCGGCGGCGGAGGCGGCGACGGGGCGCTTCCCCTCCGCGGCTGCGGACAGCTCCGCCTCCTCCCTGGCCCTGGCGACGACCCGGTGCAGGGCCGCGACCTGCGCCGCGAAGGAGGCGCCCTGCGACGCGAGCAGGCGCCGGACGGCGCCAAAGGCCGCGGGGCCCAGCAGGGCGGCGGCGGGGGCGGCGGCCGAGGGGGCCCCCCCCGCGGTCGCTGCTGCTGCCGCTGCCGCCGCCGCCTCGGCCGCCGCTGCTGCTGGTGCTTCCGCTGGCTCAGGGAGGGTCCTCTGCGCCTCGGAGCTCATCAGCATCGACGTCGTCGCCGCGGCGGCGACGGCGGCGATGTCCGACGCCGACGCGCCGCCGTTGGTGTTCCTCCGGCTCGATTGTTGCTGCTGCTGCTGCGCTTGGCTCCCTCCGCCGCAGCCGCTGCCGCCTCCGAGCATCAGCGTGGCCGTGTCCGCGTCGGAGGGGGCAGTGGAGACGGAGGCCGTGGCGCCCCGCCCCCTGCTCCGCGGGTGGAGCGGGGGCAGCTGCTGCTGCAGAGGAGCCTTCTCGGCCCCCTCTGCCGACTGCCGACGCCACCGCTCCGGGAGCTGCGACGACGAGGCAGAGACCAGCCGCATAAGGTAAGCGTCTACGTCCCCTGCCCTGTCCCTGGCCGTGGCCCTGGAGACGCGCCGCCGGACGAGCGGGGGCTTGCCGAGCGGCGGCGAGGAGGAGGGCGAGGAGGAGCGCGGCGGGTGCGAGGAAGAAGATGGGTGTCGAGGAGGCCGCGAGCTCGAAGAAAGCAGGCGCTTTTTCGAAGTGCCGATTCCGACGCCGCCGCCGCTCCCTCCCGAGCTGCTCTGGCCGCCGGAGTAGGACGCCCCGCTGACCCGCTCCCATTCGCCCGAGTCTGGAGGGCTGGCAGGCAGGGAGCGGCGCGGAACACGTCGCGGCGCCGGCCGCGCCACGGTCTGCTTTTGCTGCTGCTGCTGCTGCTGCTGCTGTTGCTGCTGGAGATGCTCGCCGTCACCGGGCGAAGAAGGAGACACTCGCCTCTTGCTCTTGCTGTCCACCATCTTCTTCTTCACGTCTGCTTCCTTCGCTTCGATCCCGGGGTCCCGCGAGCTCTGGTTTTCGTGATTTCGTTGCGTGGATGAAGGGTTCGTAAGGTGTGAGAGAGGTTGGACAAATTGAAACGAAAAAAGCGACGAGCAGAGGCAGACCTCCCGCGCCAGAGAATCAAAAGACCTCCCGCGGCGGCTGCGCGCGTGGGGACCGGCGCTTCTTCGAAGCTGGGCCGTGGCAGACTGATCTTTGCCAGCAAAAGGGCGGGTCCCTTACCTGGAACGGTGCGTCCATCAGCTGAGCGCGGGGGTGGGAGGAATGTGAGGGAGAAGAAGAAGAAAAGTGGTCAACGGTTCACAGACGCTTTCGAGAAAATATCTTTTTCTTTCTCCAACGCCCTGCGAAGAAAATCAGAGCAACTGCCTGCTGGACAGACTGGGAGGAGGAGCTGACACGTACTGAGGAAAAAGAAAATTCGAGTTGCGGGGTTCGCCCCCCACGCGGAAAAACCTTGCGTTTCTCTTTTCTCTCTCTCTCTCTCTCTCGAATCCTCTCTCTCTCTCTTCGAAGAGGAATTACAATGCGGTGCTCTCAACCCTGCGGAAGCGTGGGGCAGCCCCTCGTCAGCAGCAGGTGGGCGACGACCAGCTGCACTGCGACGCCGGCGGCGGCGGCCGCGGCCAGCTTCAAGAGGTGAGGCGCCGGCGGGCGAGCAGCGGCGGCGGCGGCGCGCCTCTTCACCCCCTTCTGCTGCTGCTGCTGGTTCCTGCTGCTGTCGGAAGAGAGGAGGCCTCCGGTGGCGGGGGCGGGGGAGGAAGGGCGCTGCTGCAGCAGCAGGGAGCGCATCATCGGGGGGCGTGGAGGGAAGTGCTGCTGCTGCTGCCCCTGCTGCTGCTGCTGCTCGCTCTCGCTCGGCGGCGGCGGCGGCAAGGGCGCGGGCGACGGCGAAGAGGTCCTCTCGCGCAGCGAGCTCGACTTTTGCTGCTGCTGCTGATGCTGATGCTGCCAAAGCTGCTGCTGAGGAGGAGGAGGAGGAGGGGGAGGGGGAGAGAGCATCACGGCAGGATCAGGAGCAGCAGCAGCAGCCGGAATCGTCACTGCGACCTCGGCGACGGGGACAGGGGCCGGCGGCGGCAGCGGGACCAGCCTTCCCGTCGCCTCGACCGCGGCGAGCGCCGCCGCGGACGAGGAGGCCGCCGTCGAGAGCGCGCGGGCCGCGGCGGCCGCGGCGGCGATCTCGACGCCCCGCAGGCGCTCGTCGAGGGCCGCGGCGAGCGCGGCGGCGCGGTCCCCGCCTCCGTGCTCCTCTTCGGCACCGCCTCTGGCCGCCTCTTCCCCGCCGCCGCCGCCGATGCTGGCAGCCGCGGCCCTGGCCCTGCCCAGCGCGCTCGAGAGCAGCGCAATCAGGGCGGCCTCCCGCTCCTCCTCGGCCGCCGCCGCCTCGGCCGCCGCGCTCGCCTTCGCCGCCGCCGCCGCTCCCGCCGCCTGCTCCTCCTCTTTCACTTCCGCGTCCAGGGCCACGGCGGCAGAGGCGACCGCGGCCTGCTGCCTCTGCGCCTCCTCCAGCGCCTCGACGAGCTCCCCCCGGAGCCTCTCCTTCTCGTCGCGCGAGGCGGCGAGCGCGGTGCTGAGCCCTCGCGCCTCGAGCGCCGCGGCGTCGGCCGCGGAGCGCGCCTCGAGGGCCTCGCGCCGCTGCTCCGCGGCCCTGGAGCAGGCTTCGGCGGCGTCGCCCTCGGCCTCGGCGCGGGCGGCGTCGAGCTCGGAGAGGCGGGAGCGGAGGGCCAAGAGCTCGTCTTCTGAGTTCTCGGTTTTTCCTTCCTCCTTTTCCTCCTCCTTTTCCTCCTCCTTCGACACAGTTGCGGCGGCCGCGGCAGCTCCGGCTTCCGCTGCCTCGCGCCGCGCCTCCTCCAGAGCACCCGCGGCCTCATCCCGCTCCGAGAGAGCCTTGGAGAGCTGTTGCTCAAACTCGAGGCGCTCGCGGGCGAGCTCGGCCTCGGCGGCGGAGGCTCTCTCGGCGGCGGCGGCGGAGGCTCTCTCGGCGGCGGCGGCGGCGGCGGTGGCGGTGGCGGCAACGGCAGCAGCCCCGCCCTCATCCTCCTTATTCTCCTCCTCTTCTTTCTCTTCCTTCTTCGAAGAGTTGGCAAGCGCGACCAGCGCCGCCTCCGCCTTGGTCTCGGCCGCCCGGGCCGCAGCCTCGGCAGCGCAGGACCTCTCCTCGGCGGCGGCGAGGGCGGAGGCGGCGGCGGCCCTCTCGTCCTCTCCCTTCCCATGGGCCTCGGCTTCAGCCCGGGCAGCCCTGCCCTCGGCCGCCTCGGCCCTCTCGCGCGCGGCCTCGGCCTCCCCCGCCAGCCTCCGGCACTCGGCGTGCGCCGCGGCCGCCTCGGCCTCGAGCGCCCTGCGCGCCTCCGCCGCCGCCGACGCTTCCGCCTCGGCGCCGGAGAGGGACCACTGCGACGCCTCGGCGGCCCCCCTCGCCGCCGAGAGCTCCGAGCGGAGGCACTCGGCCTCCTCGAGCAGGAGCGCCGAGGCCTCGCGCTCTCGTCCCCGCAGGGCGTCGAGCTCCTCCCGGGACCTGGCGGCGTCCGAGAGTGCCACGGAGGCGCGCTCGTCGGCCGCGGCCGCCCTCTGCTTCTCGCCGGCGAGCTCCCTCTCGCTGTCCGCCGCCAACGCCGCCAACGCCGCCGCTCGGTTTGTGGCGGAGGCGAGCTCGCTCCGCGCCGCCGCGGCGGCCGCCTGCGCCTCCCTCGCCGCCCTCTCTGCAGTCTCCCGGGAGGCGGCGGCGTCCGCGAGGCGCGAGGCGAGGACGTCGCGCTGGGACTGGGCGGCGGCGAGGGAGGCGCGGGCAGCTGCCGCCGCGGGCTCGGCTTCGGCTTTCGCTTTCGCGTTGCTCTCGGCCAGAGCGGCGGCCCTGCCGCTCGCCTCCTCGGCCGCCACCTTCGCGTCCGACAGCTCCTTCCGCAAGGCCTCGACCTGCGACAGAGCCGCGGACACGGCAGCAGCGGAGGAAGAAGCCTCCTCTTCCTTGGCAGCGGCAGCGCCCCGAGCGGCAGCAGCAGCGGAAGCGGCAGAGAGCCCCCTCTCGGCGGCCTCCCTGCGGGCGACCTCCTCCTCGACCTTGGCCCGCAGGTCCTCCCTCTCGCGCTCATGCCGCTCCCTCTCGACCCCCAACAGCCGCCTGTGTTTCTCCTGCTCCGAGGACACGGCCTCGACCACTGCAGTGGCGGCGGCGCGCGCGGCGTCGGCCTGGTGCCTGCGGGTGGCCTCGGAGGCCTCGGAGCAGGCCCTGACGGTCGCGGCGGCGGCGGCGGCGCAGGTGCGGCCGTCGGCGGCCGAGAGTTCAGACCGCAGCCTCTCCTCGAGCTCGGCGGCCTCCTTTCGACGGAGCTCCTCTGCGGCCGCAGCGCGGGCCTCTGCAGTCGCGGCTCGCTCGGAGCTCTCCCGCGAGGCGGCCTCGGCCCTATCTTTGCTCTCCCGAGAGGCGGCCTCGGCGGCCTCGGCGGCCAGGGCCCGGCGCTCGGCCTCGGCGGCGGAGCCCACGGCGACCCTCCGCGCCTCCCCCGCAGAACAGGCCTCGGCCGCGGCGGCCGAGGCGGAGCGCCTGGCCTCCGCGACCGCTGCCCCCAGGGCCTCCCGCTCCCTCTCTATTGCCCGCTGCGTCTCGGCGACTGCGGCGCGCGCCCCCTCGTGCTCCCGCGCCACGGCGGCGGCGGCGGCCCTGCGCTCCCTCTCGATGGCGGCGCCCGCGGCCTCGGTTGCCTTTCCGATCGCCCTTTGAGCTTCCGCGACCGCCCTCCTGGCGGCCTCGCGCTCCGCGGCGGCCTCCCTCGAGGCCGCCGCGGCTTCGGCGACGGCGCTCGCTGCCTTCTCGAGGAGGCCCTCGGCCTCGCCTTCGGCCGCCTCTCTGGCTGCGAGGGCTTCGTCGCGAGCGGCCTCGAGCTCCCCGCGGAGCGAGGAGCACGCAGAGATGGCGTCGTCGCGCTGCTTCAGGGCCACCTCCAGCGTCGCTGAGGCGTCCGAGGCGGCGTCAAGGGCCGCGCCCAGGTCCCTGGAGGTGGCTTCCCGGTCCCTCGAGGCCGCCGAGGCCGCTGCCAGGGCCGCGTCGGCAGAGGCCAGCGCCGCGTCCCTCTCCCTCGCCGCGGCCTGGAGCAGGGACAGGGCCCTGGACTCCGCGCCCTTGGCCTCCCGCTCCGCCGCGCGAGACAGGTGCACCTCCTGCGCCAGGGCGGCCTCGCGCACGCGCGCGGCCTCCAGCGCGCCGTCGACCTCGCCCGAGAGGCCCGCCAGCGCCGAGGCGGCGCGCTCGGCGCCGGCGTCGGCGGTCGCTGCCTGCTGCCCGGCAGCATGCAGGGCGACGGTGGCCCTCTCGTACTTGGCGCGCCACCGCTCGGCGCGGGCGTCCGCGTCGCGGAGGAGGTTGCGGATGGCGAGCTCGTCGTCTCTGTCCGAGGTGTTCGAGGAGTCGTCGTCGTCGTTGGCGTTGATGTCGTTGGTGTTGTTTTCGTCGAGGCTGGGCGGAGGAGGAGCAGCAGCAGCGGGAAACGGCTTTGTCGCCGCCGCGGCGGCGGCGGAGGAGCGGCGGAAGAGGTTCCAGCGCCCAGGCGTCGTCGCCGCCGCCGTCGTCGTCATCATCTCTGCGGAAACACTCGCTGCATTGACCGCGTTGCTGCTGCTGCGCCGCTCGGCGAACGGAGAGCGGGCCTGTTTGAGTTGAGGAAAGAGGGAATGGAATTGAGGGGAGAGGGGAAAAAAAGAAAAGAAAAAAAGAGCCGTTACGGCGGGAGTTACGAGTTCGGTCGCCCTTGTCTCGCTCTCTCTCTCTCTGGGCGCGCTTTTCTTTTGCCTTTGACACAATCTGCAGCACGTACCTCGCGCCTCATCTCTCTGCCTCTCGTAAAGGTGGAGAAAGGAGAGAAAAAGACAGGCTTCGTTGCCCCAATTCGGAGGAGGAAAAGAAGAAATTCTGAGCTGTGTCGGGGCTCTCGTCGAGACGATGAGCCTCGAGTCTCTTCTCACTGCTGCCCCACTCTCGCTCGCTCGAAATTGGCCTTCGAATTTCTTTCTTTCTTTCTCACTCGCATCGAGGTCTCGAGAGCGCCATGCCTCCTTTTCTCAATCTTCAATGCTCCACGCGGCCGACGAGAGGCCTCTGGCAGCGGCCAGCGAGTTCTCCCATCGAACGCAGCAGGAAAATTACCTCTCCTCCGCGGCTTCCTCGATTAGCCGCCGCCTCCGTCGTCAAACCTCGACTACGCTCCTCCTCTTCCTCCCTCCGCGCCGTCCCGCTCTCCGCGGCCTCCGGCCCGGCGGACGCGGAGGCCATCCGCCTCGTCGCCTCCGACGTCGACGGAACGCTCCTCTGTCCCCAACAGACCCTGCTCCCGCGCGTCGCCGCCGCTGTCCGCGCCTGCGAGCGCGAGGCCTCGGTGCCGCTGCTGCTGGCGACGGGCAAGGCCCCCGGGGCGCCCTGGCTCGACCGGCTGCTCTCGCCTTCTTCGCCCGGCGGAGGAGGACTCGGAGCGGGGCCGAGGCCCGGGGTCTTCATGCAGGGCCTCTTCGTCGCCGACGCGAGCGGTCGGGTGCTCTTCTCGAGGGCGCTCGACGCCTCCGTGGTCGAGGCCGTCGGCGAGCTGGTCGAGGCCAACGCGGGCAGGCTCACGCTCGTCGCCTACTGCACCCCTTCCTCCTCCGCTGCCTCCCCCGCTGCCTCCTCCCCCGTCCCCGTGCGTTCGCGCGTGCTCTCGAGTGGGCCGGCGGGGGACGAGAGGGCCGGCAGGCTCGTGTTCTACGGCGAGCCGCTGCCGGAGCCCGTGCCCCCGCTCCCGGGGGCCGCCTCGGGCGCCACGGCGCTCTCCGCGGAGGCTCGCCGGCGCGGCCTCTCGGTCCACAAGCTGATCGTCATGTTCGACGCCGAGGGCGAGGGGAACGAGGGGCTCGATGAGCAGCTGCGGGCGAGCATCGTCGCCCTGCTCGGCGGCGACGACCTGACGGTCTCGCTGACCTCTGCCCTGCCGGGGATGACCGAGGTGCTCCCTCCCGGGGCGTCAAAGGCCGACGGCGTCCTCCGGTACCTGGGCGAGATCGACCTCGCGCCGGACGCGGTGCTCGCGGTCGGCGACGCGGAGAACGACGTCGAGATGCTCTTGTTGGCCGGGATCGGCGCGGCCGTCGCCAACGCCGGCGCGACGGCGATGCGGGCCGCGGACGTCGTGGTCCCTTCGAACGCCGAGGGGGGGGTCGCGGACGCGATCGAAAAGTTTGTGCTGGCGCCTCGAGGGCTCCGGGTTTCCATCGAGTCGCTGTAAAAAAAAAAAAAAGGAGTCGGAGCGCACCTTCTAGAGCACCTCGGTCGTCCCTTCTAGAGACTCCTTCTAGAGACTCTCTCGATCATTTCTCTCTCGTTCGTTCGTTTTTTTCCATTGAAGAATCAAGGAGTAAAAAATGAGGCGCTCCCACGCTCTCTTCCTGCTCGCGCTCGTTGGAGTGGCTGCAATCTTTGCTTCCTACGCGTCCGCCTCGGGGCAGTGCAAGCAGCCCCCCTCCTCTGGCGGCGGCGAGAAGGCAAAGGGGAGCGGGAGCGGGTGTGGCGCCGCGGTCGATGGCGATGACGAGCAGGTCGAAATCATAAAGATGAGCTCCATCAACTTCGAGAAGACGATCGCCGGCGAAGTCGACGAGCCCGAGGATTCCATCACGCTCGTGCTGTTCGAGGGCGAGGAGAAGAGGTGCGAGTTGAGATGGAGGGAAAGAGGGATAGAATTGCTGTCTTTAAAACCGAATCAATCCCCGAGATCGAAGCAAAAAAATCTCACCCTCCTCACCCTATTGAAAAATCTCTCTCCTCTCCCTCTCTCTCAGGCCCGCCGTCTCCGCCGCGTTCAAGCGGGCCGCCGCGGCCCTCGAGGGGCTGGGCGTCCAGGCCGCGATTATTAATTCCGTCGCCGACCAGGGCCTCTCCAAGGTCCAGGGCGGCGGCGCAGGCGAGACCGCGGTCCGCGCCTTCTTCTCGACGCTCAGAGACCCGGAGGAGGAGCGAGGGGGCGGAGGGAGGAGGCCGACGAACGTCGCTGCCGGCGGGGAGCCTCTCGTCGCGGGAGAAGGCGGCAGCGACGACGACGGTCCCCTGGCGGACCCGAGCGCGATCGCCGCGGTGGCCCTCGAGGCCCTGGCCGCCGCGGCGGCCTCGCGCCTCGGGGTCGAGGCGTCGGCGCTGCTCCCGCTGCCGGGGCGTCGGAGTCCGTCTCCCTCTTCGGCCTCTCCGTGCTCTTGCTCCTCTTCTTCCTCCGAGGAGGAAAAGGCCTCTCCGTGTTCCTCTTGTGCCAAGAAAGAAAAGGACAAGGACGAGAAGAAGAAGAAAAAAGAGGCCGAGAAGAAACAGGCCAAGGAAGAGGAAGAGAAGACGAAGAAGAACAAGAAGAAAGACTCGAAGAAGGAGAAGAAGAAGAGCGACGACGGCAGCGAGAGGAAGAGGAGCACGGCGGGCCGCGGCAGCAAGAAGAGCAGAAAGGGTCGGGTCAACGAGGGAGGGGGCTACTTCGCCTCCTCGCCGGACATCGACGCCCTCGGGGACTCGACCTTCGACGCCAACGTGCTGTCGGCGGACTCGAAGGCGACGATGGTGATGTTCTAGTGAGTAGCGAGGGAAAAGAGAGAGAGGGGGGGAAAGAGAGAAAAGAGAAGCGAAGTTTTTTCTTTTTTTTCCGAGTCACTCACCTCGACATTCCCAAATTCGAAAAAAAAAACTTTTCAGCGCCCCCTGGTGCGGCCACTGCAAGCAGCTCGCCCCAGACTACGAGCGCCTCCCGCAGCTCCTCGCCTCTAAGAAGCACGGCAACCCCGACGCGCGCGTCGCGGCAGTCGACTGCGACAAGCACAAGCAGGTCTGCTCGAGGCAGGGCGTCCAGGGCTTCCCCACGCTCAAGTTCTTCAAGGCCGGCTCTTCCTCCTCCGGCGAAGACTACCGCGGCCCCAGGGACGCGGACAGCCTCGCCGCGTTCATCGCCGAGCGCGCGCCCAAGAGGCCCGCCGAGATCGTGGAGCTGACGGGCGAAGACGTCCTCCAGGACTCGTGCCCCCCGGCGGGCAACAGCGAGGGGCTCCTCGACGCCGACGAGGCCGCCGCGCTGCCGCGGCTGTGCCTGTTCGCGTTCGTGCCAGACCTGCGCGACTCCTCCGCCAGGGAGCGCAACGCGCTCCTGGAAGAGCTCCGGAAGGTCGCGTCGGAGTTCGCGGGGCGCCCCTACTTCATCGGATGGGCCGCGGCGGGGGCCCACCCTCGGATCGAGGGGGCCTTCGCTCTGGGGTACGGCTTCCCAGCTCTCGTCGCCTATGTTCCTCCGGACGCCGTCCGCAAGGGCGCCGCCAGGGCCGTGCACCTCAAGGGGAAATTTGACGCCAAGTCGATCGTCTCCTTCGTGGAGAGCGTCCGCGGCGGCGGCGGCGGGGGGGCCTCGGGCGTCGACCCGAGCAAGGTCGTCGCTGCGGACCCCGGCGCCGTCGAGCCGTGGGACGGCAAGGACTTCGACCCCAGCAAAGATTCGGCAGCCGGGAAGCAGGACGAGGAGTTTTCGCTCGCGGATCTGGGGCTCGACCTGCCGAGCGCGGGCAAGGACGAGCTTTAGGAACGAAAGAGAAAGAGAGAGACAGAGAGAGGGAGATTTTGAGTTCTTTTATGTCACAATCGAAAAGCGATTCTTTCGCTCAACTTTTTCGTTTTCTCTCTACTCCTCGTCGGCGACCTCCCCGGAACGAAGAGGAGGAGCGGAACTCCTCGCCGCCGCCGAGGCCTCGGCCTCCAGCTCCAGCTCGGCCACGCGCGCCCTCAGCCCCGCGACCTCCCTGTCCCTCTCCGAGAGCCTCCAGCGGAGCACCGCGAGCGCGGCCTCGGGGTCGGCCGGGACAGGCGCCGGCGGCGGCACGGAGACCGCCGCCGCGGCGGCGCCGGCGACGGCGGCGGCGGCGACGGCGGGCGGCGGCGGGCGAGCACCGACGGGAAGAGCAGCAGCATGGCCGAGCGTCATCGGAGACGCGGGGGCCAGCGGCGAGGTGGTCAGCGGCGGCGAGGGGGACGGAGCCCCTCCTCCCCCGCGCGCGGCAGCAGCCAACGGCGACGGCAGCGGCGACGCCGCGGGAGAAGCGCAGTGGCTCCTGCTGCCCCCTGCTCCTCCGCGCTTGCCGAAACCGCTCCCGCCGGAAGCTGTCGGGGAGAGCGCTTCCTCTGGAGCAGCAGCGTGACCAGTGCTACTTACTCCTGCTCCTCCTCCTCCTCCTCCTCCGCCGATGCCTCGGAGGCCGCGGAGGCCGGCGAGCATCTGCGCCGCGGCGCGCGGGAGCGAGCCGCCCGACGGGCGGAGCGGTGCCGGCGCGTGCGCCGCTGCCGCGCCGCCCTCCCCGCCGTCGCCTTCCGTCGCCCTCCTGTCTGTGTCCCTCTCCGCGTCCGTCCCGGAGAGCGGCGACGGGGGCTGCTCGCTGCTGTCGACCGAGCAGCGGCGGTTCCCTCCGCCGCCGCCTCCGATGATGGCGCGGCCGCGGGCGGCGGCGCGGAGGGCCCCGCCGCCAAACGCCGCCCTCGCCCCCCCGCCGCCGCCGCCGCCGCCAGCAACTGCCGCCGCCGCCGAGGTCAGCGAAGGAAGCACCACCACAGGGCAGGGCCCGTGCCTCGAGAAGTGGCCGCCCAGCGTCGACGAGCCGAGAGCCGCCGCGCCCGAGAGCGCGGTGCGCAGCCTCGTGGCCGGCGGCGGCCCTCCGACCACGACGACGAGCTGGGCGCTAACGGCGGCGGCATGGGCGACCAGAGCCGCCTTGGGGTCGAGGTCCGGGAAGAGGCTCTGCTTGGGCTTGGAAGGAGAGGAGGAGGGAGAAGGAGAAGAAGAGGCTGCTCCTGCTGCCGTTTCCGAAAAAGGAGTCGTCGCTTCGCCGTCGGTTCGGTCGGTCCAGCTTGCTCCTCCTCCTCCTCCGCCGCCGCCGCCGCCGATGACGTCTGAGGACTCGATAGCGTATCCCTGGAGGGCCTCTGCGGCGGCCAACAGGGCTTCTTCCGCCGCGGCGCGGGCGCGGGCGGCGGCGGAAGCTGGTAGCAAAAGAAGTGGCGGTTTCGGAGCGCCGCCGTCGCCGTCTTCGCTGTTTGTCTGTGCCGCCGCTGCCGCTGCCGCCGCCGCCGCAGCAGCAGCAGCAGCAGCTTCCTTCTCCTTCTTCTTGTTCGACCTCGGGGGCCTGGGCAGCCACGCGGCGAGCAACACGTCGTCGTCGGGGAACAGGCAGCGGGCCGCGGCCCACCTCGCGACGGCCGCGGCCTCGCTCGCGTCGCCGCCGCCGGCGGCGCCCGAGAAGGCCAGGAGGACGCGCCTGCCGCTCCGGGAAGGAGCGGAGGAGGAGGGGGCGCGGCCGGCTCCGCCGCTGGCGAGGGGCGGGGGAGAGAGCGCCAGCTGCCGCTGCTGCCGCTGCTCCTGCTGCCGCTGCCTCGTCGCCGCCGCCGCCGCGCCCCCGCCGAGGCCGAGGCTGAGGCCGCCCAACAGGGCCCCAAGGTCCGCCTCCGACCGGATCCGCATGCGGTCGTTGCGGGCGCACTCGGGCCTGACGACGAGGACGCCCGCGGCGGAGAGGGCGGGGGCGGGAGCTGAGCTGCCGCTGCTCGTCGCTGCAGCAGCAGAGGGAGCAGAGGCCTCCCTCTCTCCGTCGCCGGCGTCACTCGCGGCAGCTGCCGCCGCCGCGGCCGCCTTGGCCGCCGCCACCGCGGCCTTGGCCGCCGCCGCCCGGAGCCCCTTCCTCACCCCGCCCGCGGTGCCTCCGGACCCCGCCCCGCCGCCGCCGCCGCTCCCTCCGCCGCCGCCCCTCCCGACGCCGGCGCCGGCCATCGAGAGCGACGACGAGGACAGGAGGGCCGAAGCGGCCGCCCCCGAGGCCGCAGCCGAGGCCGACGTGGACGACGAGGAGGGCGGCCTCTCCCTCGCGCCGAGGACCAGGACGTCGATCCCTTCGGAAAGCGCAAAGTTCAGGATCGCCTGCGCCCGCGAGGGGCTCGGGTCGAGCTCGACGACGGAGTGCGGATAGTGGGCCAGGGCCGCGGAGAGGGAGGGCAGCAGCGGGCCCCCGGCGTTCCAACGGGAAGAAGAGGAGGAGGAGGAAGAGGCGCGAGAAGAAGGAAAAGAGGAAGAAGAAGAAGAAGAAGAAGACGAGGGGGCCGCGGAGGAGGAAGAGGCTGCTGCTGTTCCTCCTCCTGCCGCTGTCGCTGCCGTTGCTGCCGTCACTCCGACAAAGCTGCTGCTTTCGCTGCTGCTCCTGACGTGGACGATGTAGAGCCTGTCGAGCGGGGAGAGCGCGTCGGTGCCGTCCGGGGCGCGGCGTTTCTGTTTTTTTTTATTTTTTCGTCGAAAGATTTTTTCCCCTTCTTTTGAGCAAGAAGAAAGACGTTCGTTCAAGAAATCCCCTCCCTCTCTCTCTCTCTTCAAGCACTCTTCTCTCGTACCCTCAAAAACCAGTTCTTGACAAAAGCCCAGGTGACGAGCGACGCGTCCGACGACCAGTTCTTGACGCACAGCGCGACGCGGCGCTCCCCGGCGAGGCGGGGGGGCGCCGCAGGAGCCGGATGCTGCTGCATTTTGTTTTCTGTTTTGTTGCCGACACCGCCCTCTCTTGGCCACGATTGTCGGCTCTAATGCCTCTTCCTGCGAGCCAATTTGCGCTCGCCCCCAGCCTGCGCAAGAGACAACAGCTGGGCCTTGTCGAGCCCTGGAGAGTAAATTGGTTGGAAGAAAAAGGGCAGGGAGACGAGAAATCTGGTGCTTTCGAGTCTTTTCGGTTGGCGATGCTCTTTCGTTTTGTCGGTTCGACCGTCGTCGCCCGAGAAGAAAGTGGAGAGGGGGGGGAAAAAAACTCTTGACACGATCACTATCGGTCGAATTGGACATCGGCTTCCTCCCGCCCCTCCGCGCTTCTTCTCTCCCCGCTCAATTCGCGTGCCAAATGGCTCCTCCTACTCCTCCCGAGCACGCGATCCTCTACCATCTGGCACCCGCAGCCAGGTGGGCCTCAGTGGCCGAGGGAGGAGAAGAAGACTACAAGCCGGAGACGTTCGAGCAAGACGGCTTCACCCACCTCACCGCCGACCCCAGTCTCTTACTCGCCGTGGGCAACTCGTTCTACAAGCCCAGCAAGGGCGACTGGCTGCTTCTGGACCTCGACGTGTCCAAGATCGTCGGGCGAAAGGTGAAGTACGAGCCGGCTGCCCCCGTGGGGGAGACGCAGCCCTCGGAGGAGCTGAAGAAGAGGCAGAAGGGCGCGGGCGGCAGCGACGGCGATGGCGACGGAGAAGGACCAGCCGAAACTCTCTTCCCTCACCTCTACGGAGGGATCCCGAAATCTGCCGTCGTGAAGGAGCGGAAGGTGCTCCGTGGAGAAGACGGGTCGTTTCTGGGGATCGAGGGGATGTGATTGGAGACGTGTAACTCTTTTCTGCCAAACACACAAAAACCGAAGGCGACGGCGGCGCGCTCGGCGTGGATGAAGAGGGAGCTCGCGGAGGCAGCAGCGAGCTCGGCCCCCGCCGAGCGCGAGGCGACGGCGGCGCGGCGCTCCGAGCGAACGAGGTCGCGCTTCGCAGCGGCCCTGGTCGCGCGCACAAAGACGGCGCGGGCGGCGCCCAGCGCAAACGGGGCTCCGACCTCGGCCTCGAAGGCGACGGCGGCGCGCTCGGCGCGGACGAAAAGGCCCCCGACGGAGGAAAGAGCGAGCTCGGCGTCCGCCTCGCGCCCGGCCGTTGCGAGGCGGCGAGCCGCGGAAACGAGGTCGCGCTTCGCGTTGGCGCGCCCCGCGCGGACCACGATCGCCCTCGCGGCGGCCTCCAGAGGCAGCGACGCCCGAAGCCGAGCCGCCTCCGCGGCGACGGACGCCCTCTCGGCGCGCACAAACAGGGCGCGGACAGCCCCGGAAGCGAGGGCCAGCGCCGCGCCGGCCTCGACCTCTGCCTCGGCGGCGGCGCGCTCGCCGCTGTCGAAGAGAAAGCGGACGGCGGCTAGCTTCGTGTCCTCCTCGGCCGCGGCGCCAAAGTCCGCGGCGGCCCTCTCGAACTCCGCGAACAGCGAGACCGCCACCTCGAAGCTGTCGACCGCCCCGACGCACCGGTCGAAAAACAGGGCGCGCCTCTCGGAGCGCCTCGCCTCGGCCGCCTGAGAGCTTTCTGAGCGCCAGAGAAAGAGCCGCGAGAAACTTGGGAGGGGGAGATGATTTCTTCTTCGGCGGCGGCGACGGCGGCGGCGGCGAGCGAGTCGCCTCCGCCTCGACGAAAGAGAGAGGAACGTAGACGACGAGCACCGGCTCCAGGGAAGAAGAGGAGGCCACGCGGTTGAAGACGGCTCCTCCGGTCACCCTGCGCGACGCGGCAGCAGCGATTGAGGCAGAGCGCGGGATCTTGCTCAGGGCGCGGGAGAGGGTGCGCTTAGGTTGTTTTGTGGAGGTGGAGGTTTTTTTTTGGGGGGGGGGGGAACAAAGAGGGAGGAGAGGAGAAAAGTGGAGGTGAGAAAAAAGGTTGGATTTTTTGGAGTTTTTCGTCCTCGCGACCTGTTCCCCCTCGACCTCGAGCCAATCGCAAGCTCCGATCTTGCGCCTCTCGCGCATCCGCTCTTTCGCTTCCTCTCATTCTTTTCTCTCCCCGTGTATCGTAATAAATATCATCTTGAAACTCACCTGCGGAAGAGCAGCGGCAAAGGAGGCAGAGGCAGCCGCGGCGGCGCTGCTCTTAGCGCGTCCCAGCCGGCGGGGGTTACCGCCGGAGGAGGCGATGCGTCTTTCGGCCGTCATTTTGAGCGTCAGCATTTTTTCTGTTCTTTTTTCTGTGCGTCGATGAGTTTTTGAAGATAATTCGTGAGTGTCGAGGGGGAGGACGAGGGGTAAGAGGGGGCGCTTCGTAGCAGAGGCGCGAGGGGAGGGGGGTTACCAATTGGACGGCGTTTTTTAGGGCGTACAAGAGGCTAGAGCATCGTTCGTTTGCGATGGGCATTCCGCCTTTCTCCAAACTCTCTTTCCGCTGACTCCGCAAGCCCACGCCTCGCTCGTCACGTTGTAAATGATTAAATAGCTCAGCTCGCGAAGGAAAGGGAGAAAAAAAAAGAGAAAAAGAGTGTGAGACGACTTACTTTGAAAGCGGAAGAGCGAAAAGACGTGAAGGCGGCGGGAGGCAAAAGGTTGAGAGAAAAATAGAAAATTTGTGACTGAGTTTGTTTCCACGCTCCGCTATTTATAGGCCACGCGCAGCGTCTGAGCCTTATCGACCAGGGGGGTTACATGTTCACAAATAGCTTCTAGATTCTTTTCCGACCCTTTGAAAGGGTCAAAAAAGAAAGGGTCGAAATTTTCTCTCCCTCTCTCTCTCTCTCTCTCTCTCTCTTCTCCTCCCCGCTCCTCCTCCCACCTCTCTCGCTCTCAACCCCCTCTTTCGTCTCATCTCTCCCCTGTTCTTCTTCTTCCTCCTTCGCCGCCGCCTCCGCCTCCGCACCCCTCTGTCGCGCTCTCTTTCTTATCCTCTTCTCTTTGATAAAGCCTTTCAAGTTTTACTCTCTGGCTTTACAAAAAATAACTAGGTGACTCAAGAAGGGGAATCGCGGCCAAAGAAAGTTGAAAAGAAAGCAAAAAGGCGGCGGCGCCGCCGTCGCAGCCTCCGTCGCTTCTTGGATTTTACTCCCTCGGTTGTGTCAAGGCTTTTGTCTGGAACAGTAGTGGGCTCCAGAACGTGAAATAAAAAAGCAACGAGGCCAAGAAAAGTAGAGAAACGGTTTTTAAAAAAAAAACTTGAAACGAGGCCTCCAGCCAGCCACAGCCTCCTTCCCTTCCTCCTCTCTATCCGATCGGGATGCTCACCGGGCTCTGGAAGCACGCCTGCGGGTCCCCCTGCCCGGCCTCCGTCAAAAAGGTCGTGTTGGCCGGCGACTGGCCGATCGGGCACTTGCACGTCGCGATCTGGTTCCCTGCCTCGCGCTCGCAGATGAAGGAGAAGCAGTTGGCGGCGTTGTATCCCTGCATGAGGCTGGCGTCGCAGCGCTGGATGATGGCGTTGTTCTTCTTGGGGTTGTTGGAGAAGCTGTTTTTTGTTGTTTTCGGGGATTGTTTTTTTTTCAGTTGGAATTTCTTCGTTCCTGGAGACTGCGAGAGACTTCTCTTCTCTCTGTCTTTAAGAAACGCTCAAACAACGAAGCTCTCTCTCACCCGCTGGCCTCCTGCGGGTAGTTGAAGCGAGGGAAGAACAGGGACCAGACCTTGCCCGCCGGGGCCTCGCACGAGCCCTTGATCATTATTATTTTTTTGGTAAGAAAAGGAAAAAGAGTGAGTTTTTTTTCCTTTCCGCCCTCTTAAAAAATACAACCCCCAAAAAAAATCGAAAAGCACAAGGCAGCTCGCTCACCTGCATGTTCCCCGCGCTGAGATCGGCGATGGCCGGGCCCTTGAGGATCGGGCACCTGCACACCACCTCGGGCTTGACGACACCCGAGTTGAGCGTGATGTTCGCGCCCGTGAGCTTGCACGTTGAGGCCGCGCACAGGGCAAACTCGCCCGAGCAGATCACGAGCGGCACCGGGGAGTTGCCGGCAATTAACTGGAGGAACTTTGTTAAAACGTATTCCTTGAGCTTGTCTGCCGTAGATCCGACGTCCTGGTGTTGTTTTTCGAGCATTTTCGGAGCGTAGAGGGGTGGGGGGGGACAAAGAGAGCGTTGAGGGGCCTTTTCTCTTTTGCTCGCGCGCTCTTCTCTCTCCTTTCCCCTCTCTCTCTCTCTCTTCCTCTCTCTCCTCTCCAACCCTTGGTTAACTCACCAGAACCTGGACCTGGCGAGCGGTGACCGGGCTGCTCAAGTTGAGCGAGGGGACGTAGAGCGTCTTGTTCCTGGAGGGAGAGTTTTTTTTTTCGAGGCGGGGCGAGCGAGCTAGGTGAATAACACCTGGGGGCCAAGAAGCAAAAGAGAGAAACAGACATCGGCACGGGCAGCAGATGAAACCTCCCTCTCTTCCTCCTCCTCCGTTACAAAAATACTCACTTCATCGTGATCGAGGCCTTGAGAGCCGTGGCGTTGAGCTGCTTGGGGCCGGGCTGGGCGCCCGCCTGGGGAGTATTTATTTTACTTGTTCGAGGGGAAGGGGAAGAGGTCAGGGTCGAGAAAAAAAACGCAGCGGCGGGACCAATGCGTCCGGTCATCGGCCTGAGCAGGCGAAGAAAAACGGTTTCGCCTTTTGAATTGCTGCGCGCACTTTGGCTCCTTTCAGCCGGTCTTTCGTGTCCACCTCGATACCTAGGGTCCTACAAAGACATCACTCTGTCATGACCGCCGGGTAACAAGGTTGGAAGCGAAGAGAAACAATGAGAGAGCGAAGAAAGAAGAAGACGAAAGCAAACAGCTACATCGATGTCGACGTCGACGGAAAGCTCGTGTCTCTCTCTCTCTATCTATCTATCTATCTCTCCAATTTGGCACCTGTGACGCCGCCAGCGCCAGCATGGCGAGGAAGACCGGAAGGACTTTCATTCAAGCGAGGGGAAAAGGCCGTCCGAGTTCTCTGAGAAAAAGTGAGCTGTTGACACGGAATTTCCACACTTGAAAAGTCTAGGGGAAGTCGAAAGTTTGGTTGTGAGACACCTCTCCTCAGATAAACTTCTGGTTTTCTCAACCTCTCGACCTTCTCTCTCTTCATACTCCCTCTTTTCTTCTTCTCTCTGCGGTGTTTTTATTTATTTGCAAAAGTAGAATTCCTCTCAAAAGTGCGGATAACAATAAACAGAAAACAATCGGCAAAGAAGGGGGGAGAGGGGACAAAGTCGTGCGATTAGCTAGCAAGCGGCGAGAAACGACGAAAGAAGGAGGTGCGAGGGGAAGGGGGGACTGGGGGAGACAAAATTGAGCTCGCTTTTCTTTCTTCTTTCCTCTCTTGCCGTTTTTGTAAGTGGTATTGTTTTGCGGAAGAAACAAAAAAGGAACGAGGTTTTAGTGGGGGACGGGGGACGGCAATAGCGTGGAATAATTCCGATAGAAGAAAGGGCAAGGCCGGGCGGCGGCGGCGGCGGCAGAAGAAGAAGAGGAGAAAGGACCGAGAAAAGAAAAGGAGGAGAACCTCGACCCTCTCTCTCTCGTCGCCGTCCTCCCGTCTTTTCTTTTTTTGCCCTCAGTCAAACGCCGAGGGCCCCTGCGCCCTCCCTCTCCTCTTCCTGTCCCCGCTCGGAGGTGAGGAGCCGCCCGGGCCGTCCTTCTGCGAGTCGAAGCTGCCGAGGCCGGCCTCGAGCTCGATGCCCGCCAGTGCCATGATAGAGGCCCAGGTCCCGACCTTCTCCCTGGAGCCGTGGGCGTCGCGGAGGCGGCCTGTGTTGCAAAGTGAGAGCGAGAAGAGAGGGAGGAGAAGGAGACGAGTGAGGTGGGGAAAGAACCGAAGGAAATGGAGCTCGGAAGGGGGAAGGAAAAAGCGAAAATGAAGGCGAGGGGGAAAAAAAAAGAGCCCAAACGAAAGAGGAAGAAAAAAACGACCGAGAGAGGAAGAAAAGAAAAAGTCCAAAAAGAAAGAAAAGCTCTTACCCTGCACCGCGTCCAGCACCACGGCGGTCGACGCCGCCACCACGTGCCACGCCCCGCGCTCTGCCTCGGCGGCCAGCTGCCCGGGCTCCCAGCCCGCATACCCGCTCAGCAGCCTGAACGCGCCTGCCGCGGCGCCTCCCGACGAGACCAGCGAGTTGGCCGAGGGGAGCCCCCCGGCGTAGACGCCGCCGATCACCTCGTGCGCCCCCTCGAGTCCGGGGGCTCCTGTTTTTTGGTGGGTCGTGGTTGCATTTTTGGGGGACGTGGAAGAGTGGGAGATGGAGAGAGAAAGAGCGGTAAAAAAGGAAGGGAGAGATGAAAAGGAGTGAGTTTTTTTTCTTTTTCTCGTCGCGGCGCGCCTCGAAAGGCGGAAAAAAAAGGAAAACAGAGGAGAAAAAGAAAAAACTCGAAAAAAACTCTCTCACCGTGCAGCAGGTGCAGCGAGTTCTGCGCCACGGGGCCTCCACAGTACAGCGGCTGCGCCGAGAAGGACCCGGCCAGGTCGTGGTCGAGCCCGACGTCGCCGATGAGCCCCCGAGAGGGCGCGTTGAGGACGAGGCCCGCGGAGCCGGCGGCGTCGTCTGTTTCGAGGGTTTGAGTTTTTTTTATTTGGAGGTTGGCAAAAAGTCCTCTTTCTTCTCTGCCCCCTCTGTTCTCTCACTCTCTCTTTCGCGCCCTGCCCCCCCCCTCCCCCCTCCCCCCTCCTTAATAACAAAAAACTCCCCCCCCTCCTCTTCCTCTCACCGTGATCCACGATCAGCACCACCGCCTGCGTGAACAGCGGGCCAAGGTCCGGCCTCGCCGCCAGCAGCAGGCACCCCTTCTCCGGCGCCGACACCGCGTGCGCCCAACGCGCCGCCGCGCGGGCGGGCTCGCTGAGGGCGCCCACCGTCGGCGGCGGGCCGGCGCCGCGCTCGGAGGTGACGAGCGCGGCGCGGAAGGCGCGCCAGTCCCCGAGGTCGTCGGCGGAGAGCGGGTGGGAGTGGTGGGCGAACTGGTCGTCGGCGGCGTCGGAGGAGGCGCGGGCGACCAGCAGAGTGGGTCTATTTTATTTTATTTTTTGCAGTTTGTTTTCTCTCGGAGAGAGTGAGGGAGAGAGAGCGGCGGCGCGACGGGAGGAAAGCTCGCAATCGAATCTCCCTCTTCTCGTCTCTTGTGCGCTTTCGTTCCGTTATCTTCTTGTGGAAGGGGATCAAACTTGCTCGAAAAAGAGCTCCGGTGGCGATTGAGGCGAAATATCACGTTGTCCGAGCGGGACATTCCGAGAGGAGCACTGAACAAAAGATGAAACTTTTTTTTTTGCGGCGGCGGCGGCCGGAGGAGCGCGACGAGCGAGGCGGTAGTTTGCTTTTTTCTGAGAGAGAGAGACTGACTGGCTTCAATCGAGCGTTCGCGTCCGTCCCGCCCTTGCTCCGCGCCTCCTCCATGCCCTCCGACACTCACCGCTGAGCCACGGCGCGGGCCGTCCGGACCGCCGCGGCGGGATTCCGCGGCGCGAGGGCGCCCGAGGTCGTGCAGAGAGCGGGCATTATGATTCGGTTTTTTTTTCTTGTTTCTTTTTTCTTGAGAGAGGCGGCGGCAAGCAAAGAGAGTGAACGAGAGAGAGAGCACCTTCTCGACAGAGTTTTGAGGAAGAGACAAAAAAAAGTAGAGAACGCGTACACGAAGGATCGAACTTCGGCGTCTTGCGACACGGGTTTATTTGGAGGACTGTGGGGGATCTCTGCAGAAACGCGCGGAACAGGAAGGAGAGGAGGAAGAAGAGAAGGGAGAAGAGAGGGGGGGGGGTCGAACCACCTCCTCCCCCTCTTCCACCTCTCTACCTCTCTCCCCCCTCTCTTCCTTCCCGCGCGTTAAAGAGAGAAGACCACAAGGCCTTTTCACTTCCAAAGAGATTCAAGACCCGCCCCTTAACCACTCGGGCATGCACGCTTGCAGCAAGCAAAAAAAGGAATGACAAAAATGAATTTCCGGGGGTATTTCAAAGGCGGCGAGAGGAGAGGAGAGAAAAGAGAGAGGCAGGGGAGGAGAGAAAGAGCAGAGAAAAATACTCTTTTTTGTTCACTTCTTCCGCTTCCATCTCCGATGCGGGCGCTCGGAGGCAGGGCGGTCTCTGTGAGGCCTGAGCCTGCGAGGCAAACGCCGTGGCATGGTTCTGCGTCGCCCGTGGCGTTCTCAAGGCGCGCACAAGGGAGGGCTGCGTCGGAGTTGCGGAAAGTGAGAGCTGGGAGCAATTCCGACGGCGACGGCGCCTCTTCTGGCGGCGGCGGCGGCGGCGAACGAGCAGTTCCGCCTTCTCCGCCGCCCCCGCTCCCACCTCCGCCGCGGCAGGTCGACCTCCTGGTAGTCGACGCCACCAACGTCGCCTGCGGCGCCGCGGCCATCTCCAAGCGGTGGCGGAGGAGGAGGAACAACGACAGGGGGCTCCTCGGCGGGGCGGAGGGACCGGCCTCGGCCTCGGCGGCCTCGGTCGCGGGGGCGACGGCCGGGGCGCTGAGGTGGCTCTCCGCCTCCGCCGGCTGGCCGCGAGTCCGCGTCGCCCTCTTCGACCCGGCGAAGAAGAGCTCGTCGCAGGGGGCGGGGGCCCTCAGCGGTCGTCGAGGGGAGGACCCGCGGTACCTCGCCCGGAGGGGCAAGAGGGCCGAGGAGAGGAGGCGGCGGGAGGACGCGGGAGGCGAGTCGCCGCCGCCGTCGTCGTCCTCTTTGTTGGGACCGCCGCCTGCCCTCGCCGCGGCAGCGGCCTCTGCGGGGTTCTTGCCCCTGGCGGCCAGGCCGGGCTTCGAGGCGGACGACGCACTGGCTCAATTGCTGCGGAGCGTCTTCGGAGAAGGAAAGGGAGGAAGTGGAGGGGGAAGAGGAGCGGAAGAAGCAGCGGCGGCGGCAGCGGGCAGCGGCGACGGCGGAGGAGGCGCTCCCGCTCCCTCCTGCCCCCGCGTCGCCGTCGCGAGCGGAGACAAGGGGTGGTGGGCCTCCGCTGCTGCTGCGGCGGCGGCGGCCTCTTCGTCCTCGTCTGCTTCTTCTCCTCCCCCCCCGCTGCTGCTCGCGCTGCCCCCGCGGTGGGCAGCGGAGCCGGGACCGCCACCGGAGCTGAGGCAAGCTTTGTCTTCCTCTTCCTCCGCCGTCCCTCCTCCTTCCGCTTCCGCCTCCGCTCCGCAGCCCTGCCCCTTCCTCGTCTCAGCCCTGACCGACGGGGGCTCCTCGGGCCTGCGAGGCTCCGGGCTGAGCCGCAAGAGGGCCTCCGCGCTCGCCTCGCGGCACCGCAACTCGCTCGAAGCGGTCGCCGCCGCGGCCGCCGCGGACGCGGCTCGGAACCCCGCGCTTCTCCGGGGGCTCCCGGCGAGGGACTGGAGGGTCGTCCTGGCTCCCGGGTCCGCCGGTCTGGAAGCCGCGAGGGCGGCACATAGGATGCTCAAGCCGCGAGCGGCAGCGGGAAGAGCAGCAGCGGGAGGAGGAGGAAGAGCAGGAGGAGGAGGAGGAGAGCGCGGGGAGAACGGGAGAGGTCCGCTGTCGGCCTCGGCGGTGGCGCGCGTCGCCGCGCTCCTCGCTGCTGCTGCTGCCGCCGCTCCCTCTTCCTCTCCTTCCTCTCCTTCGGCCTCCTCTGCTCCCGCCGTCGTCGTCGGCAGGTCTGCAGCGTGGCGCAACCCGGCGGCGAGGGCGCGGTTGTCGGCGGGAAGGGCGCGCTTCCGGGCCGCGAGTGCCGCGCTTTCCGTCGTCGCCGCTGCGGCGGCGGCGCCGCCGCCTCCGGTCAAAGAGGTCGGGGCCGTCGAGGAGCAGCGGGAAGAGGAGGAGGAGGGGGGGGAGGTGTTTCGAGCGAGACCCCTGGCCTCCTTCTCCGGGACGCCCGTCGACTTCGAGGTCGCCTTCTTCGGAGGCACAGGCGGGCTCGTCTTCAAGAAGCCCGTGGCGCTGTTCTTCGGGCTCCCGGGGGACTACGGGGGCAACATCGTCGGAGAGAAGGGGGGTCGGAGGGAAGAAGAAGCTGCCGCCACCGCCGCTCCTCCTCTTCCTCTTCCTCCCTCCTCGTCTCTCCGCTCCTCCTCGTCGCCGACGCTGACATCCGTCGTCAAGAGGCTGCGCCGCGCCGGGGTCCCGGCTGCTATCTTCCCTTTCTGGGACTTTGACGCGGCCGCCGAGCAGGGCAGGCTCGCGGAGGCGATTTTGGAGGCTGCGAGGGGAGCGCTCAAGAGAGAGTAGAGATGGTGTAAAAAATAAGTGACAAAAACTGAAACATTTGGAGAAACTTGGTCTTTTTTGCAGGTCATTTTCATTCTTTGCGCCCTCTTCTCTCGCTCTCTCTCTCCCCCTCTCTCTGTCTGTCTCAGAAGCACATAGCCGCGCGCGACACGCGCATGCAGCCCGTCTCCGGGTCCCTCTCGAACCTCACCGCCGCCCCGGGGGCGAGACCTGTTCTCTTCTTTTTTTCTTTTTCATTCTCTCTCTTTCGCGAAAGAAACCGGAAATGTTTATGTTACAAAACGACAAGGAATAAGATACCCTTTTTGAGTTTACGTAATTACGGGAGGGGGGGGGGTGACAGGACGGCCAGCGGGCGGGACTCCTCACAGTACGTTGAGGAGGAGCGAGCGCGGCGGGCTTTGGGTTTTTTTTTTTTCGAAGCTAGCTCAGCTAGGGAGGGGGACCAGGGCGGGAGAAAAAAAAAAAGAGAAAAAAAACACTCTTTGTCTGAAAAGCACTCTTTATTGCTCCTTTGCGGTCGAAGCCGTGGCCGTGGCCGCGGCAGCGGCAGCAACCAAGCTGCTGAGAGCAGCGGCGGCGGTGGCCTCTTCCCTCCTCCGCACGGCCGCCGCGGAAGCGGCAGCCGTCGCCACTCTCCCGGGAGAGCGGTTGCCGTTGATGGCAGCGGCAGCAGCGGCGGCGGCAGCGGAAGCGCGGGCGGGCGACCGCGGCGGCGTCTTTCTCGAGGAGCCGCCGCTGCCTCCTCCGGCTCCTCCTCCTCCGAGCGCGGCCCCGGCGCTGCCGGACCCGCGCGAGCCCGAGGACGCAAGGCGGCTGCCGCCCTCCGGGTGCTGCTGCTGAGGAAGAGCGGCAGCGGCGTCAGCGGCAGCAGCGGCAGCGGCGGCGCCCGCCGCGGCGTTCCCGCTCGAGGCGAGCAAGGCGGCGCTGAGCGCCGCGAGCTGCTGCCTCGGCGACCCGCCCCCGCCCGCCCCCCCCCCGCCGAGGGATAGCGACAGCCTCGCCGCGGCGACGGCGCACGCCTGAGCAGAGCGGCGCGAGGAGGAAGGGGAGGGAGCGGCGGCGGGCCCGGCCCTGCCCTCCTGGGCCGCCGCCGCTCCTCCGCCGCCGCCGCCGGCGCGCGCGAGCGGCGACGGCGGCGGCGGCGGCGGCATCGGCATCGGAGAGACCCAGACGCGGCCGGCGCCGTTGGCGCTTCCTCCCGCCGCTGCCGTCGCTCCCGCGGCGACGCCGGGGCTCTGCTGCCCTTGAAAGAGCTGCATCTGCTGCTGCTGCTCCTGCTGCTGGTACCCGAGGTAGCTCGGGGCCGGGGAGCGGCCGACGGGCGTGGTGCACGCCCCCAGGGGGAGGGCGTGCTGCGAGGGGAGCAGCGCCGCCGGCGGCGCCGCCGGGGCGCGCCCGGGCCGCAGCGGCGTCGTCGCCAAGGTGCTGTTGCCGCCGTTGTTGTTGTTGTTGTTGTTGCCGCTGCTGCTCGAAACCGACGAGAACGATCCCTGCGGCGGCCCCAGCAGCGCCAGCTTCCCGGCGCCCAGGTCCAGCAGGTACCCTTTCGCCGCGGCGACGAACACCGAGTTGTAAAACTCGATGATGTCGCCCGACCGCGTCGGCCGCAGCGACGCGGGGTCGCGCTCCAGGCTCACGCACCGGAACACGTCGGGCCTCGCGTGCGGCAGGCCGCGATACGCCGCGATGATGTCCCTGAACGTCGGCGGCAGGCGCTGCACCTTGGCCACGCCGTAGAGGGCGCAGAGCATGACCTGGTCGACGTGGCGAGCGTAGAACAGATGCGTCGCGCCGAACATCGCGTGGTGCAGCAGCGTGTGCAGCTGCGAGGCGACGAGCGCCGCCGCCTCGGCGCCGCCTTCCGCGGAGCCGCCCGCTCCGCTCGCTCCGCCGCCCAGGTCCAGCCTGGAGCAGAGCTCGGCGCCGCGCATGGCCGCGAGGCGCAGGGCGCGGCGCAGGAAGGCCGCGGCGACGGCGCGGCGGGCCGGGGAGGCCCCGGGGGGCGCGGGGCCGTCGGGCGGGCCGAAGGCGCCGGGCGGCGGCGGCGGCGGACACGGGGCCTGCCGCGCGGAGGCGAGCGGGGCGGCCGAGGCGGCGGGCGCCCGCGGGGGCGGCGGCGGCGAGAGCAGCGCCGAGAGGCCAGAGGCTGCCGCCGCGGAGCTGCTGCCGTCGCGGGTCGGGGAGGGGGCGTCGCCGCCGCCGACGACGGCCGGCGCGGCCTTGGCTGGGGACTCGTCGGCTCCCGCCGCGGCCCGCCGCTTGGTCGGCGTGCCTTCCTCTCTCCGGATCCCGCCGCCCCCCCCTGCCGCCCCGGTCGCCGCCGGGGGGGACGCGTCGCCGCCCTCGCCGGTCTCCGCCCCCCCGGAGGTCTTGCGCTTGGTCGGCGTGGCGTGCGGGCTGCTCGGGGGGGCGGCGCCGGCCCCCTCGGCCCGGGCCGCGGGCGGGGAGGGAGGCGACCCCGCGGCGGCGGCGGCGGCGGCGGCGGCGGTTGGAGCGGCGGCGGCGGCGGTTGGAGCGGCGGCGGCGCTCGCGGGACGGCTCGGAGGAGGGGGCGGCGGAGGGGTCGCCGCCGCCAACAGGCCGTACAGCGGCGACCCGGGGGCCCAAGCCACCGACTCAAGGCACCGCTCCTCGAGGGCGAAGAGGTGCCTCCTGATCTCCCGCGGCACGGGGCGGGCGCGGGCGGGAAGAGAGGAAGGAGCGGCGGCGGCGGCGGCGGCGCCGGCGGCCGGGAGCGAGAACGAGCGCACAAAGGGCTCGACCGCCTTGCACAGCTCGAACGCCGGGAGGTCGAGCCTCTCGAGGACGGCGGGGAACGGCAGCGTGGCGCAGCGGTAGGCCGCGGCGACGCTCTCGCAGGCCAAGGCGAGGAGGGCGGCGTGGAAGCGAGGGGAGCGCGCGAGGCGGAGCGCGGCGCCGCCGCCGTCGTCGCCGCTGGCCTCGCCGCGTCCCACCCCCGCCTCGGAGCGCAGCAGGCTGTCCGCCGCCCTGGCGTAGAGGGCCACTGCCTCCCTCGCACGCTCGTTCGAGGGGACGACGGGAGAGGTGGCAGCAGCAGCAGCACCAGCAGCAGCAGCAGCAGCAGCCTCGCCTCCTCCCTCCCCTCCAAAGACGCGGGCGGCGCCGGCTCTGGCCCCCTCGAGCGTCGCCGCAGCAAACGCGCGGCCGGCGTCGCCGCCGCCGGCGGCGGCCCCCAAGACTGAGGAGAGCGACGCCGGGAGGGCCTGGTCCCCCTCGTCCTCCCCCTCCTCGGCGGTGACGTCCCGCAGCCAGGCGAGGCAGGCCATCGTGTCGCTGACGGGGGTGCCGGGGGGCATCGCCGGGGGGCAGGGAGAAGCAGAGCCCCCGGCCCCGGAAAAGAGCGCGGCGGCGGGGGGCGCCGCCGGGGGCGCCGGCGTCGAAAACATCGACGACGGCCCGGCGGCGGCCGCGGGCGCGGTCGGGGGCCTCTGCTGGAGGAGGCCCCCGGGGGTCCCAAGACCGTATCCCGCGGAGGGGAAAGGCTGCTGGTGCTTCTGCTGCTGCACTGGAGTCATCATCTGCATCGGGAAGAGGGCGGGCGCGGACCCGTCGACGGGAGTTGACGGCGCGGCTTTGGCCGCCGCCGCTCCCGCGGCCGCCCCCGGGAGGACAAAGAGCCCGCCGCCGCCGCCGCCGCCGCCGCCGCCGCCGGGCGCCGAGCCCGCTCCAGGCAGGAGCCTCATCGGGCTCGGAGGGGGCTGCTGCGGGGCTGCTCCTCCTGCTCCCGCAGAAGCTGCGGCCCTGGCGGCGAGGGAGAGCGAAGGCGGGAGCAGCTTTGACGCCGCCGGCGGCGACGGCGGGATCCCGTTTCCGCTTCCGGCGGCAGCGGCTCTGCCGGGCGCGGGGGAGAGCGGCATCGTGCAGGGCGAGGCCGGGGGAGCCCGCGGCGTCGCCGACGAGGGGAGGAGGCCGTTGCCGGAGGAGAGGAAGCCTCCCGGAGGGGCCGGAGGGGCGACGGCGGCGGCGACGGCGGAGTTTTTCGCGGCCGCCGCAGGCGGCTGAGCGGCGGCGGCAGACGAGTCCAAAAAGGGCCTCTCGTCGACCTCCGAGGACGAGCCGTGCGCCTGCTCGTAGTCGGCATCGAGGGCGGCGAGCGTCGACGCCGCCAGGAGGTTCGCCGGAGGGGAGGAGGAGGAAGGAGGGGGGTTCCGAGAAGAAGAAGTCGCCGCGACTTCGGGCAAGACTCCCTCGTAGGTCGAAAACGGCGCAAACGCCGCGAGCGAAAAGGCGGCATTCTCGCCCAAGCCTCCCCCGCCTCCTCCGCCCGCCGCCGCCGCTGCCCCTCCCCCTTCCTCTTTCGCGACGACGACGGCTCCTCCGAGCACGGGACCCAGGACCCTCCCGGCGTGCCCCTCCAGGGCGCGCGCCAGCGGGAGGACCTCTCGCCAGGGGGCGCGGTGCAGGGCGGCGAGCGAGCGCGGCAGCAGCAGCGACCGCCCGTCGCCGCCGCCCTTGTCCCCCGCCGCCGCCGCCGCGGTCGCACCCGCCGCCAGCAGCTTCGCCGCGGCCTCGGGCTCCACCAGCGCCCCCGCGGGAGCGTGCGCGACAGTCCACGCGGCGCAGCAGAGCAGCAGCTCGAACGAGGAGACGAGGTCGGGGTGCGCGGGCAGGCACGCGCACTTCGCCGACAGGAAGAGGGCCCAGCAGAGCTGCGCCGCCGCCGCCGCCGGCGCCGGGCCCCTGAGCCAGGGCCTCAGGACGTCCCTGCACTTCTTGGCGAGGACCGCGGCGTAGACGTAGGTGGCCTGGAGCTCCCGGACGCGGAGGAGGCGCTCCAGAGGGGGCAGGGGGCGAGGGGCGGCGGCGGCGGCGGCGGTCAAGCCGCTGGTGCTCTCGATCTCGCGCCTCCTCCTCTGGAGGGCGGGGCCCGCGACGGGCTCGAGGCGCTTGGCGATAACTGGGAGCTCCTTGAGGAAGCTCGGGAGCCTGTTTTGATGGAGGGGCGGTCGAGGTGTTTTGAGAGTGAAAGGGTGAAAGCGGGAGGAGGAAGGAGACGGAGTGGGTGAGTTTGTTGAGGGCGGAGGGTTGAAAAAAAGGGGGGGATCCAAGGCAGCAGCAAGAAAACGCTTTTTTTTGGCGCGACGGTTCGTCTCCCTCCTCTTGGGGGGGGGAATCAGGGGGGGGAATCGCGGGGCGGAGGGGGGGGGGGCGGGGGGCCAGGGTCTCGAGAGATGGCTTTTTTTTCTTTGGCTTCCCTCTCTTTTTTTGAGATCGTCCTCTCCTTTCCCCCCTCGACCTTCCCCCCCGCGCGAGGGCCAATCCGCGCAGATGTCTCGCCGGTTTGCGCCGATTCCGATCGCAAACAACGCACCTGACGTCCAGCGCTGCGAGGAGCGCTGAGAGGGTGAGCGGGAGCCCCTGAGCCGGCGAGGCCTTTCCCTCGAATGCTTCCGCTGCTGTACGCCGCTGCTGCTCGTCTTCGGCTGCGGCTCCCTCCAAAACAGCGACGAAGCGGATTGCAAGCCGGGCGACAGCGGCCAGCCAGACCCTGCGGTCCTCCTCCGCGCTGGCTCCCCCTGCCGCCGCCCCTCCGGAGCCCTCCATGAGCGGCGCGGACGCCTCCAGGAGGGAGAGGGCGGTCTCGAGCACGGGAGCGGGCGCCCCGGCGAGCGCGGAGCGCAGCTCGAAGCTGGGCGACGACGACAGAGAAGACATCCGAACTCGACTCCTTTCGCAGGAGGCAGTCGTTCAAAGTTCACGGGCCCGATGAGAAGGTCTCTCTCTCTGTTGGGAGTCACGTCCCAGCCGAGCGCGCTGCTTCGTGTGAGTTCGAACGTGGGAAGACGGAGGAGCGGCAGTCGTGTAAAGGGCGCAAGAAGAGAAAAGAGAGTGAAGAGAAGGTCGAGTGATCACACGAAACTTGCGGCGCTTCTTTTTTTTTCAACCTCTTCCCGCTCGAAAACGCTGCTCTCGTCTCTCTCTCTCTCTCTCTCTCTCTCTCTCTCTCTCTCTCTCTCTCTCTCTCTCTCTCTCTCTCTTTCTCTCTCTCTCTCTCTCTCTCTCTCTCTCTCTCTCTCTCTCTCTCTCTCTCTCTCTCTCTCTCTCTCTCTCTCTCTCTCTCTCTCTCTCTCTCTCTCTCTCTCTCTCTC